>Ga0065711_1048702_pt1 | contig 11666 bp, 5 predicted proteins | sample Hoacrofraction12_FD_59098 | JGI IMG/M metagenome (GOLD analysis project Ga0065711, IMG submission 59098) | Hoatzin crop microbial communities from Cojedes, Venezuela - Epithelial fraction 12 v2 (version 2) | ecosystem: Host-associated > Birds > Digestive system > Esophagus > Crop | place... | reverse complement strand
TTGGCCCCATCCTCCTGACACCCACCCTTCAGATATTTGTAAGTATATATTAGGTCCCCTCTCAGCCTTCTCTTCTTCAGGCTGAACAAGCCCAGCTCCCTCAGCCTCTCCTCAAAGGAGATACGCTCCAGTCCCCTGACCGTCTTCGTAGCCCTCCGCTGGACTCTCTCCAGTAGCTCTTCATCTTTCTTGAACTGGGGAGCCCGGAACTGGACACAGTACTCCAGATGGGGCCTCACTAGGGCAGAGTAGAGGGGGAAGAGAACCTCCCTCGACCTGCTGGCCACACTCTTCTTAACACACCCCAGGATCCCATTGGCCTTCTTGGCAACCGGGGCACACTGCTGGCTCATGGTTAACCTGTCATCCACCAGCACTCCCAGGTCCCTCTCCACAGAGCTTCTTCCCAGCAGGTCCACCCTGAGCCTGCACTGGTGCGTTGGGTTGTTCCTTCCCTTGTGCAGGACCCTGCACTTGCCCTTGTTGAACTTCATCAGGTTCCTCTGCGCCCAACTCTCCAGCCTGTCCAGGTCTCGCTGAATGGCAGCACAGCCTGATGGTGTATCCACCACTCCTCCCAGTTTTGTGTCATCAGCAAACTTGCTGAGGGTACACTCTGTCCCTTCATCCAGGACATTGATGAAGAAGTTGAACGAGACTGAGCCGAGTACTGACCCCTGGGGAACCCCACTAGCTACAGGTCTCCAACGAGACTTTGCACCGCTGATGACAACACTCTGAGCTCTGTCATTCAGCCAGTTCTCAATCCATGTCACTGTCTACCCATCTAGCCCACGTGTCCTGTGCTTTCCTGTGAGGATGTTGTGGGAGACAGTGTCAAAAGCCTTGCTGAAGTCAGGGTAGACAACAGCCACTGCTCTCCCCTCATCTACCCAGCCAGTCACGCCATCACAGAAGGCTATCAGATTGGTGAAGCATGACTTTCCCTTGGTGAATCCATGAGACTACTCCTGATGACCTTTTTTTCCTCCACTTGCTTAGAGATGACATCGAGAATGAGCTGTTCCATCACCTTTCCAGGGATGGAGGTGAGGCTGACTGGCCTGTAGTTCCCTGGGAAGGGATGGAAGTCTTGTTTGATATGGCTTTCAAGAAAAGCAGGAGTGAGGGAGAGAAGTCTTAAATGATAATTTCACTTACTGTCTTCAACAAACAGGGCTGATGAAGGTCTCATCGTTTTTATTCAGTAGAATACGTAAAAGAAAAGAGTTGGGAGATTTTTCCTGTTTAATGTCTCCCCTCTGACTAGCTTTTTGTGATTGATTATTTGCTCCTCAAAGAACAGATTGCTACAAGCCAAGGAAGGGAACTTGATGCATTTGTTACATTTTAGGAAGCATCTGAAGTTTCACTTACTGCATATAAATATGGTACACAGAATTGTGTCCTTTTTGGGCAATCCTACAAGAATAATCATCGCATTCCTGGATATTAAGAAACCAGAAGAAAGAGACTGCGTAGTGGAAACTGTTTTCAGGATGTCTGCAAGCTTTATAAGGTGCATTTCATGTAGAGATTGGTCATAAATAGGACTGTAGTTTCTGTGCAGCCAGCCTGTTAGATGAGTTCATATGTGAATGTCAGTATTTTGAATAGCTCTATGGGGTGAAAATGGGAGCGGAAGATCGCTGATGGCATACTCAATATCTTTGGATTCTGGCCTGTGAAACTCACTTCTGGACTTGCTTCTAGATAATAATTCAAATGAATCCTTTACCTGAAAGAAATGAATGTCAAACAGTGTATAGCTTCACTTACGACAGTAGTTTGGATGCTTAATTTCATTAACGTTTTAGACCACATTCCCTACTTGATGCTTTATCAGGAAAGATGGTGGTTCCTCCAAAAGGATGAGTATCTTCTCAGTTCTTCTGAAATGCATATAGCAAGTCTTCTTGGCTAAATGTACTGCTCCTTTTCTTGGAATGACAGAGTCCTTTGAGGTAATTCTTTTTCCCTGCTCTTCTCATTTTATTCACTTTCAAAAACAAAAGGTCTACTGCTGAGATTTATATACTCTTCTCAGGGCTTTTCAAACATCTATCACATAATATGTACAAGGTGTATGGAAAAGGCAAGGCAACGCAAATTTTGGAGAAGCAGCATAAAACATAGCTTCTATTTCCATTTAAAAATATATTTTTATTCACTTTTATATTCACTTTAATTATAAATTAAATTTTAAGGGTAAGAGATTGCTTTAGAGGAGATTTGCTTAAGTACTTACATTAACGATTTGATTCTGCAGTAGTCTTCAGAAGTTATTTAATTGAACAAATACTTACTAGCTTATCCTTACAGTTTAGCAGCTGTCAGAATACGTAATTTTAAAGGTCAGCACTTAGGTATTTACTTTCTAAATGTTGAGGGGGTGGAAAAAGAGGGACAAAGATCACTTGCTTGGATACTTTGCCTTGCTTTGAATGGAAAGAAAAATCCAAAACCATGAAGTCTTAACAATCGCTTTGCTTTCATCATGTTTTCAATAGCTTGTGCAAAGCCTTTCTCCCTTACGAAGCCAAGCAGGATTTGTCCCTTTATGATGATTGTCTTAGAGCAGTTAAAACACAGGAAAACGAGTTTAGCAGCTGTCAAAATTAGTGCAACTCCAGGGACTAATAAAAACTGTAATGTTGACACATCACATAACATCCCTGGGATGTGGGACACCACCTAATGTGCGTCTTGTCTGACCTACTATATGTGTGTGTGGCAGCCCTTGAGTATAGTCATTAAATTGAAGAGGGACACTATGCTTAGGTTTCCAATTTTATACACTACTTAAAGGAGAATAAACATTTTACTGTAAGTCTGGGGAACCAAAACATAATCTGAATTTGTGGAGAGCTGGATTGCAGTACTGAGGCATACTTAAATGCCCCTTACCAAATGTGTGTGTCTGTGTTATTTCTTCAGTGTGTGAATGTGTATATGTCTAATAATGTTCATATTTATAAAATATTTGGTCTGAGTGATAAAAGCCAATATGTATATATATATATTCAATGTATAGCCAGAAATGACAAGAGTTTCTAAGTATGTGTTCTTTGAAAATATTTCCAGATGCTAAAATAAACAATAAAAATATTGGTAGAAAATATAAGTATGAAAAAAAGCAAAATGCGTTTTTATGAGAATTTTGTTTCCAAAGTACTGATTTAATTACCTTGAACTAAATAGGTCAAGGACTTGAATGCCGAAAAGGATTGCAAGTCAAAATACAAAACAACTGAAACCATCACCCTCGTAGGGAAGGTCTCCAGGCTTATCTGGATGAATGGTGACCTGAGAAAGAACCTCTTCCCTCCTGCCCTAAAGACAGCATGAAAGAGACCGTATCTTGTAGGTCAGAGAAAGTAGGAAGAGGTTAGAATTGCCAGAAGTCAAACTGAAGTGACCTTTGCAAGGAAATTAAAGCAAACAAACAAAAAGATTCTTTAGATATATATATATAAGAAGAGAACAAGATCTGTTTGCATGAGGCAACATGTATTGGCCCCAAATAAGTGTAGTATTTTGATTCGCTTTTAAATAGTGATAAAAAAAGTCTGCAAAATCTAGACGGCTAATGGTTATGAACATGTGGCAATGGAAATAATCTGCTTAATGATGGTAAGAAAGCTCAGAATGTAACATACTCCAAATGGATTGTGGGTGGGAATTGGATATGCACTTTCAAGGGTTTTGACATTTTAGGTCTGGTAGCAAGTATTAAGAAAATGGGATAAGGAGTAAAGGAAAAAAAAAGCAGAAAACCAGAATAAGGTACAATTTAAGTTCAACAAAGATATATCTTCCTAACGAATGTAACCTTTGATACAGTAACTTCTAATTCTGGTAATGTGAATAGGTATTTTCTGATGTCCCTAACTAACGCTGTTCAAGCATAAGGCATACGCCTTCCGTGCTGACTGCAGTCATTGTGGTTTCTGTTTTGTATTGCATACTCTAAACTTGCCAGGGAGTAGTGGAGATTTTTATGGCTTGTTTTGTGCTGGAGGAGCAAGAATTGTTGTTCCGTGGACTCCCACACTTCTCTATGCTGGGTCACTTTGATTCTAGGGATGAAACGTGATGCCTGGAGGAAATTTTTCTCCAGGGAACTTCCCTTCCCTTGTACAGGGTGCTACATAAACACCTCGATTTGTGTTTCCTCAAAAGACATATTCTGTGTAAAGATATATAAACAGCTAGCCTTGCCTTTAGTACTTTAACCCAATGCCTCCTGAATGTGATTCTTGGACTACTAATGGGATGAAAAATACTAGTAAATGGCTTCTTGCCTGTCTGCTGAATCAACCTGCCTTCACCAGGTTCTCATTTGCGGGATTGAAAGCAGATCTCTGGCCCTCAAAATATAGGAGCTGCACTGCTACTGCTTTTAAACCAAGAACTAATCAATGAGGCCTGGAGAAGGATTAAAGGTTGTGTTATGAATGCATTATAAACACTGGTTATTAATGGAAGTTACTGCACGGACTACAGCAAGAAACTCTTGTTCTCCAGGGAGCTTGGAGAAAATCTGCTTTACCAAAGGCAGAATTTACCTCCTGTTTCCAGTGGCACTGTGGAAAACAGCCAATAGCTCTGAACAACTATTTCTTTTTCACAAACAACTGAAGACAAATTTTATTAGAATTTTTTTCCCCAAGAGATATTAGCCACTGTTGACCGACTATTCAGAGAAAGGAGAGGTTACAGGACTGGCCTACAAAAGCTTTCATAATGTTTTAACTAAGGGCTGGGATGTCTCCCATCTTTTTTTTTTTTTTTCCCCCCTTTGTTGCTTGGGATAATTCATATTGTAAGTCTTCTAAAAAACTGCCTTCTCTGAAACTACGTTTTTGACCTTCTCGGGTTGACTGAAGCAGGCCAATCAGTAACAAAACAATCCCTTGGTTGGTCTCTTTGCCTTGATGCTTTCACTAGAAAATTTGTTGGCTTTGCCACCAGATAGTTATAAAATTACTTGCCCTGCAGTATTAAATAAATAATCGATGAATTTTGAAATGACCAGAGCAGATAACTCAGTAAACTCAGATGCTTTCCTAACTCATACATCTTTACAGTGAATTCAGTATTGATGAAAGGCTTGTAAGTCTTACAGGTACAACACGGTTACTGCAATTGTCTTGCATCATCTTGATAAGTAAAAGCAACCTCTGGATGACAATTTAGCCTATTTCCATTTTGAAAAGGGATCTGTATTGACACCTTATACATGTGAAATGTGCTGGTAGACTTTGTCAGATTCTTCTTTGCAGATGTTGTCTGAATCGTTTTCACTGCCACACAGGCTATACCACAGTCTTCTCTCTGAAAGATCCTATGTTAAAAACTGTTGTAAATCTAATTGCTTTTTTGGAATTCGGACCTCCATAATGTGGATTTTGTATGGAGAGCAAATAAGATATAAAGCTAGTGTCAATATGCTGTGGTATAATTTTCTATTCTTAACATGTATATGGTTGTACGGCATGAAACCAGGAAGGGACCAAAGAAAATGGGGGATGAGTACAGACCCAGCTATTAGTGAATGTGTATCTCTGCTGGTGCTGTACTTGGGTAGAAAGAGGTTTGTGTTAAACACCCAATTCCTGTCAAGTTTTCAGTAGAGGAGTTTGGTTTGGTAGCATTCAAACAAAAATTTGCACTGACTCCAGTGATTTCATACAGGGAAAGCCCTGGGGTTGCAGAAGTTACTGCTCAGTATGTCCTGAAATTGTGGCAATCCAGATGTTATCTGCCCGTCAATATGGAAGTGCCTCACAAGGGAGAGAAAGACGTCACCTCCTGTATGTGATCAGCAGTCAGCTTCTTCCCTAAAATCACACAAAATTATATTTTTTGCCACCGCAGAGAAATTATATTTTTTGTCCCCCTCAAGTAACTTGGACAGTAAATATGTTTTTTTGGGGGATTAACCCTCCCCATTGCTGATGATTCACATATATTCTAACCCTAAGAACTCCTGTGTGTCCTACTGCACTCCCTGCCACAGCATTTCAGTACTAGGAAAAGTTCTTACTCCTCCTCTAAACCTCTCTGTGCTCTGCTGCTTAAGCCAACTTTTTTCCAGATTCTGCAAGAGTCACTTCAGAAACCTGCTTTGTGGATGGCAGGGGACGCAGGAGGAGTACGCCAGGTATGCCATTTCACCTGTCACTCTCCAAAGCTCTCCACCTGCAAGTGCCTACACGGAGAAAAACTGACTCTCATGACTTGTTTAGCGGCTGCTTGTGGCATGTCCTTCCTGGTCACTCCTACAGAGGAAGCTGAGCTTAGATGAGAAGTAGTTCAGCACAGCCCTGGCTAGACAAACAAATAATACTGATGCATGGAGCAGGCGAAGAAGTGGAAGAGCTGGTGGGACTCTTCAAGGAGGGTCTGCAGAGATCTGAAAATCTGTAAAGCAGGTTTACAATGTCCTGAATTCTAGTCTGTGACTATGCACACATGGTAGTTGCGTATTGGGTGATAAGAGTATTATCTTTTCTCTCTGAAGTGAAATACTCCAAGATTATCCCTGATATTATTAAACACAGCTGCAACATACGCTACATAACCTAAAGCTTGGCACACTCAAAAGTCAATTCTAGTAGAGAGTACTGCAGTTTGCCTGTTCACAAATGTGTGCTGTAAGCCTGACGAGCCTTTACTTTCGAGGATATTTTAGGAATTTTGTGTCATGTTTACTCTTCTACTGATATACCTGGAGAACACAAATTGCAGATTTTTAACAGTGGTGTTGAATTGCTGGGATATCTTTATATCTCTTTCAATGTCTGAGGACATTGTCTTTTAAGATCAAGATTGTCTTTTATTTAGCAGAACTTATGGCTTACATGGAAGCTTTGACTTGGAGGCAAAGCTTGTTGGTTGGGTGGTTTTGGTCTCTATTGTGCTCACACTTCGGTTAGATTCTTTTTGTAGTCTTCTTGTAATTATGAATTAGCTTTTTGCCATTGACAGATTCGTGAAAGGTGGTTATAGGTTATTTATGCTTTAAGAATGTTTTAGTTTGGGTTATATCTTCAGAAATAAAAAAAAAGAGAAAATTGCATTGTATTAGGTATTTTCATTCCAGGTGCAAATTTCATTTCAGAAGAGAAAATTTTCTTGAAAATAAAAAGAAAATAATTATTGATATATGGAACATTTTCTGTGCTTGTAAACTCCTTACAGGTTTAAGGAAATGAAATTTCATTCATGTTTGGCATATCATATGCACAGTTCCATAGAGTTCAAAGTCTTGTTTTACCCTTCAGCACCGGGAATTGGGATTTCCCAACACAATGCAGCCACAAAAAATGAATTAGCACTGACACAGGGCTCATGACCTCCTTGGCGCCAAGGGGCTACATTTAGTCAATTTCCTGCAAGGATACAGTTCAAGGAAAGTTTCTCACCGATGCCTAATGTAATTTATCTGATCACATTTACTTTTTCTTTTAACTTTTATAGGAGTGACTTTAAAAAAAAATTCCATTTTTAATAGTTATTTGAATACCATTCCCTCGCTGAAAATAAGATTTAATTCCATTGCCTTTGTACATACCCTGTTTGACTGTCAGGTCCAGCATTTTGTTATTTCAGCAGACTTCAAACATGTAATAAATAAATTTCCACTGGGTTGGCACTTCCTTTTTGCTTCCTGATGTAGGGATTGATTGTTCTTCGCAAGTCTCTCGGGATTTTATGAGCTTTCTCAGAATGAGTGACTTGACCAGAAATTCAACCATCATAATTTTCAGAAACTGTTCACACAGAAAACCCGATAGAGGCAATTTTTAGAACAATAGCGACTGCAGCATATTGTACGAGATCAAATGCCTTCTCAGGTGTAACAGGAGATACCAACAATGATGGAATTGACTCAAAATATTGTTAGTCATGGGATTAGAGTCAGTTGCAGGGAAGGTTGTTAATATGAAAAGCTGTATAAGAGAATTCTTCGAATCAGGATTTCTCACAAGAGGTGTCTTTATATATGCACAAAAATACTAATGTGACTACTCAGCAATTTGGATGCTTAGCAAGTACAATGGAGACGAAACAAAATTAAAACTACTTACTGAACCCAGCTTAGGATAAGAACATAGTAAAATCTTAGTGAAATCTAAATTAACTAAGTAATGTAATTGAATAAATATGTCAAACAGAAAAAAATGAAAGCAACTAAAGTAACAAAAATGTTAAACTGTGAAAGTTCAGGGTTCAAACCAGGTGGTTAGAAAGAATGTCCAGTGACATTATAGAGTCCAAGAGAATCCTGGTCTCCTGTAGGCCTTGCATTTATACCTGGCAGCCCTGAACTGAAGTGTCAGATAGGCTTGGTGTCTAAAATGGCAAGAAATACCTATGTTTAGTCTCAGAAATCACCTTCTAATATTCTACTAACTATCCAATTGTATTAGTGTATACCTATATATTTATTTAACTGGTCAGCAATAAAATATTGTCTCTTAGTTAATAAAACAGGATGAATAAAACCAGTTCTTCTGGATAGTTCAACAGAATTGCTAAACATCTGAGATTTGACATAACCTTCTTTCTTAAACACTTTTGGCCACAGCTGGGTATAATTTCTCTTCTGTGCCAAAGTCTGTGAAATATTTGGGAAGGTATCTGTGTCCAATGAATCATACAGGTTGGAAAAGACCTTTAAGATCATCGAATTCCACCATAAACCTAACACTGCCAAGTCCACCACTAAACTATGTCCCTAAGTGCCACATCTACACGTCTTTTAAATACCTCCAGGGATGGTGACTCAACCACTTCCCTGGGCAGCCTGTTCCAGTGCTTGACAACTCTTTCAGTGAAGAGGTTTTTCCTAAGATCCCATCTAAACCTTCCCTGGCGCAATTTGAGGCCATTTCCTCCCATCCTACCACTCATTACTTGGGAGACCAACATCCACCTCGCTACACTCTCTTTTTGGACAGTTGTAGAAAGAAGTAATGTCTCCCCTCAGTCTCCTCTTCTCCACACTAAACAAACCCAGTTCCCTCATCCGCTTCTCATAAGACTTGTTCTCTAGACCCTTTACCAGCTTCGTTGCTCTTGACTGGACGTGCTCCAGCAACTCAGTATCTTTCTTGTAGTGAGGGGCCTGAAACTGTTTCTGTGATTGCAACTATATCATAGTTTTCCAGCTGCATGATGGCTTCCAACTCCTGTTTGTTGCCCATGCTACATGCATTGGTGTAGATGTGCTTCAGCTGGGCTATTGATCCTGCCACTTTTTTTGGGTGAGAAGCCCTAATTCCTACATGACCATTCTCAGGCGCTTCTATGGTTTCTACCACATCCTTTAACCTTGTGTCTTCACTGCCATGTGGATCTCCATCCCATACCTCCACTGAGATGGCAGATCAAAGGACCTTGCTAGCACACTGTCCCTCAAACGCTGGCTGTCACCTCCAGGCTTATCTCGAGGGAGTCTTATTTTATCCCTTTCCCCCTGCGGTCACTTTTCATAGAATCATAGAAAAAATTAGTGTGGGGCCCCTGGAGCTTGTCTGATCTAATCCAACCTGCTCAAAGCAGGGGCAGCTTTGGGTTGCCTAGGTCGTTGTCCAGCTGAGTTTTGAAAATCTCTAAGAATGAAGATACTGAAACCTCCCTGGACAGCCCCAGAGCCAGTCACTTGATGACAGAAGAAAATTTGGTTAGTGAGGTGCGCTTTACCTTCAGCAAAACCATTCAGGTCACCTAAGAAGCACAGACTTGTGTGTGGTTCGTAACGTGTTTTTATCTTCAGATTATACGGAAAAAAGTTTTGTACTTGAGTCTGATAGATTTGCCTTTCTTCTTCTTGTCCTGTTACAACAATGTAGGACAGGGAAAAATGTCATTATTCATAAAACATAAAAAGAGAGTCTGGCTTTACCTGGTAATACCAAAGATTGTCTGTAGAGTTTAATAGATTGAGTATTCTAGAGTAGAGCAGTGAAAATAAGTAAATTTTGTACGATTGTCTCTAGAGTTTAATAGATTGAGTATTCTAGAGTAGAGCAGTGAAAATAAGTAAATTTTGTACTATCATGTAGCTAAGTTTTTGGATGTCTGATTTGGTTTTCCTATTCATTTTTTTAAAATGCTTTGACTAATTAGATTTCTCTGGAGCCAACTTGATGCACATCTGGGTTGGACTGCTAATTGCCCTATCAGATCTTACTGGCAGATTTTTTAAGAAATCAATGTTTGTCAGTACCATGAAGCAGAAAATGAGATTGCACAGTTATTTCCTATTCCAAATATAGGCTAACACTGGATTAAATATTAGTAATTGTTGGAAAACATGTTTTGTAATGGTGTGATTCGAAGATCCGGTAGGAAAAACCTAGAAAAAACTAGAAACTATTAAGGCTTTTTTGTTATAGTTTTGTTATAGTTTCACATTTCTTACAATCCCCTCTATCAGGTGAATGATGCATAATTAGCATTCCTAGACATCCTATTAAAAATATTTCTGGAAAGCATTTTAAATGACACAGAAGTAAGTGTCAAATATGCATTTAATTTATACTTTAAAAGTTTTCGTATGATAAACACACAATATTTAACTGACTGGTTTTTAGTCATAAAATATAAGGATTATTATTGTTACATTACGTATTTTATACGTATTAGAAGCTGTGTGGTCATTCTACAGGTATCAAATGCAAACTGTATTTTCCATGCCAAGCAGTGTAACTCCTGTTAGGAGTAACAAAATAAGTCTGTCATCACTGCTTATTAATTCCTAATTTACATTTGAATCAATTATTATTGGAATGGTCCATACGTGACCCTTGAGAGTCTTGGGTTTTAAGGGAAGCTCCCCTGCCCTTAATGCAGCATGTCAATGGCACGAGCAGAAGGTGGTGGCAGAGGCTGTGCCAGCCTGAGACCACCCTTGGTACAGGTCTGGACCTCTTGCCCTAGGGCACTGCAGGAGCACCACATCCAGGGCTTTGGCTTCTCTCCGCTCGTTGGGGAACCTGGTGAGTCATGGTTCTTGGCGATGTGAAGATTTGGGTATGTGACTCACGGATTGGTGTGTTGCATTTGAAAAGTTAAGATGCAGCCTTCCTTTGCTGAAATGTTAAAGCGCTGCTGTTGGTACAGTCATTCACTCAGGAATAAGTGGCTACTTGACTGCTGTGCAAATGTTATACTCATGCACGGAGTTCAACATCACGTAATTTTCCTACATTCTTACCACAGGAAAAAAAAGTTGAGGGCTTCGATCCAAAGTAATCATGTTTCCTGTTTTCATCCACCAGTTGTACAGTTTTACCATGTTGTGTGGAAAGACGGCTGGAATTACATATCCTGTCTAAGCAACTACTATACAAGTTTGTACTTGGGAAGTAAATGAGCACAGAAATACTTGTACAGACTGCTATTTGGTGGAAAGAAATGAAACTACTTAATAATTTGTCAATGTATCTATGCCCTATATAATCACGATAATTCAGCCATTTTAATGAGAATTTTATGCCCAATGGCATAACTCTCAGTCTTCAATTGTAACAAACATAGAATCACAGAATCACAGAATGGTAGGGGTTGGAAGGGACCTCTGGGGGTCATCTAGTCCAACCCTCCTGCCGAAGCAGGGTCACCTACAGCAGGCTGCACAGGACCTTGTCCAG
>Ga0065711_1048698_pt1 | contig 11666 bp, 4 predicted proteins | sample Hoacrofraction12_FD_59098 | JGI IMG/M metagenome (GOLD analysis project Ga0065711, IMG submission 59098) | Hoatzin crop microbial communities from Cojedes, Venezuela - Epithelial fraction 12 v2 (version 2) | ecosystem: Host-associated > Birds > Digestive system > Esophagus > Crop | place... | reverse complement strand
TGTGGAGTCTCCTTCTCTGGAGATATTCAAGACCCGCCTGGACAAGGTCCTGTGCAGCCTGCTGTAGGTGACCCTGCTTCGGCAGGGGGATTGGACTAGATGACCCACAGAGGTCCCTTCCAACCCCTACTATTCTGTGATTCTGTGATTCTGTGATTCTGTGATTCATCAGTTTTGCATGTCGCACTAAAATATTAACTTTTTTGTGTGGAAAGTATCACTATATTTAAATGAGATCCTTACACTAGCCCAAGATGCAGTATGCCATACCGTCACTGGAACCGTAAGTTGGTATTCTGAAAGCACTGAACAAAGCAGCATGACAGCCGACTAGCTGAAAGTTGAGATTTCCAGACAGCTACCAAGGGATGTTTGCAATGCATGCAAATTCCAGGCCAAAAAACAGTACAGAATTTCCCATGACCTTCACTGGGCTATATTTGTTTTAGAGTCTATTACTTATCTAATAAAATATTCAGGATTTTTTCATTTACACATATAAGTTACTCCAGACTTTGCACAATGAAGGAGGCAAATACAGACCTGCCTTATTTTTGTTCTCCCTCTCTAGTCCAAATCAGCCCAACAACGTTTTACAGAAGAGTGTAAGAGCCTGCTAAGCTGCAGGCTAAAAGTACCTTTTAGGATACAGGATAAATTCATCCAAACTCAAGTCAACATCTGCTGTTCCCACTCCAGAAACAGCCTCAGCGTCACTATGCATGCCTTGCCTGAAGAACAGGTGAGGGATACTTTTGAGTTTTTGACCCTTGCTGTAACGTTTTCAGACATACCGAGTTATTCTGCACAATGACCCTTTCTAGAACTCTCATGTTCTTTAAAAAAAAAGAGAGAGAAAAAACATGCTAAACCCCAAGAGTCTGGCTGTGTGCTAATGCTGTGAGTAATACATGTGCCCACATTTATTTGTTCATGTCTCTAAAGTGCTTTACCTCTGACCAGAAGTGTTCCCACTTCCATGAGGCAAGGACACACGAAGCACCTGACTTTTTTCAAGAAGATTTTGGATCACAGTATGACTTGCTCTCAGAAATGCTTAGCTCAGCTCAGACAGTACTTCAGAAATTTTGGGGAGTATTTCTAGTACTTTCTACACACTTCCTACAATAGATTGTGATCTAAAGGCACAATTCAGCTGTGTCAAAGTAATCTTCTGTAGGATACTGTTTTCATATTTAGAAACGGCTACAAGACTGAACCCACTGCCACAGCTGCTAGATGGGAAGGGCAGTCTCCAGGTTTGGACATAACCGGGACCCACCAGCTCGCCAATGTTCACCTCAGGAATATAAAGGAAAATGCAAAAAATTATCAGTGGATCAAATCACAGTGGTATGCTAGCACTGAAACAAAGCGAATAATAATAAGACAATATTACAAGGAAGAAGTGAATTAACATTTTCTTATATAACAGTGAGGTGGAAGGACCTTGAAATGAAGACAGAGGTATAAAAATACAAGAGAAAAATGTTATTAAAAAAATATCAAATAGAAGTTGTGTATGTGAAGGGAAAGAACATTAGCTATAAAACAAAAACACATTCAAAAAAAACAAGAGAACAGTAAAATGAATGCGTGAGACAGAAAGCAGAGTATGACAGGTATCACTAAAATCAGCGATTTTCCAGGTACAAGACAGGCTGAATAACAGATTGAGTTCAGAAGGCAGAGTCGAGCTTATCTTGAGGAGAGGGGGAAAAGGTTTGTTCTATATGAATTGAATTAACATACCTGCATGACAGAGTATGTGGGAGAAGGGCCCAGCTCAGTTGAAGATGATCAGCGGGAAAAAAAACAAGAGTGCAGTGAAGAGCTGCTTGTCCCACTCCGTTAACCACAGAAAAGAACAGGAGTCGTTGGGTCTGCACTACTGTAACGGAGGGGATAATTTGGATTCAAGTTGTTAAATGTTACAGATTATTTAGCAAAATGCTTAGTAACACGCTGCCAAGCAAAAGGCTGCAGTGAAGCTGCTTTTTAAAGCAATGACCTAACAGTGGACGCAAGGTCACCTGAAACTGTTTCTATCATTCAGTACAAGCCTGAGGGAAAATATAGCAGAAGGAAGTGTAAGGGTCATGCTTTATACTGAGGAGTCAGGACACGGCTCTCCTCAGGTCCCCAGTTGGAAATGAGACTTGCAGAAGAGAAGACCATATGAGTCAGATCCACCTGAACCCAGCAAAAGTTACACAGCCAAAATTACAATGCTTAGAGATGAACTTAAAGTCAATAGCTTTCTGTCTGACAGTGCTGAGGAGGGAAAATGAACCCACCTTCTGGAGCTACTGCAGACCCTGGAGACACTTCCACCCTTCTCAAGTCTCCTTCATCATCCCCTAGGGAAAAAGAAAACCAAAAAGCCCCCAAAGCCTCTCACTCACCTAACACAGAGATATCCAACAACACAACTGTGCAAGAAACTAGAAAATTCTTTTAAAGGACATAAAGATATATTTCCAAGAGATGAAATGGAGTGAAGCAGAGTAATAGACTAAGTGCAAGTGTGGAGTATAAAATGCATTCCAGAAAGATCTGAAGTGTCTGAAAATAAATATTTTTTCAGTTGACATTTCAAGGTACTTGTTTTAATTCTACAAAGTGTGAGCAATCCTAAAGATTTCAAGTGACCACTAAGTGTTTTAGAGAAAATGATCTTAACTAACATATGATCAGACAGGACTTCTAGGATTGTTCAGATTACCGTGTATTTTTCAATTTTTTTTTCCTCTGAGAATGAAATTAAGACATGTTCTTCATCATTTTTCACACAAACCCACAAAGTGATGTGTGTGTCTATAGCTCCGTTTTAAAGTAATGAAATCATCTGGTCTTAAATCTCCAGATTAAGAATACTCTACATGCAAAGCCTATGAATTCTGAATTATTTGAAAGCCATTAACTGACCGACTTAACAAATGAAAAATTTATATTTTACTAAATAATGTAGAAAACAGCAGTGCATGTTTCATCCTTAATTTTGAGAAGTCACAAAACGTGATTATTTCCAAAGTATTTTCTCAAAATCTATTAAATTGAATATACTCTACATATGTTCACTATAATTTATTTAAATATATAAACACAATCTACTGCTATATAAATAATGCAATTCCAAAGGACCAGAACTGACTTCTAATCCATTTTAAGTCATACAATACAACTGAATTCAAGGTTAACAGCAACTTTATCCTAAGTAGTGTTGGCTGCCAACAAGTCCTGGTTTCACCGTATTTACTACAGGACGCCACACTGATGATATATCACAATATAAAATTGGTGGTAACAAATAGAAAAAGCTAGAAAACAAGACAACTAACATAAAATGAAGGAAAACCAACACAGAGCAATGGGCATCAACTTGACAATCAGTCCAAAGCTCCTCAAGATAAATGCCCCATAATTAATCCATCAGGATTCACCGATTTAAGTAAAAGCTGTGAGGAGTCAGACAGTACCATCAGTAGAATAAGCTGCCCGCACACAACAAGCAGAGCTTCTGGGCAGCAGAGGCTCTTTTTCCTCACTGGGAGAAAAAAGATCTCTAACATAGCTGGGTATTCCTCCCTGCTTCCTTCCCATGGTTGGAGACCTTCACTCTGCTCAGCCCAGTTGCTGTGAATGACGATCAGGAATTCTTGGAGAGAGGAAACTCACAGGACAAATTAAGAGAACCTGAATGTGTCTTATTTTTATCTACTTGATTAAATATTCCAGGAGAATATTCAAAGGATAAAATTTTGAAATTACTATCTACTCCCTAGTGATCAGAGATGCTTTGGAAGTAATTCAGAGCAAGGGGGGGAATCCAGGAGTTTTCTCCACGTCGCTTAATCAAGAAAAAGATGGAAAGAGAAAGCCAGAAGTCCTGCAGCAATTTTTCATTCTCTCACTCTTCTCTTCATCATAGCCTGTGCTGAACAGCTTGTGGTTTGTTGCTGGGTTGTTTTAAGATTTCTATGTTGTTTAGGTACAGACAGGTTGTGTGAAACTGAGGAACAGAGAGCGCATTGCAGCTTATGATTCAGAAGCTCTTGAAAAATCGGGTATGTCTATTTCTGCAAACAACATAATAGCATCCAGAGCTTGACACAGGCAGCTTTAACAAAGAAATATTAAACATAAGCTCCATTACCCAAGTTACATCTCTTTTCGACGCTTCTTCAGGTAAGGCTAAGCACTGTACTGTGTCCCGCCTCACTGCCTTGGCTTCTATTCCAAAAGACACAGAGAGACCACAGTCACTGCTAGCACACCTATGTTGATTGGATTTTTGGCAACCTATGCTGACCTCTCAGTAGTCACTATTCCACAGCCCTGTGTGCCAATGAACTACTCTCTCCACCAAGTCAGAAGTATAATTTGTTTCCTCCATTACAGCTGTTGTTAGCAATATACACCAGCAGTAACACACTGGCAAAGACACTGCAGGGAGTAATGTAGCAAAATGTCCTGCATGGTTGTGTATAGTATGGATTTGCTGACGCCACAGACCTGGTCTCTAAGCTGTCATCTATAAGCCTCTGTAACAAGTTTCTTCGTTCTCCCTTCCTGTATCTGTTGACTGAAAATGCTTTACAGCTGAGTTTTTGTTTTTCTAAAACTAGAAGGAAGAAAAGACCTAAAATTACATTAATGAAATTAAGTCCCCTAACATATACCCCACAGCATTCACACCATGAAGTCGAAGCTTTTATACATTTGGTCATGTTTTTTAATTCATGCACTAGCCAACTAGGATAACACTATTTTAATGCCCTTGAAGTGAAAAGACATTTTTCACTCAAGACTTTTAAAGCTGTCACTTATCTGAAACATAAATGAGACTCAGTCGATCCACTTTCCCTTCCCCCCCACCAAACGCCAGTGCGGTGCATTGTGCTCCATCTGCCTCCAGCAGCTCTGTGCTCCTCCTCTCCCAGCTCATCGCCACCTGCAAACAGCGAGCTTCCTCCTAGCTACAGCTTCAGACCAGGGGCTTAGCACTCTATGCTACTAAAATACAGTATCATTTTGACAGGTTAACTACTACATAGAAATGTTTAAAATGTAGGAATTTTTTTTTTTTGTAGAGGAGGCCAAAAATTCACTAAAGTTTGCATGCAATGAAAATATTTCAACAAGTGAAGAATAACAATGCAATACTAAGTCTAATATTGGTGACATTTCACAGATTTTCTTAGAAACTAGGGAGCAGGCTTTATTTGAACTTTGTTGCCCTTATATTAGTTTTCTTTTTTAGAATTAATTTATTTCCTTGTAGTTCTCATTATGTTTTTATTGCATTCACGGAATAGTGGAGCATTTCTCTAACTAATTTAACACCTGTAAATTCCCATGGCTGCTAATGAAAGACTGTGTAGACTACCAGATAAATTTCTAATTCATATTTCAAAGGTTGTGAGTTCAAACCCTATTAAGGTTGTACTTATTAATGTATCTATTAACTCTTTTCCATCTCTGAAGTCACAGATTTAATTAATACTTTCAGTTTTTCTAAAGAAAGAAAACACCTCTGCTCCAAAATGTCACACAAAGAGTGGACAAGGAAGGAGAAGGAAACAAACTTTGTAAACTTAACAGTTCAGATACAATGTCTGCGCTTTTCAAAGGGATAATGCCAGTCTGCAATCAAAGGCAAAAAGCAATGGACTACACATGTCTTGAATCCTTCAATTAGATATAAATTCTGGCATATATGAAAAAGTGAAAATGCAACTGCTTTGACTGAAGCTTTGGCTTCCATTCCTGTCTTTCTAACACACTATTCTTTACAACATTTATAATTTAACCTCCCGCTGCCTCAGTTTATTCATCTGTAAAATGGATGCAATACTTATTGACCTCCTAGTTTAATAATCCTTAATCCTGTGCACCTCAACAGCTATTTCCATTAGAATTTTAAAGCTAATACATTAAATGCAACTCCAATGGGATTTTGTCAGATTTAATTCGTTATTTATGAAATTCTTAATGGAACAGCTATAGGTGTTCAAAGGATTAATTACAGCTAAAAAACAAGCACTTAGAAAACTATTTAGCTGTATCAAAAAGAACATATCTCTGGAAATAACCTTGCCCAATGAGACTGGGAGTTAAGCAACCTCCAATATTGTCCTTGACTGACATAACTTTAAATGCAGCAGTATTCTGGAACAATGCTTTAATTTATGCTGATACAGTATCTACATCTGCTATCAGAAATAATTATGCAAAAGGTTTGAGGATTTTTTTTAATATATTGTTTTGCATATTAGATAATATTTGAGAAGCTGTATTTTGTGCAGCCATTAAAGAAAATAATTTGAGCGGTACACAAATATGCAATACTTGATTAGCAAGCAGTACACTAGATTCCTTTCTCATTTCTTGAATGGTAATTACTTTTTTCAAAACCACATAATTTTCTCTGAGTAACATTGTGTTCTTCCCTTGTATTTTCAATTTTCAATATTCACTGTACTCTTACATAGACCTCCAAGTCATAAGGCTAAAAAAGTGGGTTGTTATCTTCATTAATTTATTTCGTTTATTTTGCTTCTCAATCACTTCTTAATTAGCTTATAGCATATATTTCCAATTAATGTGCAACAACATTCTATTGAAATTTAAAAGACTCCATTTGGACCCACAAATCTATAGCTATAATTTACCTGTGTTCAAAAATCCCATCAAAAAAATTCACAAACAACACTGATAGGAATTTTTGAGCCAATCTGAAGTATCATTTTAACCTGTTTGAGAAAAAGTGAATGTATAAGCATCGGAAACACCTTTATTTACCCGATAATTTAAAATGCAGCTACTTCTCTCATTTGGCTTTCTCCAAATCAGTGTAAAACTGCTCAGACACATTCAGCTCCACTTCAGAGACAAAAATACCTATTTTCCTCACATATACTACAATAGCTTGAGTCACCAAAAATCCCAAGGCGTGCAGTCTCTGGCAGAAAGGCTTGTGAGGAGTACACCATACCTGACAGCACGCACACGTCCCAACTTGCAGGAGCCACTGCACAAGGTCAGAAACTTTTTGACCAACATCTTGAGTTAATTTGAGCCCTGCTTTACCCTGTGCCTCACATTTGGGCCACGTTTATACCCTTAGCCCAGTGACCGCTGCAGACTGCAACTTCCCTGCCAGAATTTGCTTTCAAAAAGACTGACTGACAAGTTCCTCTTTGTTCGTTTTCTGGGAAAAAAATTATATATATATGTGTGTATCTGAGGGTCATGCTCTTGGTGTTTTCAGAGCTCTAAAAACTCTAGAGACATAAGGGAGACAGAGCTGACTTCTTGCTGTTGATCACAAACTCCATCTCAAGGAGAAAGAAGATTGAGGCCTTGATGTAGACTGTCAGGATTTATACCAAGGGGGGCTGTCTTCAAAAGAAGGCTGTGGATAAATAAAAAGCCAGATACCAGGCTCTTCAGACAGAGCCCTAGAATCAAGGTGCATGGGCTGAGGAGCCTCATCAATAGCATTTCTGCAACAACAATCTGCCAAGAAAACTAGGGAGGCTCTGAAAAATGAGTGAAAGGGGAATGGGAGAAAGAGTTTGTTTATCCATAAGGTAACAACATTCACACAGCTCCCAGTAACATGCAAGATGTAGTAACGTACGTGAGAGGAAATCATTTTAAAATATATTGTCTCCAGATTCTTATGATTCATACTAGCTTATAAAATCCTTAGGGCCAAATACTGCAGTCCCTCCTCAGCCCTCATTCAAGCAAAATCTGCTCAAAATCAATAGGAGTTTGCTTACTTAAGGAAAAAGTGAAAAGTAAGGATAAATTAGGGCTATGATTCACAGTACACACAAAAACTATTTTGGTTGTTCAGACATGCAGACTACACATCATAATAAGAAGATGCTGTCCCACTGATGACCTAGTTTTCAAAATCTGTATGCATTTATTAACAGAACTGAACACAAACTTCAGCACACATACAAACCCAAAGTGCATCACCCGGCTGACAGCTTACACGGCATCACATCAGCACGCCCTGGTCCGTTCTGGTAAGGGTTCAGAAACCGCCGGCCCCCTGCATTGCATGAGCTTTCTTGTTCACACAACTATCCACGAGTATTTTGAGAAAAGACTATATGTGATTAGGACGGGAAATGTTCTACTTTTCTTATGGTTCCTCTGCATAAAAATAACAGTCCTATCTGTTTTTTTATTTTACCTTCTAATAACACAATCTGGGATTTATTTTGGAAGATTCGAGTGCTTCAGAATAATTCATCTCGCACAAAAAACATTACCATGACAAATATTTAGCTATTATGCAGGTCATGTTTAATTCATTTTACTAAGTAAGAATGTTATTAGTATAGACGCTTATGAAAATAAGTAGGATTGTTTTATTATTGGTAAATAATTTGTAGTGAAATTTTCCAAACAAATACGAAAAGGACTACGACATTCACAAAAGACGTAAATTGAACAACAAATTATTATTCATGCTCTTTCCTTTTTTTAAAAAAAAAGAAGACAGAGAACCCTGTTCAACATCAAAGACACTGATGCAGCTTTTAGGGTTTCCTGCACTTCATCATCTTTGTGGAGAAGGGCAAGCCAGTGGTCCCCTGGCTTTCAGCCAGTTCTGCAACCCTTCTCTCATTAAATTTTCCACTTCCCTAATTCATCTTAACTTCTTCTTCTCACTGTTACCAGGTTCTTGTTTTAGACTACGAAATGCAGGTAATATAACACAATAAACCAAAACTGTCCAAATTTCAGCAGCAAGTATACTACTGTTTTTCCTCTTCAGTTATTCCCTTTTATTTTGTATTCACTCTCTACTCCACCCCTTCATCATCATTTTCTGCTCAGACACACCACTGCAAACCCCTCCCTGCCCAACCACTCTCATACTTTTAATTCCCTTATGCTCTCAGTTTCTCCTACCAGCAGGTCTTTTTTCCAAACTGTTTCCTGATTCTTAAGGCTCTCCTTCCCCCTCTATTCTACCATCTTGTCTCTTATCCACTTTTTGTTCCTAATAGCCTTAATGTCTCCATCACTCGCATTCAACACAGCACACTTAGGAATCTACCTGATTTTTCTTCCGTATCTTTTTTTCACAATACCTAATTTCCCTCCTGCACCGTGATCCCACCCCTGCTGCAAAATTTCCCTATGAAGTGAATTTTTCTCACCCTCTCTCCAAGATGTTTTCTGAAGACAGAGTAAGATTTCTCATCAGATTCTTTACTGACACATTAGTGCATCTCTTCCTCTTACTATGCAACAGAACAGCCTGCGTGTTCATAATGGGGTGTATATTCTAGCAGATTGCAAGGATGGTGGGTGTTAAAATGCATATATGTATGTGTATGTGCATGCTGGTATGTGTGGGTGTGCATACAGATGCCAATTGCTAGCTGCACTCCTAGACTCTATGAATGACTGCAACATACAGAAGCTTAGTACAAAATAGGAAATGTCTCCACCTGATATCTTTGAATCTGTTAGAGAGTCTGAACCCAAACTAGAACATAAGGAAAGTACAAGTGACAGGATTATTTTACTTTTAAACATTTAAAAAAAAAAATTCAAAACTGCTGTCCCACTATATGCTATTCGAAGGAACAAGGGAGCCTGCTACTGGAGTGCAGAGGTTCGAGAAGTAGCTGCCTGTCAACACGGGGCACCTACAAGTGCAGGGGACAGGAATCCACGGGAATAACACAGAGTCTGGGTAAGAACAGAGGACAAAGGAACGCGGATCCAGTTGTGGCAAGGACAAGCACGCAAACGCTGAAATCTTCTCCCACATGAATCTCTAAACTGAGGAGCCCCCATAGGTCTGATAATGGCACATGTTCTCTTCAGATGAACAAAATTTTAAATATTTAACTCTTTCCTAGAACCAGAAACTGAGATACGAGCATGCACGTACAACTCAATTTGACAGCTCCTAATGCACACCCACAAAGAAAAGCTTGTTCTATGAAGTAAACTGTAATGAGACAGCAATCTCACGTGTAATTTTCTAGATTCCTGAACCTTATACAAAAATTTCAAACCACACTCTAACCATCTCAGTTTTACAAATGAAATATAAGCTACTGATACATTTGGCTATTTTTTTCATGTAATTTCTTCACAGCGAAGCACCATGAATAACGAGACTACGCCTGCTGCTAACCTCTCCCCTCCACGTCTTGCTGTTGCCTCTTTATTCTTGTTTTACACCTGCTGTTTTGCAGTACAGACTGATAACTCAGAGGTCACACTAACCTTCATGTACCAAGCCAACTGTATGTCATCTGAGTTACTAATGAGAGAAGTACTTGAGTGCTACTGCACCTCTTAAAGCAGTACCTGGATAATTCTCTGCACATATAAGAGGTTGCATTTCCCATTCATTAAAAAGGAAGAGCATGCAGAAAATTTCTTTTTTCACATGTAATATGAGATGGGTTACTACATCGTATATTAGCCCAGTCATACGTTTTTAACCACTAGCCATGACTGGTGCTGAATTGTCATCCCTCTGCTCCCCAAGAGCTTGGTAAAGCAAGTTCACTTCTTCCTCTATCTTGATCTGAAAAATAGTAAAACACTCACTTTTTGAGTACTCTCTGATTTAGAGGCCAAAATTCTGTACCAGGCAAACATATTACAAGAGCAAGAAGAGTTTTACAGTTAAGACATGCTCGAGTAAACTGATTACAGTCTGCACCCAAAATACAGGAAAAAACATTTCATCTCTTACGTGTCTTATTTAGGAACTTCTCTTTTTGTTTCTCTCTCTCCCCTCTTTCATAGAACAAAAACAAGCAATGATGTTCACTGCTGACACTCTTCAAGAAGGGCAACTAGAATTAAATACAAACACAGGACAATGGCAGAAAAATACCAAAGACAGGAATAATTTCATGAATCATCTCACATTCACCTACTCATCAGTTCTACAAACTGGAACTTCATGCTCAGCTTTCCACATTGAAATAACAGGTCTTTGTTTCAAAAGAAAAAAAAAGGTAAAGGCAAACGTCTCTTTCACGAGATCTATATACATAACAGCGCTAACATTTGGTGGCACTTTTTTTCATTACTGTAGCTATGTGCTGATTACATTCAATTTAGTCCTGTCACCCTACTTCAGTTCCACAGACATATAATTGTTATTACATTTTCATCAATACCTAATTTACTTTGAAAATATAATGGTCTCTGTCCACCTGTAGATAGGAAATTATTCTTGTTTCTCATCCACCATTGCTGCAATAACGAAATATCTCCACAATTATTGTCAGATGTGTTTTTTCTTTGAAACGACATCATTACACAGTGCCCCATGACAACCACATACGAAGAAAGAATAACTTTTCAGAAGTCACATTTCTCAATCAACAGGAGCTTACAATTTTAATAGTGTCATCAGTCAGACGGACATAGAAGTGATTGTGTATTTCATAAGGTTCCAGAACTACTGTCAGCTAGGAGTTATGTGTCACATCCATACAGGAAGAATACTGGAAGCATAAATTATCCTTCTGTCTTAGAATCATAGAATCATAGAATCATAGAAAGTTTAGGGTTGGAAGGGACCCCTAGAGGTCATCTAGTCCAACCCCCCCACAGCGAGCAGGGACACCGCTAACTAGATCAGGTTGCTCAGAGCC
>Ga0065711_1048696_pt1 | contig 11666 bp, 9 predicted proteins | sample Hoacrofraction12_FD_59098 | JGI IMG/M metagenome (GOLD analysis project Ga0065711, IMG submission 59098) | Hoatzin crop microbial communities from Cojedes, Venezuela - Epithelial fraction 12 v2 (version 2) | ecosystem: Host-associated > Birds > Digestive system > Esophagus > Crop | place... | reverse complement strand
GGCACAGGTGGGCTGCAGGTGGAGACCCAAACTGCAGTAGCTGGAAGAGCTGTTGGATTAAAGGACCCTTTCATCTTCAGGCCTGAGAGCAAATCGCCTCACTGGTAGCACCGAAGAGAACTCACACCCCAAACCTGGGGGAGGAGGTGGTGTCCTGCCACCTCAGGCCTGCAGAGCAGGGGCTGCCGTGTGTCGTATGGGCTGCCCCAGCCTGTCCGCCTCTCGCGGGCAGCGTCCCTGGCCTGGCTGGAGGGCACTGGGCCATTGGTAGGAGTCAGCAGGTGAAGATACTGACATGTTCTGTTATTTTTCAGTAATAGACTGTGCATAAATCAGCCAAAAGGCAACTTAGAGATGAATTTTGTATGTTTTGTGTAAAAATGTTCAATCATCTGCTAGTTTTTCCTGAGGTTAAGCTAGTGTATAATTTGTTCATGTATCTGGAATCTATGTAGCTAAAACGCAATCAAAAAGCTCCTTGTTATCTACCAGTAGCTTTAGCCATGTAGGTCAACAACCCAGGCACCCCAACACGAGTATGTTCTTGTTCTGTCATGGTCTGCTCACTGAGGCTTGGTCTAAATTGTCCTGGCTTTCATAAAGGGATCGATTGTTGCTGAAATAATTCATATGGGCTTTTTTATCTATAGGTCTTTGTATGGATTGGGAAAGATGCCCAAGAAGAAGAAAAGACTGAGGCTTTGAAATCTGGTAATGTCACGCTTTCCTCTCTGAACTACCCCTTTTTTATCTTCCCGCTATCCAATCATAAGGCAGGCAATTTAATATACTGAGAAACATATCTGAATCACAACCTAAGATTCAGTGTTCTGATCCGTCAAAGCGATCACGTCTCTCAAGAACAGAGGATCCCCAAGATCAGCATAAAGAGGTGTCACATCCAGCCCCGCTGCGCTCAGCCCCTAACAGCGCAGAAGTGTCCGTGGGGGGGTAACCGGGCGAGGGCTGCCACGGTATTGCAGCATTTTATAATCCCAAGGGCAGTTTTCTACAAACAAGTGCCAGTCTGCCAACAGGAGTAGATAAACCATAGAGTGAAAACTTTTGGGTTTGTTTTTGTTAAATGAGCAATCTGAAAATGTCTCTGTAGCATCCACTTAGCAGGCATGGTGGTGTTGGGTTGACGGTTGGACTTGATCTTAGAGGTCTTGTCCAACCTATGATTCCATGGTTTAGCTGCAATTAAGCTGTTTCAGCTGTTCCTCCAGCAGATTTGTACTCTATGAGATTCCTTCTACCTGTGTGTTTTCAGCTAAACGGTACATTGAAACCGACCCGGCCAGCCGAGACAAGAGAACTCCTGTCACCGTCATTAAGCAAGGGTTTGAGCCGCCAACCTTCTCCGGCTGGTTCCTGGGCTGGGACGATGACTACTGGGCAGTTGATCCGCTAGAGAGAGCGATGGCAGATGTGGATGTCTAAGTAACAAGTTCGTTCTTTTTTTACATGGAGCAAGGTTAGTGCCTTCAATGCCTTCAAGAGCTACTTCCTCCTGCAGGACGCATCTCAACAAGGCAATGATGTTAATAGCCAATTAGCTGTGCAATAACGAAAACAATCATGACCAGTCATTGACCCTCCTCCTTGCTTTGATTATATTTAATACAATAAAGCTTGTATGGAATATGTGAGCAACGCGAGTGGTGGGGATTGTTACTAAGAAGAAACCATTAAACAGAACCTGCAGGTCTCACATTTGAACTTGCTTGACACAAACACACCTTAGAAAGCGAAACCTTCTTTCTGCCATCTTTTGCATGTGCAGTTTTTACTAAGTGGTTACAGAAATAATGTTGGGGGTTTTGGGATTGTTTTGCTTTCCCCTTGACAGAATTACTAGTATTTAAGACCCTGATACGTTAACAGTAGTCTACTCTTTCAGAAAGTCACTCATTAGTAAACAATGTTTTTTTATTCAAGCTGAGAGCAAAATGCGTGCTTCTGGTGTCAACAAGAATTCACAGGGGTGCCCATCTACAGCAACAACAGCGGGAGCTGCAGCTTCACGCGTCTTCCCCTGGGAGTAACGTCAGGCTGTGCAGTTACTGTTTCCCTCTTCAAATGCATGAGCACAGCAGCACTAATTATTACATCTTTGTTCACCATATTTCTCCTCCCCCTCCCAGCAAAAAGCCGAGCTCGGCTTACATTAACTGCAGTACTGACAAACGCGTACAGACTGGTGTATTGCTTTTATGATGCAGAGGGAAAATAAGCTCACAGCGACCAGGCAGAAGAGAAACAGCACCCCTCAGCTCACGCCCTCACAGCGCTCAGGCATCGTTTCCTAACAGTGACAGAGGCACAAACATCACCGCCCCCGCTGACTACAGAGATCTCGCTTCCTAGAGAAGCGGGTTTTAGACCTGGATAAAATGCAGGAGTCGGTACTTTAGCTTTTTTACATCATTTTTAAGAGAGACAGATAAAATCAAACCCAACAACTTTTCAACGCGTTAAGGCAGCATAAATCGATACAGGCACACCACCCTAACAGAACAGCCCATCAGCGACCGCAAGCGGCTTGTATCCGTACCTCCGGCGTGCTCACGCCATCGCTGTGTGCCGCAACAGAGGTGGAAAGTTCTGCTTCAGGAACATCAGCTAACAACTGCTTCCCCTGCGCGGGGACTGTTCTAGGGAGTCTGAGCCTGCTTTTCAGGAGTACCCAGTACAGCAGTCTCGCCCCCGTATCAACTCCCATTACTCCTCCCTGTGAATGCTAGAGAACCAGTCCCTGTCACAGCCATCCAGTGCCTGGGCTGTTCCTCTTCCCTTGCAGGGCTACAGACCCATTTATTCAAAGGAATAATTCTCTTTCCAAATGTTGGATCACCTCATCTTCACCACAGATGGTTTTATAGACTGTTTGAAAATGGGAGGTTATAGATTAAAAGCATCCCATCCAGGACAGATAGGTGCTTGTTTCAGATCACAATCTGCTGTGCTCATTTGTAAGGTTTTCAATTTCAAAGAGTTTGGTTACCTGTATTCACAAACATTACATGTAAGTTTTGTTAACACACTTTGTATAACAAAAGAGGTTCCTCAGCAAATGCACTTTGTTAACACCGCCATAAGCTACAACACACAGGGAATTCAGGGTTGCAAACATTCGCAGCAGCAAAAAGCCCCACCCCGAGCGCTCTCCTCCCGCTCTACCTAGCGATTGGCGCCTATGATGCCCTGCAGCATATTGATGGGCAGTGGGAAGACGATGGTGGAGTTCTTTTCTGCAGCAATGGTGGTCAAGGTCTGCAAATAACGAAGCTGAAGAGCAGCAGGGGACTCCGTAATAACCATGGATGCCTCTTTCAGGGCCCTGGAAGCATTCATTTCACCCTCAGCCGCAATTACCTGGGGAAGCAAAGTGAATGAAATTCAATTAATTCTGGCACAGTAATAAACTAGAAATGTGTAGAACGACTTGAGCCTTCAGTCATAAACCAAAGACACCGCTCATCGCTTTGGTCGAGTGACTGCTCCTTCCCATGTTTTTTGACTGGTTCTGCCTTTTCTCTCGCTCGCACACAAGCGGCTCCCGGCTGGTTCCAGGGCCCCGTGTGCCCGCTTCCCTCCCGTGCAGGATCAGGACATCGCATCACAACAGCTGGTGCCACGTCTGGAAAACGCAATGCGTGATTTTGGTCTATTCTCAAAAACTTCCTTTGCGCTTCTTTCAGCTCTGCGTCTCAAAACCAGAAGGCACTCCCCTTACAGACCTGAAAATACTTTTTACTTAAAGCTGTATTTTTCTGTCTCTACAAGGGCTTGGCAGGTGAACAGCATGTTTCTTACTGCGGAAATACCTTTTTATTCACTCATTCCTTTTAATTCTGAACTCATTAGGGACAGATTTGTGGTCATGCATTTGTTTAGAAGCAGGGCCCTTCTGCATTGGGACAATATCAATATTTTCTGAGTATTTGTAAAGGCCGGCTGGATTGGAGGATGGCACTGTTTTAGCAGCTAAGTTACTGGTGAGGCAATTTACAGGCCTGTCAGTGCAGGCAAGTGCATATTCCCCTACAGAGTTCTACTGCAAGGGCACAGTATTCTTTGAGATGTCAGAATAAATAATAATAATTAAAAAATAATCACAAAGTAATTAAGCTTAAGAAAAAAAAGTATGTAGGAGTTAATACTTGGAGCAATAATGTAGGCTTAAAGATCTTTTCCTAGGTGCATCACCAACTTCACATTCAATAATTGCTAGCCCCAAAGTCTAATGAAATGCAGTTTAGCATTTATTTCCCAGGAAAATAAACCCCAAATTTTTTAATTAGAACCTAAAGATACTTTAAAGGTAATGAAACTCATAAAGTGGTGGATATGAAATTCAGTCATATATATGTGCATAAAAATCACTCACACGTGTGTGTGTGAAATGAACGTCGTAAGACTAGATGCCATTTTCATGGCATTAGATGAACTCTAGTAAACTTCCCTTTGTGCAGACAAATTTTTAGTATTCAGAATGCCAGTTCCATTTTTCTATGGGCAGGCAGCTCAACAGACCACTAATATCTACCAGAAACCCTCATCCATCAGCTCAGTCTACCAAAAAGGGTTTTTTGGACAGCTAGCGGGTTGGTTGGTTGGTTTGTTAAAAACAGACTCCACAGTTGCATCTGTGGAGGTCAAAGGAAGTTTTCAAGACAGGAGGAACAAACCACCAGAGGAGACAAGCTGCAGGGCAGAGAATGCTGAAGGACGAACCAACTTGCCTGGTCCCAGAAAAAGGCAGCTCTAACTGCCCCTGGGGATTCGTACTCTGTATTTGAATCTTCAGTCGCCTTCTCCCACCTCGGAAGGGAGCAAGATGTCAGGACCCAACTGATCATGGGTCAGCTTACAGGTGACACAACTACGTACTACACCTGCTTTATGCATCATATGAGGTAACAATCAGAAAACAAAGGACGCCTAAAATCAGGGCTAGTCAGGAAAAAAACGGAAGCAAGTCTGGCTTCTAATTCACTGCAGGCTCCAGCTAATAACCTCAAAATTCCCCTGTTTATGGTTTGTTCTTGGAGTGTGGTAAAAAACTGAGATTCTGCATTTTGGAAGGAAATCTCACCTGCATGATCCGAGATGAAACAGAGCAAGCACCCAGACACAAATTCACAAAACCCCTGCCCGCATTCCTATGTGAAACAACACAGTCTGGACGAGAACCTTCATCCTCTACATCACCACATGAAATCAGTCATGAAGAAAAAGTCAATAAATAAACGCCAAACCCACACGTTGATGTTATTACCTTGGCTCTCGCCTCCCGGGCAGCTTCTGCTTCTGCAGCCATTGCTCTCTGCAGCTGGATGGGTAATTTCACATCCTTGATCTCCACACGCTCCACCTTAATGCCCCAGTTGTCTGTTGCCTCGTCAAGGGTGGCCTACAGAAGGCAGGACAGTTACGTTAAGCCATCCACCTGGCTGCAAACAAATGTCCAGAATTGAAGAATGACCAATAACCAAATCAATTCTCTTACAATTCTTGGACTTTAAGGGCTTTTGTATTTATATTATGATTTGATAACTATCAAAACGTAACTGTTGTAAACTAACAAAAACCCCTCAAAGCTTGATTAATATACCAAAGGAATTCTGTGGCACAATTTCCTTCAACAGCAGAGTACTGCCATCATCATCCGGGGAAGCCCTCCTCTCCTGTATCCCTCAGTCCCTCGTGCTGGCCCCCCTGGCCCATTTCTGGTGTCGTCACTCATGTTCACTACACAGAATGCCATCCCGACAGCCCTCGATAGGGTTGTGCCTAAAGCTCCAAATCACTTGGAAGGTACAATACATCCTGACCTGTATGTTATCCACGGGATTGCTGCTCAACCGATTGTTTGATGGATTGCTCAGGTAAAGCTGCTCATACCTGCATGCTGTGTGCAATTTCTTCACGATCAGAGAGAATCTGAGACAGGTTTTTGGTCCCCAGAACATTCCTCAAAGTGGTCTGTGCTAAAAGACGGGTGGCCGAGTCAGCATTGGTGATATTCGCTACAGCGAGGGTGGCGTTCTGAACTCTGTAATAAACCACTCCGTCTACATTAATTGTCACAGAGTCCTTGGTCAAGATCTAAAAAGAAATGGGGAAAGCATACAATAATTAAGCACATATTTATTGAATATAAATAATATTACATAATTACATATTTGTTTTACTAGATAAACTCCTAGTTTTTCCAGGGTAAAGCAACTGTCTTGAAAACAAAAGGTCTTCTACGCATAGCCGCACGTGAACATGTCTACGTACAGACGCACAAACCTTCCAGTATAGCTCTGCAAAGCTAAGGCCAAATATGGGATTAGAACACTTTTCACTGAAAAAGAAATTCCGTTACCTTTCCCAGAATGTTATTTCTGACTCACTTCTTCAAACTGACAGAGGGATCGGGATCTGCACTTCATACAAGTGACAGACAAAAAAATCTGAAATTGTTTACACCAAAATACATAGGCTTTTCACCTGGGAAACTTTAACCTGTTACTCTGAAGCGAGCAACATCTCACAACCAGGTAGGTCCCCCCCGTGTTTCAGTGAGGCTTATAACAAGACGCGCAAGCGGCTGACGGCTGCGCAGGCGTGCAGGAGGTGCGCGTACGGAAGGACGGGGGCAACAGAAAGGGCTCCAAGACCATCAGCACTCCATGTGGTTTTGTTTTAATGCAGAGATGGGGATATGGGACCACAACACTCCGAATGGGTTCAAGTGCTCCAGTTAAGAGCACGCGCTGGAAACATTTATGAGAGGGGCTCATCTGATGTTTCTGTATAGAGAAAAAGGGCTGATAATGAGTATCACTGCTAATATAGGACACATCAGAGATTCACTGTAATTTAACTTCAGTCACAAGACTACTGATTTAGCAAGATGTATCTCTGCAGGTGTGTCAGTTTATAAAACAAAGGAAAAACAGGCAACCTATTTAAAAAGCAGGTGAGGGAAGAGGGAGTGTATCTCAGCTGCGCTTTCAAAGAAACATCCAATAGGAGAGTTCCTGGTCCTACAGGTGTGAGGGCAGCTGGAGGCCGTTCCCAGTTACTGCTCATTGCCCAGCACAGGACGGGCCAATGCCAGAGACTCCAGCACAGCAGTGGCTGTGTGAGTTACTTCACTGAATTGCAGAAACTTTGTAAAGAAAGATGTCACTGTATAATGAAGCTTAGAGGAACAGAGAGCCATGCCCTTGAGGTATTCTAGAACAGACCAGAAGGTTTCAGCTATTACAAAACTGGGTTTGCCTGTCCCAGCGGCCTGATGTATTTCAGCTTCATGGGTGTCAGCCTGACTTCAACATTTAACGAGAAATCTCTCTGTTACTACCCTAGCAGTTCGTTGTCCTGCTTGGAGGTACTTCTGATTGAAAGGCCGCCCTGTGCAACTAAATGAGTATGTGGTGATTTCTAGACAAGCTGCAGAGGAAATCCAATTTGTGAACATCCTCAGAGCTAGATTCAAGCAACGCACTGCATTTAACACTTGTATGTTAAGCAAAGCATGTACTTGCAAAGATAAAGACAGATGTTCTTGAAGGTTTAGAAGAGAGTACACCAAAAAGAAACATTAATATTAATTATGTTTTAAAGTTGAAAAGAGATTGAAGTATGCCGCATGACCATGAGGTGTCCTAATTCCATGTTAGACAATTCCTATTACGTTATCTGACAAGAGAGCGCGACATTACTTAACCTTCAAGACTTACCTGTTCTGTCCTTCCCCAAACTACCCATTTTAGCAGGCTTTTCATAATACCATAAGATAAACAAAGAATCAGCAGCATGCACAGAACTCGTGTTGTACAAATAAAAATTTCTGCTTTTACCTACAGAACACAAACAAACCTAAATCCATAAGCATAATTTAATCAAGTCAAAAGCAAGACTGTAGAACCGATGGCTTCACTAATGGCCCATCAGCAGCTGCAAGCACATCTTGCCTGCCAGTGATTAGGTTTCTACCAATTACCCTTTTGAGTGTACCCTGACAGCTGCCATTTGTCTGAATCTACAACTAATGAGGAGCAATAACCTAGCCAGCAAACATGGACAGGAAACAGATGCACCGGACAGGTTGCGTCAAGCATCTTTGTCTTGCAAAATACAGCAGAAACATGAGGGATAAGGTTATAATCATCAACGTACGATTGTTTGCTAACTTCTTTTGAGAGGGCTAGTAGTTTTTCATTCTTTTGTTACCCATCAAGTTGGCATCACTGACTTCAGCGAGCTTAATGCTGTGGAGAGATTCTGCTAAAAAATTAAGATGTCCAAGGAAAAACAGACTAGAAATGAAAGTAATTTTTTTGTTCTTTAGGACCTTCAAACTGAAAGATGTCGGATGGCACTGGGTGTGGTCACCTTCACCGTGTTCCTGCGCACAGCAGGACGCAGAAGCAACGTGCACATAAAACGCACGTGAGAGTGGCGCATTACCCTGAGTTGCTATTAATAGCATTCGATGTATGTAATAATTGCATCCCATTATTTCAGCTGCTTCATACATCTAGATAAATTGCCATAAGAAAGATCACTGCTGCTTCTGGAAAGCTTCCAGATTTCACAGAGACAATTAGAGGATGCTGCATGAAGCCCAGCAGTCTCCGTTCGAAACCCCTCCCATTCTGGCTCTTAGGCAGCATTAGGTGATCTTACTTGTTCCTTAGAGAACAGCGTAATTTCTTTACTTTCAGGGATCTTCTCTTATTGAATGATATTACTAAAGCATAGATGTATTCTTCACAATACACTGAACCTGCACATGAAATCTACACTAAAACGACATGCTACCCAATACTGAGAGGGGGAAAGGAAAAACAAAGTGCAAAAAATTCTGCAAAGACTTTAGCAGATACAAAGGCAAGTGCAAACTCACCTCCTGGGGAGGAATATCAAAAGAGATGGTCCTCATATCAACTTTGATGAAGCTGTCCGTGCAGGGCAGGACAAAAAACAAACCTGTACAAAAAAACACATTCAAGGAGATGTGAAAATGGGTCATTAAAGCAGACAAATCTTGCTACCGCAATAAGCTTAAATCCAACCACAGCTGTACAGCCCTCTTTGCAACCACCTCAGCAGCACGTGCATTAGTGGCTTTCAAAACAAGACAAGATTTTCAAAAAGGTATGCTGAGAAACATCAATTTATTTGGGTCTAACTTGTTTAGAGATCCTCAACATTTGGGAAAAAAACCCCACAACTGTTAACAGATACTTCTGAAAATTTGTCCCACATAGTTACTTGTGGAGCCCAATTCTGGCAAGCAGAAGCTATCAACCTCCTGTTGTTCCGGTGGATCACCAGCGTTCTTCAACGTTACAGCAGCGTGGAAGTATTGCAAAACCTGGGTGCAGATGAACGAAGAAGCTACGGCCCCTTGCTGTCACTTCGAGCAGCAGAGCAACAGCTGAAAATCACATTCAGATCTCATCCAAATGTCTAATACACACAGGAAATTTTCCAAAGCTATAAAATAGTTTCATTGCTTCTATTTCTTTGGAAGAACATCGAGGCTTTCAGACCATTTGGGTTTTAACTGACATATGAAACTTCTTTTTTAAAATTGCCCATTTCATGCCATTATTCCTCCTTTTACATTTTGTGCTTTTGATTCACCTGAAGACCATGTGTTAACTGAGACCTGGGTAAGGCTCACAAATAATTTGTTCACTATCTTTCTACAGAAGGTAACATACCCTTTTACTGGAAGCTATGAAATTCTTGAGAAATCCATTTGCCAGTCTAATGCAATGTCTCTAGACAGCTATTCTTTTGCTGATGACTTAATTAGAACAAATATTAAGGATGCTCTCCAGGACATACCTGGTCCCTTTGCTCCCCCTTTTAAGATGCGTCCAAGTCTGAATATGATGGCTCGCTCGTATTCCTTTATAATCTGCAATGAAGAGTTGATCGTCATGCAAGGGTTTCCAGAAGCCATATGATGGATTCCAAACCCTGTGTAACACTAGTCTAAGACAGTCCTGAGTCGCAAATGTAACATACATTTGTACACTAGCTGCTTTTGAGAATTTTAGCCTAAACTTTATTGTCAAAAAGCAAACAGCGAAAGGAACAATCAGGACAATATTCCACAAGAAACATTCTCCAGACTGTGGCACCACCTATCAACAGCAGAAGCAACAGCACGTCATCGGGGCAGGAGCGAGAACCAGAAGCAGCTGTCAGGAATATCCTGGCAACAACAAACCCAAGTGCAGCGTATGTGACCCGGCAGAGATCTTCCCAGCTCCCATTCTGATGCTGCGTATCAGCCAAAACAAAGCAGGAGTTCTTTCCTCCTGTCTGGAAACTGAAAACGTCAAGCTCAAAGTGATCACAGATGACACAGTCTCTCTGAATCTGTCGCAGCCACATCCATATACATACTTATATATTTATATTTACACATATGACATTTATAGGGAGAGATCTACTTAAAACAAAAATTAATCAAAGTATCAGTCCTCCAAGAGTAATTACCCGTTCTTGCAATTATTCTGATTTTCCAAACTAGTTTATATGCTAATGACAACTGAGTAGATGTAGTAAGAAGGTCAATGCAAAAATCATTTCGACTAAATACTGTAATAGCAGTTTTTTTGTTGTTTTGTTTGAAGATTAACGCACTGAAATGTTGGGGTCTGCCGTATAAAGTCTGCTACAGTTCAAGAAGGAATAGTTAAGATTAATTTGTGCTTAAAACAAATAAATAATATACGGAACAGTAATAACCACTAGGAAGCATCTGCATTGCTTAAAGTTTTAATCAAACTTAGCAGTGAATGATTTTACCTTTATGCACATCCAGATTGATATAGGAAATGTAATAACAGTGAAAAAAAGTGAAGCGATCACCAGGATCCATCCACACAAACCAAGGCCAGTATCGGAGTCATCTGCAAGAAAATTGGTATTTTTAGATTTTTACAACCAAAAGTGCCTGTTACAGAAAGGGCCTACAATGACATTTATGTTGAATATTCCTTGCAATAATCCACTCTTCACACTATTCCTCTGGCCAAACGCATTAGGCTTAGATCAGAAGTCAAATTAAAAGCCAAATTCTGCTTTCATTTTCACTAGTCTCTAGAAGTTGTGCGAGATAGCTGAGGGCAGAATGTGGTCCAAGTAACATTTATACAGAATTAAGTATGCTAACATTTAAGTGCAGACTCTCAAATGCCTCCCTCCTTCCCAGCTTTTCCTAGCAAAATGACCAACAGGCAGCAGTAGAAATCCTGTTCTGTTATTGTCTAAGTAAGTCAGAGCAACACTTCCTTAACGACCGAAATGCAAAGGCCCCACAGCCTATCAACCCCAGTGACAGGACGTTTAGAATTTGGTTTACGTTCCAGTTGTCACACGTGCAGATCTAAGAAAGCCACCATTCTCAGAACTGCTGTGTCTAGGAAGTCAGACAAGCTGTGGTGCAACACCAGCTGGACATGAAATAAAGTCTCTATAAAGCATTTCTTGGCCAAAGCCTCCTTACGCTTAGCAAACAGATGTGATAGTTCTCTGTCACGGACTGACACCAACTGAAGGCATTTCCAGAATCGGCAAATCACAAGAGCTAGTGATTTCAAATACTACACAGCTAAAAAAAAAAAAAAAAATCAATGCAC
>Ga0065711_1010642_pt1 | contig 11666 bp, 8 predicted proteins | sample Hoacrofraction12_FD_59098 | JGI IMG/M metagenome (GOLD analysis project Ga0065711, IMG submission 59098) | Hoatzin crop microbial communities from Cojedes, Venezuela - Epithelial fraction 12 v2 (version 2) | ecosystem: Host-associated > Birds > Digestive system > Esophagus > Crop | place... | reverse complement strand
GGCGAATCGGCGGCGCCGGACGCGGAGGCTCGCAGCGGGGAGGCGGGGCGCCACAGCCACCTCCCTCAGACGCCGCGGTCGCTCGCCGGGACCCAGGTGAGTGAGGAGGGGGGGAGGAGGAGAAGGAGGCCGCTCCCGTCCCCGCGGACCCGAGCTGAGGGGCTGCGTTCACCCGCGGGGTGTGGAGTCTTCCCGGGGGGGCAGAGGGGGATGGGGTCCTGCAGGCCCGGCGCCCCGGAGCCCGGGGTGGAGCTGAGGGATCCAGCGCTGGCAGTGGAGAGGGGGCTCGGTCCCCGACGCTGGGCCTGGCCGCTGCTCTCGGTCAAAGGCGGTTTGTTGCTGCCGTGAAGCGGTTTGTAGCCGGTCTGCTCAGTCCGTTTCCAACATGTAGGTTTGTTCACATGCATTAAAAAAACCCCTCACCTTATGAACTGGTCCCATGAATTTTGCTGTGGAAAATACACTTTTTTTTTTTTTTACTTTTTTTTCGTTTTCTGCTTTTCTTCTTGCACACTGGTTTGTAGCGCTGGGGAGGTTTCAGCTGGACTTGCGTGTCCAACTTTGCAGGTCATGTTGGAAAAAAGAGAAATGTAGACGGAGTGGAGGAACACTAGCGGAGGGAAAAATGACAGACACAGGTATGTGCTCCCATCCTGTGTTTTTATCCTGTGGGCAGTTATCTTGCTTGTCTTTTGGCTCAATTCTAATGGTGTTATTTAAAAGTAATGACAATCTGTCCTAAAACAGGTTACAAAATGACAAAATGAGGTTTTTCTAAAAGTGATTACGAACTTCCCCCTCCCCCAGTCTACCACCTGCAGAAAGGAGGAAATAAAACCCTAATGCACTGTGAAGGATTTCAGACATGTATGTCAGCAGTTGCCATGTCTCAGAGTTTGCTGTTTGCAAGGATTCCTGCTGTCTGGGTTCTGCCTGTAAGTCAGGGAGCTTATACTGTAGTTTGTAAGACTAATTAGCCAGGTTCAAATATTGATACAATCAGTTACAGTTTAGAAGCACTCAGTGTTTTGGAAATTGGTATTTATGCTTCAGCTCCAACCTATGTATTTGGAAGTCAGAATTAAGGTGAATATCTATGAAAAATTAGGGGTTTTAAGTTTTCTTTCTAGAAGCTGCTAATTATTAACAAAACAATGTTTTTAGTTGTCTTTTTTAACTTACGATTTTACAAGAATGTAACTCAGGTTATTTTCACTGGTGCTTCAGGAAATCAACTGAAGAAGATGAAGCCTAATAAAGGAAAGACCTGCACTAGGGAGAGAGACTATGTGTACAAATTCAATGCTGGAAATCAACATTTAGTGCTTACCGTGCCTCTCAAATTCCCTGTCCAGGAGAATATTAGTCATTTGCATGGACGTCTAATGCTTCTGCACAATCTGCCATGCTTTATAGAAAATGGTAAGAATTGATTTCTTAAATTAATGTCATATGTCCATGTCCCAGAGTGTATTACAACCTGCTTTGGGAAACCAAAAGAAGGGGGTTTACTAGAAGGGTCTTAAAAAAAAAAAAAAGTGGTGTTTCTGAAACAGCAAAACAGTGAAGAAAATTACTGTTAGTACTAGCAAGTAAGGTGTCCAAGTAAAAGGTTTCCAGAAAGGCTTTGTTTCTGTGTTTAATAGATGATTACTGATACTTCCATTGACATGTCTTGTTGATGGACCATGCTCTTCTTGTTATAATAGACCTGAAGCAATCCCTTAATAAGTTCATAGAAGAGGAAACTATAAAAGATTATGATACAGAAGCTGAACTGGCTCTGGAGGCAGTGAAATCAGGAAAAGTAGACATAAACCAGCTGGCAGATACTTGGGCTAAAGCTTATAAAGAGGTAAGATTAAGGCTGAAAAGTTAATATTCAGAACTTGCTTTGTCAGAGTGTGTGTGCATGTACAGACAGAATCACGTATGTGAAGATGCAAAATTACACTGAAATTCACTTTTTCTGATCATTTCTTACATTTTCTTCTTTTTATCTGAAGGTGGTCATGAAGTCTTCATCGTATGATTTCTTAGTCAGGTTTTTTCTAAATTTAGTAGAGTCAAAAGATGTAAAATTGAGAAGTAAATAGGCAGTGATATTCAAACAAAAATAGACCTAAGGGTTATAATGCGGTAGAACTAAAGCAAGAGATAGTGAATGGGTGCTCCTGTCCTCAATCTCAAAAATAGCAATGAAAACTCCAAAGAGAAAGTATATAGTGGAAAGAGACTTTTCAGCTCATTTCGTGAGTTCATGTGACTACTTTACATTATTTTGCGAAGATGAGGCTTTAGCTGGAGTAATGCATCCAGTTTTGCCGGTGATCTTTCAAACAGAGGAATGTGGAAGAACGGAGGAGTCCTAGTGAAGAGGAAAAAAGAATGACAGGAACTGAAGCATTTGAGGAAAAGTTTATAGGTATTGAATTTGCTTATCATGGAATATAGATGAAAGTTGTGAAAAATTCCAAAACAGATGTCTGTTATAAAGAGAACTGGAAGAAAATCATCTGCCTTGGTGAACATCAACAAAATGAAATTAGCTTAACCTTTATGAAAGAAAAATCTGTATTGGGTGAGCATGGAAATATAGTAAAACATCGAAATAGTTTGCAGTCTTCTGTGCTAGCGGTTTCTGTGAATAGGTTAGCCGGAGTACAAGGGTTAGGATTAGATAATTTCTTGACATTTACAACCTGTACTTCAATGATACAATCACAATTCGTCAGCTGAATCTGGTGGGAATTACTGCAAATATAAGGAGTGTTTCAGTATAAAGGAGCTTGCAAAACTGGCATCTTTGGGCCGTCTGCTCAATAAAAATTGCTTTTCTTAAATCAGTGTTGTTGGTCAAATTCTGGTGACATCAGAGGTTAGTCATCCTTTCTAGCAAAAAATTTTTGTTTGCACAGCTGTGTTTTGGGCCCTATCTAAAATTCATCAGTTGTAAATATTGTTGTAATTTTATTGTTCTTTCCAAGTTGGTGATGGCTGAAAATTGCTACTTCATGGCTGTAGTCAAACCCTTGATGTTTCTGCTCTTAGTTGCTTTGAAAGAGAAAGAATATGGGAAGGGAGAAAATGTTAAATCTGTAGCTGAATACAAAAAGCTCAAATTAGGAAAAATAATGCCTGTATGTTGAAGGTTGTGCAACAGTGTATGTGCCTGGTTGGTTTTGCCCCACCGTTGCGAGGGATCCTTATATCTCCTAAAAGGTACCTTATGCTTTAAAATCTCTTATAATTTTTAGACAACGTTAGAATATACAAAACCTGAAGAAACCAGCTGGGATGAAGATTTTGCCGATGTTTATCATGATCTGATACATTCTCCAGCTTCTGAAATGCTGTTAAACCTGGAACACAATTATTTTGTTAGTATCTCAGAATTAATAAGTGAAAGAGATGTGGAATTGAAAAAACTACGGGAAAGGTATTCCTTCTTTTTTTTTTCCTATCTTATTAAATGGGGTGCATGCCACTGTGTGCGTGCAACTTGTAGGACAGCATGTGTCGACTTGTATTTGTCTATGTAAGCCCTATTTTAGGTTTTGTTTCCCTATTTAAAGTCCTATAATACTTATCCTATATTGTTAGGGTCAGCTATCGTACATTATTCTCAGTCACTGAAAATAATAAAGCTCAGGACATCAAAATAGTATAAGGTTTGATTTCCATTGTTCTATCCATGCTGTAAGTGGTATAGCAATGAGAAGTGCCTAGGGTATCTAGAAAATAAATATTTTCCTTTCTAGTGATGCAATTGAAATGGAAAATTGGAATCTCCAAGAGGTGAAAAGATGAGCAAAAGACTGGAACCAACTTTAAGTTAGAAACTGTTGACTTTGGAATTTAGGAAAGTGTGTGTGGGATCCTGAGTTTCCGAGTAAGCTTGAATAGCTGCAGGTGGCTGCTTTGCCCACAAGAGGGGACACATACAACGCGGAATCTTCTTTCTCTTTCGAGACTGAGTAGGTTAAGGAAAATTCCTTTCTATGAAATAGGAATAATATAGATACTAAACATTAGGGATGCTTATGAGATGCCAGAATATTCTAAGTCAGTATATTTTAGCATTCTAAGTGTTCCTCCTGAGTTGCATGTGTTTTAGCTCACATTGTACAATGCATGCCTGTTCATGTAGTTTCTTTAAGACTGAATCTTACGTGTCTGTAATTTGGGGATAAATGTTGCCAGTAATGTGTTAGCAAAACTTTTTGCTGTTTATTGAGTCTTCTAAAGTATGCATCTAGAAGAAAAAGCAATTAATCCTGAGAGCAGTGATGTTGTAGAGCTCTAGTGTGACACAGACTCCAGAGGAATTTATCGTATCTATTTGTCATAATCAAGAAACTCCATATGTCGGTGGCAGCTGAGACTATCCCAGATGAGCGTGGGTGTTGTTCTGTTTACATGGGAGCTGAATTGGAATCCCAGACCCTCAACTCAAATTTGTTTTGTGGGTATTCACTGCTAGATCTGTGCAAGGGTGAATCGATTCCTTGCTGAAGAAAGGGCTGAATATGAAAGGTGAAGTGAAGCCAGGGATTAAGAAGACTAAGGAGGGACGAGGTATTGGATGAACTGATGACAGCAGGGCAGCCCTTTAACCCCAGGTCCCCTTGATGAATGTAGTTTGAGCTGGAAGCTCATCTGACTATTAAAAATAAGTGTGTTTAGCCTACTTCCTGGTGTTTGCGTGTCTGCATCGTCTGTGGTTGGGGCAGGAGGAAAGCAGGGGACCAAGTAGGTCCATTTCAAAAGCTCTTCTGATGAGAAGGATATTGAAGTGCTGTATTAGAGTATCTGGAAATACTGGTGTACCTTCTTTTGAATGTCTGTGAGGGCAGACTTCCAAAATGAGCAGATGGACAAAGTGCTGCATGACGTGTCCTTCAGCTGTGTGTTCAGCTGTATCTCTGCTTGTGATGAGCACCGACCAGCTGACTGATACAACTTATCGTTGTATCAGTAATTGTGTCAACAGCAATGGGTATTCTTCTGCTAGTTTTTTGAAAGTGTTGCTTGTTGTAAATCTAGGTTGGCTTCCCTTTCAGGCAAGGAGCGGAAATGGATAAGGTGATGCAGGAGCTAGGGAAATCGCTAACAGACCAAGACGTAAATTTGCTCGCGGCTCAGCATTTTGAATCTCAGCAGGTAAATGAAGTTCAGTGAACTAGAATACATCGTGGAAATAATTGTGTTAATAAGAAAACCCAAAACACTAAAATTATCATGTTTGTCATGTTAGGATTTGGAGAACAAATGGACCAATGAATTAAAACAGTCTACTGCTATCCAGAAGCAAGAATATCAGGAATGGGTGATAAAGCTTCATCAGGACCTAAAGAATCCCAACAACAGTTCAATCAGGTACTTAATTCCTCTGTAATGCTTACTTCCATCTGTAATAGTTCAAAAGACTTGCTTTTATATAATCTTTATTTCAGATTAGCCATTTAATTAGGATAATTAAAAAAATCAAAGGCTAATAAACCATCATAATCAAATATTTATATTTGTAGGAGTTTCTTCACTGTGTAATGATATAGCCTTTCTGTACCAGACAGTGTTCTAATGCACTAAACTACAACTTGAGCTGAATGGTTTCCTATTTTGCCTTTATTTACGATATCTATCTTTAACGCTATTTCACAGGGCTTTCTCTTACCACTTAAGGATGTTCTGCAGAATAATTGTAGCTTAATAAATAGTGACTGTCACAAGTTTTGAATTAATAAGCCTCGTATTTTTCTTTTTTAATGTATACATGACTGCACAGCTAAAACAATGGAACGTTTTTAGTACGAACACTTGTGAGAGTTGGTTGAAACTCTTTCTGATTGAGGACATAGCAGGGAAGTCAGAATTTGTAACTTGGGGAAATCATTGTTCTTTATTGTTAGTAACTGCCACCTTTGCTACTAATAGGAAAACAGGAGTACAACATGATGCTTTCTCATGCCTCACGTTAGTAGAAGTGTAGAGTAGATTTAGGTGGATGCAGTCAGGAATTTATGGGGAAAAAACATCTTTGAACAAAGTGGATACCAGTGATAGGAGGAGACAGGTGTGGATCATAATGCATGAAATACTTCATCACTTTCTCTTAAGAGTTTCCTTTTGGAGTAAGGAGGCAGAGTGTATGGAACATGAGCAAAGAGAGAGAGGAGCGGAAATGTGTTGGAGGATGATGCTGTATGTTTAGATTTCTCACCATTTTTCTTGGGATTTTGTCTGTGAGTTTATGTTTTGGAAGTCTTCTGCAGTTCTCGGGTCAGTTACCATCCTAGGACTGCATAGCTCACAAGCAGGCTGGCCTCTTTCTAAGGTAGTGACCAAGTAAAACATCGCTGCAGTAGTGACACTATGTTCAAGTTCTAAGTCCATCCTAAAACATTTTTCCACGGAATTTTCATGTTAGCTTTGTGCTTATTTACATGAGGCTTTAAAGATACTGAAATTATAAAGGCTATTCATACTTGTTGCTGTGAACCTCTTCCCATGTTCTGGCCTTCTACTGCTGTACAGTAAGTCCAAGGTGAAGTTGCTTAGAGCACGAAGCTAGTAGAAATCGACTGCTAGAGATCCAGAAGCAAATACCTCTGAGAGAGAATGAGGATATTTTGGCTTCATAATCTTGGATACTTATAACAATGTGAAATAATAGTATTTTAAACGTTGCACTGGCATACACTAGTAGAAAGTGTAGTCTCTCTGCTTGTGTTGAGTCCTGAAAACTATAGGTCCCTAATGCATTTGGAAATACTGTACAGGAAGTCTATAGTAGGGCAACTAGGAGCTTAAAGAGAGAGAGAGAGGAAAATGTGTGTTACGCACATATATAGACATCAAAGATATATGTATACACACATATATATCTTTATGCATCTAGTTGATTGTGTATATATTTAGTGATGATATATCTCAGTTCTACATCATCACTAGGGATTTGCAATTAGTGGAATTGCTTGCGAGTTTATAAAACGATCCTTTGTGAAACACATCTGAAGATTAGGCGCTTTGAAAACAAAGCGAAACTTTTCATTAATGCAGATACAAATTGGAGAGATACTTGTGTTCTTTCATATAGCTCCTTTGCTACCAGACAGTTGAATTTAGGAGAAAAATTGATATCTGAAATCTTTCCTCCTAGTTTGAACACTGTGGAGCATTTGATTTGTCTTCTTTTAGCCTCCCATTTTGTGGGGGGGGGAAAGAAATGTTTTATATGATAACTTTATAAATAAGGTTTTGGGTATTATAAATAGGCTGAGAAGAATTAATTTTTTTCCCTTTTATTCCTATTTTCTTTTTATGTTATAACTAGGTATTGTGATTTATTTTAATTTCGTGATCATAGAATGCTTTAGAAATGAGTGAGGTAAAGTAAATCTAACAGTGGACTCTACTCTTCCTTCTGATATGTACCTGGAGTATTGCATGCCAGAAAGGTAAAACCTCAGATGAGTGGAGTTCACTCAAATAGGTTTAATCTCTTGGTTTCCACAGACTAGCTGAGAAAACTTTGGATAGCTTTTACAACATACTGCTGATCTTGAACAAAAATTAGGATAAAGTTTTCAGCATGTTTGTCATTATTTTAGTGATGAAATTAAGGTTCAGCCCAGTCAGCTGAGAGAATCTGTAGAAGGAAATGGAAGAATTTATGAAGAGCAAAGGCTGTTAGAAGAAAGTTTTACTATTCACTTGGGTAAGTAAAGTAAACAGACACCAAAACCAAACGTAATAACAGATGCTAATAAATGAGTATCTAAGCTGTGTATTATTTACAGTATTTAAGTGTCAATGTATGTAATATATACAGATTGTAATTGTTTTGTATTTGTTTTTTACGTATGTAAGAGAAGTATAGTATAAACTGTATCAAAAAGTATCTAGCTAGCTGAAAAATACTTAGTGGAAAACATGGTAGAAGTAAGTTTTTTTCCACTCTAGCAAGGTGACTAGTGTAGAAAAGCCCACTAACATCAAAACACGTAGTGGTTAAAAAATTGTATTTTATTTTTTCTTATGTTTGATAAGAAAATGTGGGTATTAATTCCCACTATCAATTAACAGAGAAATAGGTGCTTAAATATTTTACTTCTTGTTTATGCATGCATTAGTATTTCATCCGTAGACTTATAATAGGGAACGAAGCTCATTTTAGGTATAGATGAGCCTTGCTTTGTGACAGTATATGAAAATACTGCGTTTTTACGCTTATTTTTTAAATTGCTGGTATGCATATAAAACTGAATATATGTTTAAAAACTTTTTGAGTATTATTGATTGTATTTGCCCAGATGGATCTTTTTCACAAAACTTAGGTGAGCACTTTGATCCCTTGCGTTTTAATAACAATCCTGAGTTTCGTCTCTTACTCTATGTATTAAAATCGTTTATACTCTGTACAGGAGCTCAGTTGAAGACCATGCATAACTTGAGATTACTGAGAGCCGACATGCTGGATTTCTGTAAACATAAGCGCAATCATCGAAGTGGAGTAAAACTTCACAGACTTCAAACTGCAATGTCTCTCTATTCAACTTCTCTCTGTGGCCTGGTTTTACTGGTAGATAACCGTATCAGTTCATATAGTGGCATCAAAAGAGGTGAGTCCTGTAATAGTATGTATCATGTCAGTGAAAACGAACACCACTGAAAATGAATGTCCCTTAAAAAGAGCTGTTTTCTCTCACAAAAAATATTCCCTGTAAATTTAAAGTTTACTGGAGACCCAGTGTTTTGGACATGGTATTGCAAAAGGGTAACAAATGCAAAAAGAGGTATGGATAAGGATGGGGAACAGAGTTGTGCTCTGTTATGCTATTATAGCTCTCATCATCTCATTCCTAGGTTTTATACTTGAGTAAGGAACATATTAGAGTGAACACTTCAGTGTTGATTACTGTGACTTAAACTGACTTATTATAGGGGCTTCTAACTCTCCAATGTCAGATTAGCAAACTGAAACCTATTTACAAAGGTAAAAATGAAATACGCCAAGATTTTAAATTGATAAGTAAATGTATAAAGATACTGTGTGCTTCAGATAAATGCAGCACTATAAATTCCATTAAAAATGAACGATAGGAATATTACTTGCTACTTACTCACTAATAGGTGTTTTGTGTCAAGGTTAACCAATGAAACGTGTTTGTTCCTGTTCCAGTTTTGGTCACTGAGGCGCTCTCTGAACCACGATTGGCTTTCCCACCTTTCTCTTGAAGTTTAATACCAAAATATTTACACTTGAAATGTCTTTTTGACTGGAGCCACTATTACTTGTCATTATTCTAGGGTGCCGTAAAAAAAATATGCTTTGGTGGTTAATACTGTCTGAAAACTGTGTGAAATCAGGCTTGTAGCAAGAAGGGAAGGGAACTGTACCAGTAAAAACTGCAGTTACGTTTGTGCTATTTATGGTTTCCAAGTTGCTTAATTCTGACAGTATTATTTCACACTTGCACTCATTTTCAGTTACTCTTTTTTCTTTTACTGCTTAGATATTTAAATTAATAACAAACAGATGATTTGTTTTTATAGTAAATCTTTGGTGATAAGAGAATACGGACATTCAAGTAATACTGTTACACACCAAATTGCATCTTCTAGCCTCCAATTAGATCTTGCAGCCACAGCAGAATGGCAAATAAGGGACTGTATTGCAATCTGTAAAATATAATGCTTAATAAATATTTATTTCTTTGAGTTATGAAGGGAGTTTGGCGAACTTAACTGCAGGCATGTTCCACAGCTGTCTGCACTACCATTCTCCTTAAAAATGTTGCAGAAATGAATGTGTCGCATGTCTCAGCTCCTCTGACCTCGTCAGATACGTTACCTTAAACCATCAGTGAACGTCTGGTTGTACTGAGACCCCAAACCACTCTGGGCGGCAACTGAGGTTTGGGCACGTTTGTTTAAATCCAGTCTGTGATGAGAGTGGTAGCTTCTGGCAGAAGAGCATGAATAAACACCTTTGATAGGAGACTTTGCTCTTAAACAGTTAAAGCTGTTTCTTGCACAAGCATTATCCAGAACCAATTCTCCTTCCTAAAAGGCTCTGTAAGAAATAAATACGCTAGGGGGTTCAAAGGTTTGTAAAATTTCTATGTAGAAGACCTTTGAATAATACATTGATGTTGTTATTTACATAGAGAGGTAGCGGCTTGTGCAGTCTAAATTTCTCGATTAAAAAAGTACGGAAACAATTTTCTGCTTCCACTTTAAAGCTGGGAAAAAACACGAACCTGATAGCTTTTATTTTGTGATGGGCTAGAAGCTCCATCAAACCGCTGTGAGATTTTCAAGGNAGTTGGAATAAATGAGCTTCTTGTAAGCANNTTGTTCATCCAAGCATTTTACATTGTCTGAAGAACACCAGTCAGTCGACAGGCACAAAACAGAGAGGGGCTCCAGGCATACGAAGTCCTGCAGCTTACTTGGTTGACCTTGTTTATTTAGCTCTATCCTGAGGAAGCTTAAGAATGACCTTCACTTATTGTATTTTGTTAGTTATGTTTTGTCTGCCAACCATTTTGATGTTGCATCTTTGGTAAATCTGTTATCCAAAAATGGTTCCATTTGTCTCAAAATAAGGGATGTATGTGAGGTATTTGCAAGACTGAAAACCATGACTGCAATTTTTTCTGTATTTCTTACAATGTGTAAACGGCAACTAGCAAAAAGCACCTTTGAAATTGGGTTTGGACACATCTCTAAAAAACAGCCTTGAACAGAATGTTAAACTTGTGTATGAACTGTCAACATGCGAGTTTCATTCAGACTATTTTTTCTAGGCTAGATGAATAGTTTCTTTATATACTTTATGCATTGCCTAATTCAAGTCTCTTATATTAGGACTTTGTAGGGCTACTGTGACTCAGGTTTTGAGCAAGTATAGCCACTCAGATAAATGATAAAATAAAATTAATTTTCATTTAAATACAAGAGATTTTTCTTGTGTCTTGGGACTCTGTTTTATCTTGATACACGCCGAAGACAGAGTCTTTTGAAATATGAGCTTCTTCCTCCCTTGGTTTTGGACACCAGAATTTAATAAAGCCTTTTGAAAATAGATTTTATGATGGAGAGAATGTAAAAAGATAAAATACATTAAGATTTTCTCTCTACTCTGCCTGTTCCTGTTACAGTCTGTTCACAGTATACAGTGCTCTCTGGATAGGTCATCAGAGCACATTAAGAACTTTAAGGAGGATTAGAGCAGGTACCTCAAAACGGGAAGTAAATAGCAATTGCATAGTTTAGTCCAGCTCCTTGCTAATAGCTTGTTTTGGGTCCTATTGGCATGCTTGGAGAGATGGCTGGACATTAGGATAAGGAGCTTAAAATACCAGTCACAGAGGCAGTATTTTCTGATCCTAATTATCAGTAGAATATTTCCAAGTCTGACATAATACTTGCTTATCAGGAAAAGGAACTTGCAGCTCTTTTCAACTGATGACGATTTTCTTTAGCTTTCAGATCCCTGTGTTGAGAACTAAAAGGAAAGAACTGTAATTCCAGCTTTCCAGATACACTGTTGATGAATTTCATTAATAGCTCTCAATTTTCAAAACAAACTGGAATGCTGTTGTTGCCGTTGGAAGTATCTACTATGTATGTTTTAATAAAATATCACAGATTGAAGG
>Ga0065711_1048701_pt1 | contig 11667 bp, 8 predicted proteins | sample Hoacrofraction12_FD_59098 | JGI IMG/M metagenome (GOLD analysis project Ga0065711, IMG submission 59098) | Hoatzin crop microbial communities from Cojedes, Venezuela - Epithelial fraction 12 v2 (version 2) | ecosystem: Host-associated > Birds > Digestive system > Esophagus > Crop | place... | reverse complement strand
TGGTGGACGGCAAATGGCGTTTATTGATAAATAACACAGCGTTATATAGCCTAGGTTTACAGCATCACTTCCGTCTGCTTACTTCACGGGTTAAACGCTATTGGCTATTAGGACGGGGGGGGAACACTACCTTTCCGTACAACGCGACATCTTCAGACCGCCAAGCCTTAACTACCCACAACTACTGCATCACCTCTAACATCCTTGAGTAGTGAGTATGTACTCATCGGTTCAATTATGGTTCTGATCCTCCTCAAAATGCACTTAAGGAATTCTCACCATCTCTGTCAGAGACTTCAAAAGCCTAACAGGACATCTACCTGCCTGAGCCATAATACTGAAGAACATCAGCACTTCTGAGCTTTATGCTTGTTGGACTTTCTGGCAATTCTTATTACTTATTTTGCACCCTACAGAATAGCTTCATCTTTCAAAGGGGACACGTTAATTCAATCAAACCATCAAAATCTGCTAACTTGAGTTCAGATCACCAGTTCTGCAGAAACAGTGGAGACTCTGCTTCAAAGTCTTATGCGATCCCAATGGCAGAATGTATTCTGGGCTGGCATAAATTTGGGTGAGCTGGAAAACAGGTGCGAAATCCCTGATTAGTAATGAAATTGGAAGAAATAACCCAAAGCAGTTAGAAGGATGAGGGGAGAATTTCAGCAGCCCCATTACAAGCTGAACTTACACTAAAATGGATGATCTTTTCAGGGACAAAAGAAAAAAAAAAGTAATTAGACATGTTAGGCCATTGAATTACAGTTCTTCTGATCTATTAAATTGTGCCTTCTTTAGAAGTTATTCAAAGAAACAAACAAACAAAGTCATCCCAAACTTTTCACTTCTGGTCAGTTTGTAGCCTTCCAACTCAAAAAGGTAAAACGGATTTTCTTAAAGTTTTGTAAGGAAAATCTGATCCTATAGTGAACAATGTGAACACCAAATTTCATCCCACACTCTACTTTTATAGACCGTATATAAAACTTTGAAATATAGGTTAGTGATGGAAATAGTGATAGATCCTTAGCAATAGCGCTGCTGTAATAAGATTTGTCATTTATGATTAATTGAGGACAGTCTTAGAACACATTTTGTAAAAGCATCTTCTTTCCATCTGCTTTATTTCCCATAGAGCTATCTCATAAAAATCAGTTCCTCAATTTTGTCAAGTGCCAGAGACATTCTGCTTATTTACCTCTAATGATAATCTGAGCTTCTGACATGTAATAATTTCCTGTGTGTTGCTTCAATCAAACTGATTTTATTGAAAACCTGCAAAAGCATGGTCTAGGAATCTGAAGTGTTTTTAATAATGTGTTTCAAATTGCTATATTGTTTTTAAATCTGTAAAATACAAATGGATTTAAAATACGTGCATGCCTAATTACATGATTGAACTAAGAATACAAAACAAAAAGGACTGGCTAGCTGAAGATTATTTTAAAAAAGTGTTTAATTCTAAATGTTTCACTTTGTGCATTAATACCACTTTGTCAATGCCGTTCGTTTACTCTAGTGTAATTGAATTTGTTTGTTAATCTGTTTCCAAAAGGTGTTTAGCGATACCGCTGTACAAGCAAATGGAATCTTACAAAAATGAATATTGATGAGGATCCAGATTTCCTTATTCCCAAAAGAATGTTAAATTTTTACTCTAAATCTTTAAAAAGATTTTTAATCTTGCGTCCTGTGTATATTAGTGATGTGGGCTGCTTATTAATCAATGTTTAACCATGTAATTACAGCTGGTTTTAGTCTTACCAGATAACACAGATTAATAAATGACCTGCAACTGGTGAAGTGTGTAGAAAGGGTAATGAATTCCTTCCATCAGCCCATTAATTTATTAGTAATAAACAAAAAGTATGATGAATTAGAAGAATTTGTAGAGTTTCTGAATATTGCAACAAAATTTACAGATGAAAGCATTTAATCATGCAGTTTTCATTCATTTATTTCACTTTGCATGTTATACTGTGCTGAGAATTGCTTTTCAGAGCCACATTAAGCAGTCCATTCCAAGATAAGTTTCCAGAGTTTTATATCAGTTCACATTGATTCAGCTCATCCTGCTACACACAAATTTAACCTGTCACTGAAGGTGGTGTAACTTTGATGTGAACTAATTAAATTCTTTCCATACAGCAAAACAACTTCATGCAGCTGAGCAAAGCACTGCTGAATTAGCCCTGTCTCTACACTGGCCATAACCGTGTGGAATTCCTTTGGAGAACAGGCTGCCCAGGTGCCTAGTTGAGTCACCATCCCCGAAGGTACTTAGAACACATGTAGATATGCACTTAGGGACATGGTTTAGTGGTGGACTTGGTAGTGGTAGGTTTACAGTTGGACTCGATGATCTTAAAGGTTTTTTCCAACCTGAGTGATTCTATGATTCTACGCAGTTGCAGGTAGAAAGAAGCACCTATAGAAGCAGCCTGATTAATGTGACCTAACTGTCAGTTAAGTGGGGTTATCACATTTATCTTTATGCTAGAGAGACATAACAGTTAAAACCATAAGCAAATGTCATTTTAAAACAATCTTGTTATTTTAGCCTCCTTATGAACTCTTTTGGCATTCCACCATATGGATACAGACAGACACCATTTGAAATCAAAGTTACACCTTTCTGAGAATTGAATAATTCACTAGGAATAGGAAAACTGAAGGTGAGAAAAGAAGGTGATACACCATACCTGATGGCATCATCAGAAGTTACATCACACAGTAACATAAATCTTTAGATGACTATCACAGTATTCACAGTGATAACCCAATACACCTCTCTGCGCAGCACAGCAAAGCAGACTCCCCTTTTTGTGATTTCTGCTACTCCCCTTCCTTGACCTGTCCCTCTCCTCAGTTCAGTAGAGAGGATATGGAGGCAAGCTGTACTTTTCAACTTCTCTCACTCTCTCTCGTTTCTCCAGCACGGTCTTGAAACAGAGCCAGAACTGTGCTCAAGTGAAGTCATGTAGATCTGCTGTGCCCTTGGGTGAGACAGGGTGTTTCACGGGGACAGGCAGTAATATACCTCATTGAGGATGTGCAGAAGAAGGCAGTTCTAACATCTCCAATCCCACTGTAGGTTACTGTCTCAAATGCAGGGCAAATTTCCTCAGGAACGAGTCCCAGCCTCCTAGCAAAATCAGAATGGTGCGAAGGCAATGGGAGAAGACATGGAGAGAGAACTCTCCATTCCCACAGAAAAACTGCAGAATTTTTTTTCCCCAAAAAAATCTAATATTATCCAGATACCTGATATTGTACAGTTTATTTATATCTATATAAACACAGCTTGAAACATGTAAATGGTATAAGTCATCGTAAGGTAGAAATCTTAGCAGGTGTGTAGAGACACTGACTCCAGGGGCTCACATTGGGTAAGGCTGAGGCTCACAGTGCTCAGTAATCAGAAGCCTGTGCGGAGGACTATTAGAAGAGCTCGGAATCTACCGTGCTTTGAGCAACATCCAGCTCTATTACCTGTGTGCATCTAAATCCTGCACTGACTTCTGTGAGAACTGCATAGATGGAAGAATTGCAACAGTGACTCTCAAAGTGACACAGTGACAGAAGCATATCCAGGGGGAATCTGAGGGCATGTCTAAAGGGAATTTGCAAGCAGATATCACTGGGACTGTACGAGCTATGCCTAAAAATATGCACAGATTTCAGGAGGTTAGAATATGCTGTAATGAATTATGTAACTGGCGTGAATTCTTGTCAAAAAGCCCCAATTAGCATAATGTTGTTGCAATTATGTCAATTCATAGGAGATAAGGGACTGGCCCTCTGTACACAGTACTGCATGCATCAAACTATATTATCTCTACATTCCATTTATCCACGACTGTTGAATTTATGAGGAAATTGTGTATGTACACACATACATACGCATATTTGACAAATAAATGTACTGAAAAGTCTCAGTCTGAACATATACAGTACAGTACTTGTTTTGAAAGAAAAGTATCTCAAATTAATCTCCTAGTGAATCTGATTTCAGATGAACCTCTTGCCTGCTGACAGCAGTTACTCACAGGTACAGTAGAGGCAGTGCAGACTTAAAGCTATGTACTTATTTCAGCTGGAAGAAATGTGACAAACTGTTATTTTGCTGAGCCTGATTAAGCACCTAAAATCTAGCTTAATTATGCTACAGCTGGTTATATGCAAGACATATTATATGGCAGGACAAATAGGCTGGAATAGTATTAAAGCCCTACAATCACTGTTGCTGTTTGAGAGAGGAAAGCCTTTGCACAGGCATTCTAGAAGACAGCCTTCAAACCATCGTCTTCTGAATCATAGCAAGGGCAAAGCTAGGGGCAAGCTGGGGAAAGGAAGAGAGGGTTGGGACAGGGCTGCAGAAGGCACAGACTGAAACTCGTTCTGCAGTGCACCAGTCAGCCTTAGGAGTGTGCCATAATTTTACAGCCCCTCAGAGCACTTTTGGATACACCGAGGACGTTTTCAGCTTACTGAATCAGAAGGACACGAAAGTGACTTAATGCTCTCTCAGCCTGCCATGCCCCTTGACTGCAAATTGTAAGAGGCATGGTATGGTTTTGTTGGGGTTTGTTTGTGTAGCAACTTTCATTGAGAACTTTGTGTCCATTTTGGGGAAAAACAAACTCCCACTACCCATATGGGATGATTAGGAAGATATATGTTAACACTGAAGAAGGAAAAAGTAGCATAGAGTTTTTCTCCTAGAATTCAGGAAGCTGATTTCTGCAGAGATGTCCTTGGCAGATGCCCTGGTCTGGAAGACTACCTTTTCTTTTTTTTCTTAACACTAGAGATTCAGTTAGGTAAGCTTCTTACAGTGGGGCTTACTACTGTAATATAGCAGTTATAGAAATTTGCCTAGCAGTTTGCATACTAATAAAATATGTGAAAAAAATACAAACCTGTATTACCTCACAGACAGAATAAATCTGAATTCTTTGGTTTTGAGGTTTAGTCTGCCAGCTATACTAATTCATTTCCCTTTGTATAATGTATTTGGTTATATTTGAAAATGGGAAAAAAAACAAAATTAAAAAGCAAAGGGAAATAGAAAACGTTGTTACCTCATGTAATACAGTTGCCTTTTATTTTAATGTTTTGGTTCAAACTATTAAGAAGGGCAAAAAAAAAAATTCATATAAAATGATACAAGATAGTCTGCCGAGTGTCCCCAAAGATGACTGTTAAGACCTAAATAATTACAGAGTGCGAGGTAGACATCTGTCAAGAATTAGTCTGGATATGAAATAGAAAACAAAGTGCATTAACAAATAAATGGTTGGTTTCCTCATAAAAACAAGCATATTATAGGATGCTCCAAGATATGTACTATGAGTAGCACAGTTTAATATATTTATTGTCTATTTTAGAAGTCATAGACAGTGATGTGGCAAAAGATTATTCAAGTTAGCCAGGACTAAGAAAGGTTATGCAGCGGATTAGAAATCCTACCTCTAAAAAACTGGGCAATGCAATAACAGATGAATTACTGTAGACAGCTGCCATGTTATTCACTAGAAAGAAGAGGAGAAAAAAAAAGAATAATTCACTCACATTGATGGGCTTTAAATTTATTGCAGCCACTTAAGAGAAAGACCTAGGCATCACTGGCAACCCTACAGCTCAGTGACAACTGCTTATTGTGCCATCATTGATTAAAAACACCTGCAAAACCCCAAACCCAAACAAAACAAGCACAAACAAGTAAAAAATCCCAAAACACCAACCCCGCACCCCCCGCAAAAAAAATCCCAAAGCCAAAGCCAACACCAACAAAAAATTTGAAAAAAATCAAAGTTTTGATCTTAAAAAAGGTACAAAAACCACCCCCCACCGCATCAGTTAACTCCGCTTACGGCTTACAGTTCAAATCACCTCCTCGAGAAAAACATGTACAATAGCACAAATAAAGGATTTCTTGAAATGAAGTGTTTTCCATCTGAAGGAGCTTTAGAAATACTTAGTGTTTACCTAAGAATGTCACTCTCATTCAGCTTGAGTAGCACCTAACTCTCACCCAGATCAATGGAACCACTTACAAGAGGAAAACATTATCTGAACAGAGGCTTTAGGCAGGACACAACTAAGAAATTACTTGGTAAGTGTACGCAAAATAATAATAATAAAAAGAAAAGAACCTACTCTGTGGTGACTGGGGTGAAATTTTCTGTTTTGTAGTGTACATTACCATGGGGACAGAGACAGCTAATCTGGTTGCATGAGGGACAGGAGGGGTCCAGAGGCAGTGTTGCAATACTGTGGTTTATTTCTCAGCCTGCATTTACTGATCCAGGCAGGTGTTAGCTTGCCCTTTAGGGTCGAATATAGCAAAATCTTTTTTCTTCATTACACAGTGATGTAGCCTAATTTTACAGAGTATTTGCATCAACCCTGCATTTGTGTTACAAGATTATTACTCCAGATAAACCAGAGTTGACTGTATAAAGACAGTTTGTTAGGTATTTCTGTTAACCTTTGTCACACTACAGTAAATACTGAAGAAATCACATCCTGAAATTACAGTTGGCAAATTCAAGCCAGAAGTAAATGTGTTCTGAACAAAGCATTACTTACCCATGAAACTCACTATCACGTGAACTTCCACACTGGAAGGAGATAAAGTATGTATGGTCTTGTGATTTAGCATATCTGCTAAGCATCAACTATCTTAGGACAAAACGAACATCCACAAATTAGTATGTGTATTACTTGTCAGAAATCTGGTTTACTTGCAGTGAATAAAGAGATCAGGTTTTTTTTGGGGGGGGAGTAAATCTACAGACCAGGACAGAAGCGTCAATGTATGTGTATGGAAACTTGACAGAATATGAGAATATGTGAAAGATGGCAAAGACGGAAATCTGTAGAGGGCTGTACTCCTGAGGGATGCAATTCTTAAATTATTCTACTTCAAGGAACACCTTCTCCCATACAATTTGGCACTTCTCCTGTCAGTAGTGATGCTCCATATCACTACACTTCCTGGATTTACAGATGAAAGCACTGGAAATCCTTCCATTGCAATCTGTAGTTTATCTTTCAGAACTAAATAAGGGTTATTGCATCTGTTCTTTTATCCTTCCCCCTCCTACCTCCTAACACAGAAGGGAGATTGAGAGGAGAGATTTTTTAAATTTTTTTTTCCCCTTCCATGGTCTTTCACAGAACCATAAAGAAATTGAGAGACTGAGACTGACTGTAAGAGGAGGTAAAATACGGAAACAGGAAATCTACTGGGTCTGATTTTTCACCTCATCTGGGCTGAAAGAAGAATCTAGGACTGTCACAGATGGAAGTGATCAGACGTCACTCGTACCAAGGAAGAACAGGAAGATACTAACCCCACTGTGGCATATTGCTAGAGTTTATCTACTACTTACAACTAATTCACTAAAATAAGAATTAGCTACCCTTATGATCAGATTCTTCTGAGTGCAATTTTTAGCATGACCAAAATCCCATGAAAATTGAAACTTTCATTCTTACAGAGTATTGAAGTCAACAATGTGCTTATGTGTGCAGTTACTTCTTCTTGCACCTGGGCACAAAGGCATTCTTTTAATTCATAGGTGAGCAATGGAAATTATCTCCTTTCAGAATATCTCCAGATGCTATTGCAGGATGATGGCACTGGCTTGCCCTGCTTGGGCTTCCCAGGGGAAGGTCCACAGCACAATGACATACGCCAACAGACTCTGAAGAGCGATCAACACAGAGACAGTATATTCTCCAAAGACTCTTGTTCCCCAGTAAAACTCTTTTCAAATTCAGATTTATCAGGGAAAGCAGTCTTACAGGACCCAGATGTAACATATTTTTGGACCCCATACAACTCTTTGCTACTGTTTATTGGGAAAGGCAGAGGCATTTCATGTTCATATATGTATTTAACGTGAATTTAATTTATGTTGTTCTATAGAATCTATTTCATTTCCATTAAATAGCAAGATTATACACCATTTTATCTCTATTTCTGGACAGTGATTTTCAAGTGTATTGAAAATTCATAGATTTGAAAAACAGAATCTAAGTATCTATTTAGCACAGTGTATAACTTTAAATCCCCCGAGAGAAAATTTGACAGTGAATAGTTGATGTAGATGAAGACTTTAAAGTGTGAAGCTTTATAGCACTAATTTTATTTTGTGCTATCTTAAATAGTTTTTAAAAAAAATAACAAACTGAAATTTCAAGTATGTAAAGGACTTCTTACGTGAGTATGCTTTTCAAACAAGACAATCCCAATTCTCTACAATATCATTACAAACCACTAATATTTATTCAGTGTATTTCCTTCTTTACTATAATAGAGCTATGCTGACTTATAAAACCACCAGAAGATCTGAAATTGACACAATATGGAAAATTCATCTCTGGTCCAGATTTGGAATGTAAGTGCGTTACACCTGGAAGACTAAATGCAAAGTCTCATATAATGATTTACTATACACATATTACTTAAAAGTCGAAAGTCATGAACCCATTGCATTTTTAGAATAAAAATCATACAAAAAATCAACAAAAATTGTACAAAAATGTGTACTGCACATTTCTATTTCATATAAAATCTTGTGCACAGGTAAAGGATTGCTAAGCAATTGCTTAGAGTATAACAAAACAATGACCAAATTCGGAATTTAAAAAAGCCTTTTTTCTATCACTTAAGACTAATTTCTGCTTTTACTACCGTAAAACACAGTTCAAATGTTTTTGGTCAAAACCATTTCCAAGGATCATTCTTGTGTGGACAGAACCAAGACGCAGTCTCATTTTCATAAACACTGTTTGAGGCTAACCTTCAACACTTTTTTGAAGCTATTCAAATTTTGCTTCAGCCTTGCACACAGTAGCAGAAACGAAAGAAAGAATGTTTGAATCCTGCAAAAAGAGAATTTGTGAAAAGATAATTTTATAACGACTTTCAAACCATGCTCATTTCCTTACATATGCTTGTGTAGCCTTAGAATTCATCCCATACTTCTTGTACTACAATTTCAGATTGAGTTACATGGTGAAGACAGAGCTAGCCAGTTTTAGGAAGAAAATTCTTTAAATGTTTCTCCAAAGTCTACTTAGACAACTGCAATTCAGTATGGGGAAGTGTATCTAGTATCAAGCTAGCATCAGTATAGGGAAGCTAGGTAATATCAGGAAAGCCATTCTAACTGTGCACAGGTTTAAATAAAAGGCAGAAACTGGCCTACAGATTTTGAGTAAGAAAAAAGGACAAAACAGAACAAAGAAAAAAGTAATATTAATATCTTTGATTACATTGTTCTGTTCCAGTTCACTGTTTACTTTGATGGTGTCTGAATTGTAACATGTTGAGTTGAATGAAGTTTCCAGTTGCTTTTTTTTTCTTTCTTTCTTTTTTTTCTTCTTCTTTCAGAGATTTTCATACCAAATCTGAGGGTTGCAGTCCATTTAGCTTAAGTATTTTGGAATATTGCTCTTTTCTGGTTTTGTTCACAGATGATCCATCTCTCAGCTGGATGAGAGCAATACAGGCTGTTCATCCTACATAATACAATGAAGTATTAGAAAACACTACAAAGAAGCAGAGAGAAAGGAAAAAAATCAGATTCACTAAAAAGGATTTCAAATTCTGATTCTATTTCATAAAGATTTAACGTGTAAGAAGCACAATTAAAAAAAACCCATGCTGTAATATACCCTCTCAATATATGTGGATTGTTTTGACGGAACTGTGAATAGATCCACGACTGGTTTAAGGAAGCAGTACATATGATATGCCATATTTAGCTCAATTTATGATAATCAGGAAGATAGGGCATTTAAAATAAGTTGATCAGGAAGATCACACCTTTTTTTTTTCTTCTCTTATTTCTTTACACAGTCAGTCAGGTACACATACATCCTTTGTGTGGTTAATATATTTACATAGTTTTAAGTATACTTATATGTGTACAGACCCTAGACACATATTATACACATACAATATTAGATTGCAAAATGTAGGACAATATAGCCTGTATAAATGCAGGTGATTATGAAAATAAGTGTCTGGCCTAATACTATATGCAGGACATGGATATATCTCCTTAACATATGAGCCCTTCTCCTGTCAATTTGTTCATTTAGTAAGTTCCTCCTTTTTTCTGAACATAGTCATTCACAGTCTCAATACAGATTTTTTTTAATACATTCTGTAGGATAAAAATTGTATTTTTGGATTAATGTTGTTATGGTGAAATGCCTGCACTTTGTGCTGGGAAATCGTAGAGGACTAACTAGGTTAAGGACTTCCTGCATCTGCTTTAATCACCGTTACAACATACACTGTACGAAAACTAACTTTACCTATGAAAACTGGCAAGGAAGTGACAAAATACCTGCATGTAAGTGTCTGAAACAAAATAGTCTTTTTAAAAGAAGATAAGCAGACTGGTCTGTGCAGCTCCCCTTTCTGCACACGCACGTATGAGGATGGAAATGACAGATGAGAGAGAACGAGAGAGTCAAGAGCGCGTACTTTGCCTACACTCATCATGATATCCAGAGTATCAAAAGAGCGTTCTGAAAGAGACTCAGAAAGTGTTGTGTTCTAAGCCATGAGTATTAATTATTCATCAAGAGAAAGGAATACAGTGCGTTTTTGAGGCTACCTCCACACCATTCTCAGAAGTAACGAGGAGACCACAGGGAAAGTGCTTCAAGTCCGGAGTGTGGCGGCTGTTCATCCGACAGTAACGAGCATATCATGATGATTATTATTATTTCTAATTTCGCTTTATCGACCTAAATGTCCCATAAACAAACACTCCACAATTTAAATTTCGATTTATGGCATAACGTTTTCTGTACCAGCGTCCCCATTAGCGCGAGGATTTGTTTCAGATTCTCGCACAACCTTGCCACCGACTCGCAGTCGCACCCCTTGCGCTTCGCCCTCTTCCCGGACGATGCTCGCTCCTGGCCTTCACACCGCGTTTCCGTCCTCCGCACGGGCGCGGCCAATGCGCTGCCAACGGAGCTGCGCGGAACCGGTTCCGCGCCGCACGGCGTCGGCCCCGGGGAGGCGCGCAGGGCCCAGTCGGAGGCAGGGGCCGGGCAGGGGCCGAGGTGCCGGAGCCGCCGCGGGGGCTGCGCGGCCCCGGCCGGGGAGAGGAGCGGTCCCGCCGCGGCACCCTCTCCCCGCGACCGGGAAGTTTTTGCGTCGCTCTGTTGCCGTTTCACGCGTCGGAGGAGCAAGGGTGAGTTTGGGGAAGGGAAAACGGAGCGGCGGGGGACACAGCGGGTCCCCGGGAAGCGCACTGCCGGGCCCGCAGGGCGAGCGCTGACAAAAGAGATTTGGCGAGTTCCCATCTCCCTCGGGTTTTGCTCCCCCCCCTTTTCCCCCCCCCTCCTGTTTAAACTGTCTCATTGTTAGCGGATTACCCTCGCTTCAGGTTACACCCGACGGGGAGGAGGGGGAGCAACCGCCCCTTCCTCCCCAACGTAAAATCTACGTTGTCGTTAACCTGTTCTTCGTACGTGGGGGAAAACGGGAGGCGCGGGGCGGCGAGCCCGCACGACGCGCAGGGAAGGGCGCCCGAGGGCTGTCGGCCCGGAGGAACGGCACTTCGGGCACCGTCCCGCAGCTCCTGCCGAAGTTTCCCGTTCGGTGGCAGCAGCCCAGGCGCA
>Ga0065711_1048700_pt1 | contig 11668 bp, 11 predicted proteins | sample Hoacrofraction12_FD_59098 | JGI IMG/M metagenome (GOLD analysis project Ga0065711, IMG submission 59098) | Hoatzin crop microbial communities from Cojedes, Venezuela - Epithelial fraction 12 v2 (version 2) | ecosystem: Host-associated > Birds > Digestive system > Esophagus > Crop | place... | reverse complement strand
TTTTTTTTTTTTTTTTTTTTTTTTTTTTTTTTTTTGTCAGGTAGTTGCTTTGAGTGTAGACTATTTGAGCTAGAGCAAAATTTGGTATTTGACTGACTGGGAAAGTAGATCCTTGTACACTCAAAATTAAAGCTGTGTTTTATAGGTAAAGTTTCTGGATTGCTATACAGTGGATAACATTTTAAGTTAAAACTGTAAAAATCCTGGAGTTTTTATTGTACTTGGTTGAAGATTTCCCCTTAATCGGTGCAGGAGAAAAAATATTTATTGAACATAGCAATTAGTTATATAATTTGCTGTTCATTTAAAAAAAAAAACCAACAAAAAACCAAAAAAAAACAACATCTTTTTGGTATTGCGATAATGATTAAGCAAGTTTTGTTTCCAGTCCTTTTTGGAGTTCTGAAAGTGTGGATGGAAAAACCTATAACTACATGTAAACCTTTTTTCCCCCCTCAATAAAAGTTAATTCCACTGAGATATGGTTTCCTGTCTTCTGTTCTGCATTTTACGTCACCATGAAATATAGGTTCAACAAGGCTGGATATTGCTGAATGGATAATACAGTCTGCATTTATCTGTCTTCTCGGGAACCTCCTAATGCCCTGCGAATCAGCATCCAGTTACATGGGGTGGCTGAGCAGAGTGGGTCGTGTCGTCTTTGGCTGGAGTCATGGTGAGACAGCATAAGGAGAGAAACACTACTGACTCTGTTTACATTTCTGGCAAGTTTTGCCCTCTGAAATAACTTGCAATGTGGCTGGTTGAATGTCGATGTTGGCACAGCAAAAGGAATAGGACTACACAGCCCTCACAGCAAAAATAATTTCATCCGGGATGTCAGGGAATGCCACCAAAAGTTTGTCACAATTTTGAGAGGGTAAGCATGTGAAATGTAATTTTCCTAACTATTTCTGAATGACAGTGCCAGGAACTATTAACAAGTAATTAAAAGAAACACTAACATACATCCAACTATTTTAAAAGCTTGAGAGAATGTACCAGGAGAACTGGTGATAAAACAAGTTCTAACTTACCGGTTATTATGTAATACTTTTTATCGGTTATGTTCTATCCATAAATTGCAGTTGAAAATTCTTAGTAAGATGAAAGCAAAGGATCTGAAACACTTGTAGTTAAATAACCTTCCAACTCTGATTTTACTGGTATTTATTGGTGATCCAGACAAATTAGGAAATGTTAAGAAGATTGTTCTCTGTAAACCGAAGGAAGCACCAAAGTCTCAACATGGAGAACTGTTGGTGTTTTTAGTTTTGGTTTTGTTCTTCCAGAATTGAGTGTGGTGTGCAGAAATAGTGAGGCAGCTGGGAGCAAAAGCACAGGAAATACCTGCAGGGCTGGCTGGGGGAGGCATTCGGCCTCAGGGAGTTACCGTGGTAGGAAGGGAGAGAGAGGTGGCTACTTCTTGCCAGGTTGTGGTGTTTGTGGCCGGTAATTGTGAAGGGTTGAGAAGTTGTGTTGGTCAGCTAGGGAGCAGGTCAACAGACCTGTTGCCTGGATGCCAAAGCCAGAAAGGGGTGTCTCGTCCTTAGCTGGGAGGCTGTTTCTTCCAACAGTGAGGCCTAAGAACCTGATGATCCTATTTGTCAGGAGTCCATGTAGAGTTGCAAGTGGCAACAGAGTGGTGTTGCGTGTTGTGGTGCATTTTGTGCTTCATGTTGGTGGATGCGATGCCATCCATTTGAAGAACAGGTGGCTGGTAATTCTTACTGTATTGGACATACTTGTACGTGTATGTAATGTGTGAAGGACTGGTAGACTTAAATGACCATTTCTGAAACTATCAATCCTGAAATGGGAAAGATAATTTGTAGCCGTTTCCTCATTTGTGTATTACTATTACTAGTTTTTTTAACTGAGATCAATCGGACAGAGACCTCTGTGTTATCAGTTTTCTATAACTTCTGTGGTTTGCGTTCTCCCCAAGCATGGGAACCTCCTCTCTGCTTTGTAGTGGATGTGGTTTCTGGGGAGCTGCAGGCCTGTCAGCCCAGCCTTGGTGTTGGGGAAGGTTATGGAGCAGATCATTCTGGGTGCCATCGTGCAGCACATACAGGACAACCAGGAGATCAGGCCCAGCCAGCATGGGCTTATGAAAGGCAGGTTCTGCTTGACCAACCTGATCTCCTTCTATGACAGTGACCCGCTTAGTGGACAAGGGGAGGAGCTGTGGATGTCATCTACCTGGACTTCAGTGAAGCCTTTGACACAGTTTTCCACACCGTTCTCCTGGAGAAACTGGCTGCTCGTGGCTTGGGTGGGTGCACTCTTTGCTGGGTAGAAAACCGGCTGCGTGGCTGGACCCAGAGAGGTGGTGAACAGAGTCACAAGTGGTGTTCCCCAGGGCTCAGTACTGGGGACAGTTCTGTGTAGTATCTTCGTCAATCATCTGGATGAGGGGATCGAGTATTCCCTCAGTAAATTTGCAGATGATGCCAAGTTGGGTGGGAGTGTCGATCTGCTCAAGGGTAGGAAGGCTCTGCAAAGGGATCTGGACAGGCTGGATTGATGGGCCGAGGTCCATCATATAAGTTTCAACAAGGCCAAATGCCGGGTCCTGCACTTGGGTCACAACAGCCCCATGCAATGCTAGAGGCTTGGGGAGGAGCGGCTGGAAAGCTGCCTGGCAGAAAAGGACCTGGGAGTGCTGGTCGACAGCCAGCTGAACATGAGCCAGCAGTGTGTCCAGGTGGCCAAGAAGGCCAACGGCATCCTGGCTCGTATCAGGAATAGTGTGGCCAGCAGGAGTAGGGAGGTGATCCTGCCCCTGTACTCGGCACTGGTGAGGCTGCACCTTGAGCACTGTGTTCAGTTTTGGGCCCCTCACTACAAGAAAGACATTGAGGGGCTGGAGCGTGTCCAGAGAAGGACAAAGAGGCTGATGAAGGGTCTGGAGAACAAGTCTTGTGAGGACCAGCTGAGGGAACTGGGACTGTTTAGTCTGGAGAGGAGGAGGCTGAGAGGAGACCTCATTGCTCTCTACAACTACCTGAAAGGAGAGTGTAGTGAGGTGGGTGTTGGTCTCTTCTCCCGAGTAACTAGTGATAGGATGAGAGGCAATGGCCTCAAGTTGTGCCAGGGGAGGTCTGGACTGGATATCAGGAAAAATTTCTTTACTGAAGGAGTGGTCAGGCATTGGAACAGGCTGCCCAGGGAGGTGGTCAAGTCACCATCCCTGGAGGGATTTAAAAGACGTGTAGTTGTGCTTAGGGAAGTGGTTTAGTGGTGGACTTAGAGTTAGGTTTTCAGCTGGAGTCGATAATCATAAAGGTCTTTTCCAACCTAGGTGGCTCTCTGATTTAAGAACACGGTTTATATAAGCTCTTGATTCTGTCTAAGAAACAAAATAGCCTGGGTGACTTCCACTGTGTCTCTAACCACAGCTCGTTAAACAGACACATACTTGCTCTAGTCATTTTCATATTTTCTGTAGTTCTAGATAAGGAATTATAAGCACAGTCAGAACCCTGGTCATAGGCTGAAGTTTTGCAACAAAGTAAAAATAAGTCAAACTAAGTAACAAAAGTTAGTGTTACTTTGTGCTAGTTCACCATAGGCTGAATTTCACAGCCAAATTGCAGAGAAGATTCAGATGCTGACTTTAGGCGAAGCTGATGGTTCCTCTAGGTTTTGGTGTAGCCTCCGTTCTGGGCTGGGGATGTGGAATGCCAGGTAACGCTTGCTCTGACACACGCTGCGCTCCCAAGCACCGCAGAGAAGCGGCCACGAGAAGCTCCCGACAGCTGCTGCATGGGCTGGCCCCGGAGTGCGTGCGCCTGGTGGCAGCAGTTAGAGAGGGACTGGTTACCGTGTGGGGTCAAAATACTCCCGAGTATGTCTTTGTATAGAAAGATGATGTGCGTATGATGAAGCTTATTAAGGCTATCATTTTGTCACTTGTCCTATACAGCTGCACCTCACATCAGCCACGACACTAACCCTGCAGTTGTGCAGTGCTCAGCGTGTGGCTGTGGTGCTGTGTGACGCGGGCGAGGTGTGACCCAGTCCTCTGGAGAGTGAAGCACCTGCTGTTGCCTGGCTTCAGGGAAGGGAGCAGGGCGAGGCGTGCTGACACCGCCGCTGCTCACTGCCGGTCTGCTCTGTTCAGCTGCTGCAGTCCTCCAGAACTGGCGTGAATTCTCTGGACGAGAGAAGGAAAATGATCGGGGATAAACAGTTTTCTGTCACTTCCTACAAAAGCAGCTGTTTCGGTTGGGCAGCTGATGCGAGCCAGTCCTCCTCACGCGCGCAGTCAGTGCTCCTGTCTGTTAAACAGCCGCGTAAATGAGAACACGGAACGCAGAGTCAAGCCACGCTGTCTGCAGGCGTCATTTCTCGCCTTGCTTACACTTCACTTCTGCAGAAAGTGTTTCGGGTGGGACTGCCTCCGTCCAGTGACAGCTAAGGACTGTTCGGTTTGGCAGGGGACGGTTTTTCGGTATCTCGTACAGAGCTGTAAATACAACACTTTGATCAAGCTTAGGTGAAAAACAGACTTTCCCTTAGATGGGCGAGTAGTATGTCCAGACAGCACAAAAAATACCAGCATAGCACTTCCTCAGTTTGGGTTAAACTTTTATTAGACCGGAACAAATAAGCTTTAATACTTTTCCTTCTACTGCTTTAGATATGCAAGGCGAAACATTCATGACAAAAGCTGGCAGATACAGCAGTGGCCTGGAAAAGGCTGTGAGCCCCTGAAGCGGCTCTGCTGTTGGGCTTGGTGAGGAACTGAGAGACCACCTTACACAGAATGGTTTCTTAACCCTTGTGGTAGCGACTGAGGGTCACGTCTTTGGTATCTGATAGCAGAGATCTTTCACGTTCAAATTAGCAACCACATTTATTTGGCAAAATATTCAAGCAGATCTTTGTTAACTAAGATTGTCAAACCTACCTTTAAATCAGTTCTTGAAGAATCGGTGGCTACAATGGAAATAAGTTTCCCACTGTGAAAAAGGCTGGCGGTGCTTCCTGTGTAAAATTACTTTTTAAACTTAAAAAGTAGTTATTTCTCCATTGTTCATTTTTCAAAATTTTTTTCTTTTCCTTTTTTTTTTTTTTTTTGTTTTGTTTTTTGGTGGAGCTTTCCAGCTGTAGAGGTGTCTGATACGTTAAGGATCAGAATGGAGAATTGTGGTCACCAAGAACCGATATCGATAGAAGTGTTCCACCAGCCTGATCTGTGATTCCACCCTCATCCTCCTCCCAGTACTGCGTTAAGACCAGGATGCAGATTCTCAGCACGGTATCTCAAATTCAGTAATCTATGATCTGCCAAAACTTTCAGGCTGAATTTTCTTGTGGCAGCCCAGTCCCATGACACAAGGAATACAGCATCGTCAGTAAGCAGCACAGGCACAAGGTAACCCTCCGAGATGCTTCAGTGTCTTCATCTTTCAAGATTTACTCCAAAGGAATGTACAGACAGGGAACTCCTCAAGTTGCAAGCAGACCTATCACAGGAGCTTGCACGGGTCTTTGTATTTCCTTTAAATTAAATTTAAAAAACAAACCACACAAAAAAACCCCGGAACAAAACCCTGCATACAGACTCCTTGGGGTGGAACAATGGGTCGGTGCTCTGTAGAGACTGGACTTGCAGATCTCTGGATGGAGGAACCACGGCCTGTTTGAACCCACCTTTTTCACAGCTCCATTTTTGCTCCTGTTCTCAAAGTGGTGGTAACTAGACGTTCTTTTACTGCTTTGGTTTGTGGATCCAAGGTTATCAGAGAGATGCTTATTTACAGTACTTCTTCAATAACTTTAAGCTGGCACTCTCTGTTTCACAGCAGGAACCTTGTAAACTCATGGAGATGAAGAGAACTTGCAGGATGACTGAAGGTGACCTATCTTTATACACTGTATGATGATGGCTTTAATAATTCACTGCGGCTCTGCTATCTTTTGTGGATTGTATGGAAGCAGATCCCTAACTCGCAGCAGTGCAGGAAAAACCCAGCACTGCACGTTGATCACTAAATGACTCTTGATGATGTGTGAGTCCAGTGCATTGGTAACACAGATCTTTACAAACGCTGTGTAACATCTCATCTCACAACCAGCAGACAAAATGCCTTCATCAGGAAACATTCAGCTGGTTGCTAGTGCTCCCACGTGCACTGCTGGGTTATTTCGGCATGATCTGGACTGTGGCAGGATGGCGACGGAATGGAGGGCTTTGTCAGCAGCTGCTGTCTCCTTCTTGTCAACTTTCACAGTCTACCGTGCTTTCCTAATGCTCCTATTCCTCTTCTCCTCACCCTAGACATCAAGTTTTTCCTTTTCTCCAGGCTACTGGATTCAGTGCAGGATTGGTCGGAGAGGAGCAGCCTCTAGAGAATATAAAGGCGATCTGTTTCACACTGAAAAATCCCAGATGCCAAATCCCACGGTTACTTTGCAGCTGAATTCGCCTTGGTCAAGGATCCTCTCTTCCATGAGGAACTGCCAATGTGGATTTCTAGGCTGTGGCTTTAACAATATTGTGTAATAAATGCTCAGCAGCCCTTGTCTTGGGAAAAAACAAACAAACAAAACCCACAAGATTTTAACAGTGCATCAAGCATATCTTCAGTGTGACTGAATTATTTGTATAATTCTACAGGGCATGAACACCTCTAACAGTTTTTCTTCATTCAGAGCAATTAATTCACTTTAGGAGAAGGTTAATTACAGGTAGTCAAGCATCCCAATAGCAGAACACTGACGTCCCCAGCCGCTGCCCCTAGCCTGGTACGAGGTTGCTGCTCAGCACCCTTTGTTCTCACCGGCTTTCTTCTTCCTACAGTACACCAAATGCTCTGTTCTTCTCAGCCAGAAGAGAGAGGGGACAAAAAGCACAGAAAACAGGTCCCGCCCTGCATTTCCCTTCCCAAAGTCTTTCCTCCTTGTGTATCAGTGGACGTCTGAACAGTGAAGATGCCAGCCTCACCCCAGTGGACCATGTCCAAAGGCACATCTAGGAGGCCTGCTGGCTCTTCAGAGCAGGCAAGGAAGAGTTATTTGCCAAGGTGAAGACAAGCTTCTTGCTCGTGTTGAGGTGTCCTTCATCAGTTTACAACAAATATAAGCAATAATTAAAGTGGCTGATGATGAATCTTCTGCTCCAGCAGCAATGGCAGCATGAGTAACTGCGGCTGTCGCTGTGCAGCTGGGGTGGGCCCAGCCCTCCCTTAGGTGCAGCTGGCTCTCCCAGGGAGTGTTTGATGCTGTCACATCAGCTGTTAGCGCTTGGCGGGAAAGGTAGCGAGAGCAAAGTTTCACTAAAGCCCAAAATTCTAGTACTGGGCTCACGCTCACAGTGGAACACAAAGTGTAGGGATTTTTTCATGTTTTAAAATAAAACATCCTCTCAAAGTCTGGTTTTCCAGGCAGCCTGACATCCAGTGTGTTTGATTTCCATCTACTGGAGGCCAGAATGGAACCCATGCAGCAACCCATCTGAGGACTGCACCGGAAGGAGACAAGAACAATAGGGCTTCAAAACATAAAAAGATAAAACTTTAAGGGAGGTAACAACTGGACTAGATATTAATATATCTGAGAATATTCCCTGGACAGGAAAGTTTGAGCTGGGATAAACTACCCGATGTGTGGGAATGTAGGAGGTCTGGATTTGGTTCCTGTTTCAGCCTGCATGGGTAACCTTGGACAGAACATTTAATCTCAGTTTTCCATGTATGAAGACGTGGTTAATAAATACTCTTCTTCCATCATTTTTTTATTTGATCTGTTCCAGCTCTGGAACAGTTGGCTATTTGTGACAGGACCTGAGAAAGATAACTGAACAACTTTATAAAGTATATATCAGTACCGACAGATGCAGAACGTGTAAGAGCTGCCACACATGCACAGGGATATCTGTATGGACTGGGCTCTCTGGTCCCAAGCAGATGTTGCAAGGGAGGATGTGTTTTCAGAGAGTCCCATTCTGGACTGAAACACTGAGAAGTTTCTTCCTCACGTGGATGCAGACAAGGAAGGAGCAGACAGCTTGCTTCAGCCTGGGCAAGGGGCTGAGCCCCACTTCTCAGCCCACGCTTATCCCACCCCACCCCTTATGTCCCCACCCCGGTGCTGGTGGGGAGGGCCCCTCCTGGCCGAGCACCCGTGCAGTGCAGAGCCACGTGTGCTCAAACGGCAATGCTTTTCAAGAATACCACAGAATCTGTATTTTAATATTCCCTTAAACTTCTGGGGTTTAGAGCGTCTGTGGTCACACCCCACAGTTGGTTTAGCTCTCCAAAGCCAGAGACCTGGGAGCTTTGCTGCAGAGATGAGGGTCCCTCGAGACGGTGGCTAGCCCTGCATTACTCAAAGGGCAGTTGCACAGCCAGGTCCAGAGGCTGACCATACGGTCTGTCCCACAAACCTCCCACCAGCGGCACCCATGGGTGGGCTGAAGTTTGCTCTCCCCCAGCTCACAGCCCAAGTCAGCTGCCCTTCACTGAGCAGGGCTCCCAGGGCTGCAGCCGTCTCCCCCTCCCAAGCTGGGGGGCTGATGCTGTCCCTGTGGGCGAGACTTGGGGGGTCCTCTCCTCTGCAGCCCTGGGAAAGGCAAAGCACTCTCCCATTTCTCTGCTCCCTCGGCTGAAACCAGGGCTCGGGCATTTCTAAGCTTGAAGTCCTCACGCAGCTGAGATCTGAGAGGTGCCCACTGGGAGCACCCCGGGGACCCCCATCCTTCACCCCGCTGCTCGCAGGGGAAGGGGGGGCGAGAGCTGCAGCCCTGGGCCTGCTGGGAGCTCAGCAGCTCCTTCCCCTGCTCTGGGACAGCTCTGAAACCCACTAAGCCGGCCGTGCCATGAGCCCAGCTGCTCCTGCGGCTGTCTGGGCAGGTAGGACTGGGAGTAACTGTTATCATGTTTGGGTTGTGAGGAGGGGAAGTGCTTAGAAAGCTTGAATTGTGGCCACAGTATTTTGTTGTTCGAGTCCTGTGGGAAGAAGGTGCTGCTTGTTCTCCTGATATTTATTTCTTTTTAAATGGCCGGTGGAGTCAAGAGACGAATGAATAAAAAAAGGACTTTGTTCCTTGTGAGGGTCCCCGGTACCTCTGGCAGGGGACCACAGAGGAAAAGCCACCCCAGCATCCATGTCTGCTTTTGCCTCCTGCCGGCCAGCCCCCTTCCCTTCGTGCTTAACCCCTGTCTCCCCACAGCCCACCTCTCCAAGCCTCCCAGCCTGATACCTTTTTTCTCTGCTTTTCAGTTTGAGAGAGCTGTTCCTGTGTTGCACCTGCAAGGAGAAGTCAGTGGAGCCTTTGTCCGAGGTAGGGCCACGCTGCAGCAGCGCGCCCCGCTGCCGGGCACTCCCCAGGCTTTGCTTCCAGACCCTCTGGGCTGTGTCCAGCCGAAACACCGAGTGATGGTTTGGCATCTGCTTTGTGCACCTCTGGATGCGCGAGGGACAAACGTGGTGCCACTGGCTCTCTGTGCCCCTGGGTGTCTCGGCCATCTCCAAAAGCAGAAAAGTGGGGGTTTTCGTGCAGAGCCTGGTGTGGTGACACGGCCAGGTCAAACCCCTCTCAGAGAGGACCCTGCAGTCCTGAGCCCTGGCTGGGGAAGAGATGAGGACAGAGAAACCAGGAGGCTGATACCCAACTAGGATGTCTCAGAACTTCAAACTGGAAAAACTTTGGACTAAATCATTCCACCAGAGTTCCCAAACTGCAAAAAGAAACAACTCCTCTGGGCAATAGTGGGTTTCCAGCTACTTACAGGGAAGAAATCTTGACCTGTTGGAATAGCCCAATAAGGAATGCAAAGGCTAGCAACTCACTCCTGCTTAATTTTTTTCTTTGGGCTGTTGCAAGTTTTCTTTGACTAAGAATATCATTAATCAATTTAATTAACTAACGGAGCCAGGTAGCTGAGAAATTACTAGACCTATGAAGGACATGCCTGGCTTTTAAATGAACTCCCCACAGAGGGCAGATCCTTGCTTAATTATTTCCTCCTCTGGCTTCTTCAAAATATTTTTCCACCGTGGGCATTGTATAGCTCTTCCTCGTTATGGTCCTCGCTGTGGTCACTGGTGTCCCACTTTCTGGGGTATTGTAAAGTTGTGTAGGAAACAAGGAAGTCCGTGAGGCATCTCTAATGCACAGGAGGAGTAAGTAAGCAAAAATAGTGAGAAATAAGTAGATAATAGGGCTGGAGTATCCAGGGTGGGGGAAGTGTGGAAGAAACATCTAAATGAGGACTTAAGTAAAATTTGCTGCAAAATGGGCAGGTCGAAACTTATATAAAAGCAAAAGCTTTGTTTTCGAACTGTGGAGCTATTCCTCTGCGAGGGATCCAGAACCCAAACTGCATGGAGGAATGAGCAGAAGAGCTGATGATTTTCTGCTAACCTTCCTCAGAACATGGGGAAACGTTCCTTTGGGGAGGTGAAGAGCCTTAACATCAAGCTTTGGAGATTAGCAGGGAAAGGAAGCCAATGTGGGAGAAGGTTTTTTAATGAGATGGGCACCACAGAAATCTGGAGGAGGCAGGTCTTCAGACATCCTGCAGGCATTGTCATGGAGAAGACACCTGCAGTAAGACTAGAGATGAGGGGTGGACAGACAAATGATGGACAAATAAGAACTGTCATGTCCTGCCCTTGGTGACTTTTATTGCTCAAACACATTTCTTACTGCTTCCCTGTAACATGAGGAGTAAAACAGTGGCTCCTTTTCCCTACCTGGCGGTCAGAAATCTGCTGACGGTCCGTAGCAATCAGGACTCATCCTTCCATGCAGGAGAGAGAGAGAGTGGTTGCAGGAGCATCGCTGTGATTTGAGTTACTTCCCGGCACACCGTGTGTCACTGGGGGCAAGACCCCAGCTTTTGCCTGTCCGAGTAGGACCAAACTCTGCTCCAGCCTGGATTCAACCCCTCTGATCTTTTAAAATGCATCATTGGCTTTTTCTTGACAGAAACACCTGGTATTACTGGTTTTTTAAGGCAATGTTAGTGGTGACTCCATTTCTCCTGGAATAGGTGCAGTTTCTGTAAATCCCTGCCTCGATTGTTCGTCTGCTGAAGCACAGGGGCTGCAAAGGAAAAGGAGGAGGAGGAGGATGGGAGCAGGAATGTATCCCACCACTCTCTTCCTGGAATAACCTGCAGCTTCTTCTGGCTCATTGGAGCAATAGGCTGGGAAGTGCAGCAAAACAGAATGTAGTTATTCGTTTAAGTCCTTATTTTCAAACAAAACTGTTGAGCTTCAGCCATCCTCAGCAGAGGGTTTTTATTTACGTAAAATCCAGTAACCCTCTGAATGACAATGCTGGGTTCCGAGTCGGCACGGCCTGGAGTAATCACTCTCAGAATCATCCCACTTCTGTGTGTCCCTCCCCTGCCCTGAGAAAAACTCTGAACAGTGTTTTTAAGCAGTGAGCTTCCAAGGTATCGTAGGTGTTACCCTCTTTAAAAAAGAAGTCCAAGTTACCAAATTATCCCCCTTGAGACAGTGTCACTCTGTCTCTCACAGAATCACAGAATGTTCGGGGTTGGAAGGGACATCTGTGGGTCATCTAGTCCAACCCTCCTGCCGAAGCAGGGTCACCTACAGCAGGCTGCACAGGACCTTGTCCAGGTGGGTCTTGAATATCTCCGGAGAGGGAGACTCCACAACCTCCCTGGGCAGCCTGTTCCAG
>Ga0065711_1048699_pt1 | contig 11668 bp, 6 predicted proteins | sample Hoacrofraction12_FD_59098 | JGI IMG/M metagenome (GOLD analysis project Ga0065711, IMG submission 59098) | Hoatzin crop microbial communities from Cojedes, Venezuela - Epithelial fraction 12 v2 (version 2) | ecosystem: Host-associated > Birds > Digestive system > Esophagus > Crop | place... | reverse complement strand
GTGAGGCCTCATCTGGAGTACTGTGTCCAGTTCTGGGCTCCCCAGTTCAAGAAAGATGAGGAGCTACTGGAGAGAGTCCAGCGGAGGGCTACAAGGATGGTGAGGGGACTGAGGCATCTATCCTATGAGGAGAGGCTGAGGGAGCTGGGCTTGTTCAGCCTGAAGAAGAGAAGGCTGCGAGGGGACCTAATAAATGCTTACTAATATCTGAAGGGTGGGTGTCAGGAGGATGGGGCGAAACTCTTTTCAGTGGTGCCCAGCGACAGGACAAGGGGCAATGGGCACAAACTGAAGAATAGGAAGTTCCACCTGAACATGAGGAAGAACTTCTTCCCTCTGAGGGTGACGGAGCACTGGAACAGGCTGCCCAGGGAGGTTGTGGAGTCTCCTTCTCTGGAGATATTCAAGACCCACCTGGATGCGGTCCTGTGCAGCCTGCTGTAGGAGACCCTGCTTCAGCAGGGGGCTTGGACTAGATGACCCACAGAGGTCCCTTCCAACCCCTACCATTCTGTGATACTATTGCCGTGGACAGCCCTTTCCCATTTTTAACTCTTTGAAACCCTTATTGATTTCCAACCTATTTCCTGAATATGCCAGCAGCCTAGAACTGGAAAGAACAATGTCTATTCTGGCTTTGAGGCATGAAAGGCTTTTCCCACTCCATCACTGTCTCCTTTTTTTTGTAACTGTGGGAAAAGATGAGAACAGAATTGAGTCACGCTTTTTTTGGTGTAATTTCTAGGCTTGTTTTTAATTTTGTTTTTGCATTGCCCCTGTGATTTACGTGGAGAGAATCTCATCTTTACGAGTTGGACCCCTGTTAGTGGATGTGCTTCAAGGAAGGATAATCGCTTGTTTACATCCTCTCCTCTGGTAGTGAATTACTGTTGGTTTTCATCCAGTAGCTTTCTATAGACAGAAGATGCTGATTTGCTCAGCAAATCATCTCTCTCTACCTGAAAGCTGGCAGTTAAACCCAAGTGGTGATCATAGCTGTGGCTATTAAAGCACTGCAGTGCAGGAGCTTATTGTCTCAGGTGATGGGTCAGGTTAAAACAACGAAACCTGGAGGCTGTGACTTTAGGAGATCAGGTCAGGAAGTTAATGATTTATGCCAATTTGTAAGCCAGGCAGAGAGGAACTGTAACCCTAATTGCGCACCCACACAGTGAGGTTAGTCGCTCGGAGCCTTTCACGAGTCATGCAGGGCACTGTACAGGTTGAAGTCTTACAAGCTTTATTATCCCAAATGGGAATTTGTTGAATCTCTCATGTTATGTATTTCTACATTCAGAGTTCATGATGACAAATGCTTTTCAGAGAAAAACCACCCTTTTTCTGGTACTGTGTTCTTTTTGTGTTACTGTGCATCTGCCCACTGTCCCACTCTCCTCCTACATACCGTTTGCAACAATATCACTGTATATTCTGTTTTTCTTAAGTAGCAGCTTCACAATATGTTTTCTGTGTTTAGGGGGAAATTGCTCAGTCTCCATTTTTATTGAACAGATCTTGAAAATTTAATCTTCAGATTGATGTCTGCAGAAGGATTTCTTTTTGTTAAGATGCAATGACAAGCCATTTTCTACTTCTGTTGGGAAAATCTTTCTATCTTAAAACAGAACACTTCTTTCCTGCAGGGATATTAGCTGTGTCAAGTATTAAGTGACACTTGCTTTACGTTCTTCTCCCCAGATTGGATATGTTCTTTCCAAAATAGTATATTGAAAGTTACTTCCCCCCCCTCCCCCGATGGTGAAACATTTTTATGTCTTTTTGAGGTTAGGGGGAAAATGTTTATGGGACATAAAAGTAAACTCATAGAACTGATCTGAAGTTGTTCTTTGTCAGTGATCTTCTGAAGAATATTTGCTATTTAATTTTGTCTTACTTGGCACCAGTTGTTCAATTTGAGCGTCTGATTGTTTTTTTCTCTTGTGTAGCATGGGTTACAAAGTACATCAAGTCCTTTGTTAACTTTTAAGTGAGTTTTTTGAAAGAATAATTATTTGAGACTGGGCTGATGAGCCCACACATACCAGTCATCAAATGATGATGAATTGTTTGATAATCACGATTCCGGTAAACCTCCTGTATATCAAATCTTGTTGTGTGCACTAAATATCGGGATTTAAGCATTTGATGGCTTAAGGAAACCTTGAACTGTGATTTAGGGAAATCTTAAGACCAGGATTTTTAAGTGTGGTGGCCTGTGATTTGGTCTTGTTTTTTAATTTCCTGCTTAAGATCCCATAGAAAGTTTGGGAAGATCAGTGCTTTCCTACTGTATCAGGAAGGCAGAGTTCTAGGTTACCAGCTATTAATTTCTGGTTTACAAGTGATGCTACCTGTGAGGTTTATATGTTAAGGAGGCAAGGCAAGCTGCAGTCTTATTAAAGAATTCAATTTTCTTCTTTATTTTATCCCTCTGGCTGCCTCCACCTGTCTCACTTTGCTGGTGGCTGTTGCTGCAGCTACTGCTTGTGTTGTAGCCATTATGTTGTGTAGCCTAGTTTCGCACAAACGGGAACAACTCTGAGAAAATCAGCCTGTGTGTACAGAGGAGCTGGAAAAAAGAGGGCACTCTGTACCCTGCTTCTTCTGATGTCTTCGTCCACTAGAGAAACATATTTTTCATTGAATGCACAGATCGCTGACTCAAACACAAAATAGATGCCTATTTTACTTGTATACAAGTACTCTGTGAAAATTTGGTTTTAGAAATTGGTGGCATTCCCGAAGTGAAACTTTGTAGTAAAAACACAAGCTATCAGTAGTGATTAGTCCCACGGTGATATTAAATCGTCTTGGTCTATGTGAGCTGAAAACAACCAAGTTGTCTGGGTGCAAAAATAACGTGAGATTTGGGTTAGGCCTTGTCTATGAGCTATTGTCACATGAAGAGCTCACAGCGCATCTGCTGCTGACTTGCTGGTGCTGTGTTACAGCGAAATTCGTGGTGCTTAGGTATAGTGGCCGTTCAGTCAAATTCAGCCTGAAGTCAAGGAATATATTGTGGAGGGAAAGGGAGTTGTTTCTTTGATTTGGTGATTTTTAGTGCTGCCATCAGTGAGCTGCTGTATCCCTGGCTTCTCTGGGGTGGCTAAGCCAGAGATGCAGACATCTCTGCTGCATCGGAGTGTCGCAGTCCTCCTCTCCCTCGGGACCTGCCTAGAAAAGGCCAGATCAGTGGTGGTGGAGGGAGTTGAAATGTGATCAGCTGTCTGCCAGGGACTAATGCAAAGGCTCTTTTTATCTATGCGTGTTCTATTTTGATGAATAAATGCTTGACGCTAATAGTGATAACAGTTACCCAGGGAGGCGGGAGAAGAGCTTTGATACGCTGGTTTTAGCAGGGGGATAAGGAATGAGGAAATGACAGACCCATCTGTCTCTGATATTAACACTATAAATTAATGTCCCAAACCCAAATGATACTGGCGAGAGGGGAGAGGGGGAGACTAATTAACAACATGTTGTCTCTGTCACTGTTGGTCTTTGTTAGTCCACAGCTATAATCATTTTCCATCTTCAACGCAGGGCTTCATAATTTGTCTTACGAAGCGCCTGAAAGCAGCTTTTGGCGTTGAATGATGACGAGCAGCACACTCGGTGGTATTATTTTTACCTCCGCGGAGTTGAGCTGAGCAGGGCAGGCTGAGCCCAGATTATGCTGCGTGCTTCCCCGAGCAGCGTCCCCCTCCTCGCTCCGTTTGGTTCGCTGCTTAATGCAGCTCTCCTGATGCAGCCTCACGTGGCTGCATAAAGGCACAACGAGGACTTGAATATTGCCAAGCTGTTTCCAGGCGGCTCTCCATGCTGCCTGCAGGTGAGCGGGCTGAGGCTGCGCTCTCTGAGCCCGCCAGCTTTTGCTCCTGGTTTCCAGTCGACCAACTCAGCAGCGAGGGAAGATCTTGAGGAGGAGAAGAGCAGGAAAGCGTATGCTGGGCTCCAGCACAGACAGTCGCAGCAGCAGCAAGTCAGTAAGTCAGACTGCACCATTTTCTTCTCACCCTGCGTAAAGGCGATGTGAGATGCTGAAGGGAGCTGCCGCCTCCCCCACCTGGTGGTGATGCTGGAGTGGAGCCTTCCTCCCAGTCAGAAGACGGGGACGATCCGGAGGAACCCCAAAAGACCTTTCCAGTTTGATGGTGTGCATTTAAAGGACGATTTTTCTTTTTTTTCCCCCCTTTTTTTTTTTTTTAGAACTCAGCTAAGTCTGAAGCTTGTCTCCACTTGCAGTTGCAGTCAAGCTGACGCAGTTTCAGCCTGCTAGCAGGTATTTGTCGCTGCTCTCTGGTTGCTTGTGTGCGGCTGCAACACTTTCGCACATTGCGTGTGTGGATGTGGCTCTCGTGCTTCAGCGTTATGGGTGCTGCAGAGGCTGGAGCAGAGCTGTGACCTTTGCTGGGGTGCCAGAGGAGGAAGAGTGGATTATACCATAAAGTTCTGGCTTGCAGCCAGTGCCCTTGCGGAAAAATAAATCACCTGGATATCTGTGTATGGTGGAAACGTCTTCCTTGGAGCTGGTGTTTTCCTCTTCAAAATGGCTCATGCAGCTGCTTCCATTAAAAAAGTTCGAGAGTCTGAACTTGAAGAGAGGGAGAGAAACCTTGAGAAGGAAAGGAAAAGGCAGCGGAAAATCTCTAGGGCAGATCGGAAACGCAAGGTATGAGGGAAAACCAGCCCCTTCTCCCTTTCCCTCCATACCCTTCCTCTCGCTGTGCAGCACTTCACAGATGTTCATTGCCATGTGTAATGCTCTCCCCTTCATTTTCCTAACCTTTCACATCATACTTGCCATTTGCACCCCTTCCCGTCCTCTCTGAGCTCCGCTGTGGACTTAGCCCAGCTGCAGTGAGGTTAAAGTGCTCCCAGTCATGGCAGTCCACAGCTACAGAGGGAACACGCGAAGGAAGATGCCCAAGGCACACCAGTATTGCCTCCTTCCCTTCATCCCCAAAAGGGCTAGAGACGCATGGCATAGCTCAGGAGCCAGGAGTTTCAAGCCTCCAGCTGATCTGAAGAAGTTGTCGGGAGGGAGGCGGCTGTGTTTGTGCTTTGCACGGTGAAGGTGCATTTCTGTACTTCACGACAGCATTTTTTCCCCCATTTCCCATTTTTAGTTCCACTTCCCACATCACCAGCAATGCTAAATGCTGCAGGGGAGACCTGTCTTGTGGTGCTAGTCATCTGAGCCGAGTTGTTATGCAGTGAGGGATCGGTGACTGGTCCTGGGCTAACAGCCATGATTCAGTGTATTTACACTGCACACTGCAGGTGTATTTTTCTAGCTAGGGCCTGAAACACAAGTCTGCAATCTGTTCTTTGGTTGTTGTTTGTTTTTTTTTTTTTTTAAATTGTCTGTTGCTGGTGGCAGTCTTTGATTCTGTTAAGGCATATCTATTTAGATGTTTCAGATTTTTGGGACGGTTTCTCCCAATTTATAATTAACTGTTGTTTTCCTTCTGTGTTAGAAATGGGAAATGACATCTCCGACTGCCTTGGAAAAAAAGACAAGAATTAAAAAATCAGTAGAGATTATTTATTTGCCAGATCACCCTATAGTTTCCAATGACGCAAATAATATACAGTAGTGGAGAAAATACTAAAAAGCCTGAAGCTTCTGTTAAGGTTAGCTTTAGGACTGTATTACATTGGGAGTGCCTGTGCTAATGCCTCCTCATTGCCATTTCTTTTCTCCCGTCTCGGAACTCTGTAGATTGTGGTATGCATTAACTCATTCACTGACACCATGTTTTGATCCATTCTTTATAAATTTCTTCTGGAAGGGATAATATCAAGAGACATAATCTGTCCTTTTTTTTCTTCTCTGCTACATTGCCTGTAAACACAGATCTCTGTAAAAAGAAAAAAAGCAGAATCTAGCAATGTAGCATTTGAATTTACAGATCCTTTTGGCAAATCTCTAGGATTCAGAAGCCATCTGCTCTCTTGGCATACCTGAGAAATTTTGAATTCATTTTATGTTCAATTTATGGATTTTCGTATTCTGAACTACAGGACTTAAATAAAATTACTGAGGCTGTTTGATACCTTTGGGACCTTTGGAGATGATCTCCCTGACTTTTAAAAGGCTCACTTTGCAGAGTTCATTAAGTTGCATTAGAATTCTCTTTGTCAAAACAAGAATGTCATTTCTAATGTGCACAGTGTTTGGATGCTGGGGCAGAGCTGCTTGGGGCAGATTGTGATTACTAACCTAATCCCCTAAATGGAACACTGCAGCATAAGGTAGTTTTTGTGATTACATTTTTGAATGTGGAATTCTCTGCAAAACAGCTGTGTTTAAAATTCATTTAATATGTGGATGTCCTTGCTGGAGGGTCTTTTTTTCATGTTTGCCCAGCATCCATCCTCAGTTACTTCATCACAATGTGTGTTGTTTTTCCTGATTTTCACATATCCTGTTTCATCAGTGTGTTTGAATCAAATGTGTCTTCTACTACTTTAATTAAAGCTGGATAGAATTAATACTGCCCCTTCTGCTATCTCTTTCCTAGAGTGCTGTGTATCCCTGACTGCAAGTAGACAGGCTCAGGCCACATTCGTGTTAGTAAAAATGTGTGGTGATGCAAGCTGCTAACCAGATTTCCAGATCTAAGAAACACCAGTAGTCTTTGCTTAGAAAATATGGAGAATACCTTATTGTTGTTTGCTTTTCTTCCTTTTTAATATTCAGCAATGGCCCTCGCTCCTGCATCCCTTTTACTGTGGCTGTACCTTGGTGTTACATAAACAAGTGCTTGCCTGCACCCTAAACTTGCCCTCAGATGGTGCGCGTGTGGGTGAGGCTGGGCATCTGCCCTCTTGCTCCTTCTGCATGAGACATACAGCAACATAAGTAGGAGTTTGTTTATGTTTGTATGTATACATGCTCATACTGTGCAAAATGCATAGCCTAGAGCAGGGTAGGTATATGAAAATGTATATGCACAGACTCATAGGCACACTATATGCAAAATATATAATATACGTTGTATATGATATCTGTATTCATCAATTTAAGTGAGATATATGTCTCCGTGAGATATATATATTTATATATATGTCACGTAAATTGCTGAAGAAAAATAAATTGTTTTACTGCGAAATGTGACTATCTCCTCGTAGGTGCAGAGCCCTCTCTGTTTTTGTTGACTTCCTTTGAAAATGGAGGTTATGAACAAATTGTATGTGCAGGCCCGTGAGAGACAAAATATAAATGAATATTGTTTGATTGCTCTCAGCACTTAAGCTTTTTCTACATATGGGGAATATGGTCCCAGCTTTGTGATTTATTTAAAAGCTATTGCATTGCAGCGACTGGATTTTCAGTACAACAGAGATCCATTTTGTCTGTAGGAGTGACAGTGAGAGGGGTAATATGCTAATGTAAGGAATTGTGAACTGCCTGGTCAAAACCTCATTTGGACATATGCCATATACCAATACATGCTGTATGCATGAAGCACTCATTTGGCCTTGAGATGGAAACTCTTGCTCTGACCCTGGAACATCCTGATTATGCAAAAGAGGATCATGAGAGGCCGTGACTTTAGCTCTTCCACTCTGCCAGCATGTTGGGCATCTATTAGTACTGCCCCATGCTTCTCCTAGCTTCCAGGGATGCTGCAGGGTGTGGGATCTTTGTGGCTTTGCTCTTTCTCTCAAGTATTTTGCTTAATGCTGTTTGGCAGTGTGATCATCATCTGTCTTGATATCAGCATTACAGACCACGGCTGTAACTTCTGTGCTCCTTGGGTAGGACCAGAATCTTCTTAAATGTCATTGTGCCTGCTGCTTGACATAGCTCTGGACAATAGCAACTCCTTGCCATTAGCAGAGCTGGGAAAAGGGCCAGCATCGGCAGCATTCTTGCTCCAATGATGTCTTTGCAGTCCTAAGACATTTGTAGTTCTTTAAAGTTAAACAGGATAATTCCACACCCCAAAACTGGAAAAAGGTGTCTGCAGGCTGAAGACAAATTTCAGGACCCTCTGCTGCATTCTTTCTGAGACTGATTTGATTGACTTTTAAAACCAGTGGACAAAAGTCAACAACAAGAGCTCTGCTCATCTTGCATTCAAATGGAAAATTTTCACTTTTATGCATGCAATCTTCTCTAGCAATGCTGAAAACCACATATGATGCAGATACATGTATGTAAACAAACCCCAATGGTCTGAAGAGTTGACTAGATACCCAAATATATCAAAAGCATTAGAAGTGGGGTACTAACAGAGGAGGTGAGCAACTTAAAATATGTAGATTTTATTGAGATGTAGGCATGACTAATTCCATTACCCCTAAATTCAGTATATGCAAGGCCCAGCTCCACTTGCCTCTCAGTGTCTTTTGAGATAGCTGAATACGGCTCATCTTTTGCAGAGTGAGGAAAGGGAAACAGTGTGATTATGTGATGGTCACTCACTGAGTCAGCAGCAAAGCTGGAATTACAGCCTTGGAATCCAGTTTCCTAGCCCCTGGCAGTGTGTAACACACACTTGCTTTTCCCTGTCTAAAATACTTTTCGAAGCAACCAGAGCTTCCTGTCTTTGTATGTGAGAAGTGTCTAAAAGATTTTAGAAAACCCACAAAAATCAAAACCCCAAACCAAAAAAGCTGTTATCAAAAATTTATTTTGCTTCCAAATAAAACTGATTTTTGAATGCATAGATACAGTAAGCTGATGCCTGTTACCCTTTTACTATCAGTGATGACGGCAGAGTTTGACCTCTGGGCTCTACTAGCAGTAAGTGAGTATTTATTAAGTATTTAAATACACAGTTTAAAAAAAAGTTTTTTAAACTGTTATACCTGCTTTAAAGGCCAGCCTCATGAGTTCAGCATCTTTCAGTATCTTTTAGCATAAAATGTCCCACAGTATCTGGAATATTCATCATTACTCGCCAAAAGAAACTGGGAAATGCATCTCAATGAATTTTGTTCTTAGCTTGACACCCTAAGCACTATCAAAGCTCACACAGAGCTGCTGCTGCTAGACAGCTTCTGCAGAAAGACAAGGATGGCAGGAGGAATAAAGAGCTGCTGCTGTCAGCAGAATTCAGGTGTGTATGGGGAAGAGTCAACGTTCAGTAAGTGGCTTCTATCGCATAGCTGCAGAAGACAGGGACGAAGTTTTCTTTATTTTGCTTCAACAGCAGACCTTTTTTTCACATTACCATCTCTTTTTTCACAAACTGAATATCAGAAAGAAATCTCATGTTACAAAATTCATGTAGAAAATGATGTCACATTTGTCTCAGAACTGTGTGGAAAAGTCCATTTGAAATTCAAGCATAATTTCGGCAGGGGAAAAGGATATTTGTCATCTGATACGTAGGGTCTGCACTGAGGCTGCTAGCCACAAAGTTCATCCCTTTGGAAAGGACCAGAACTTCAGGGAGGGAGGACATGGAGGAATTCAGGAGTACTTGGACATGCTAGAAAAAGGTATCCCAAGGAGGAAGTCATATGGAGGTATAGTTTTTCGCTCTTGGTCACTCCTACTTTGATTCATGGATGCCAATCAGTATCTCTCCTGGTGTAAACATGCTGTAGGATCGGTACAGGGTTTGTATTGGGCTAAGGAAGAGAAGGAAAGAGTCGCTCACTGTTTAGCCTCTGTATACTTCAAGTTTTCAAGGTTTTTTGCAGCTTTAACCTACTGTTTTTATTTTGGCACCGAATATGTCTTATCTGTTCAATGTTCTGTTCATTGCCTTGGCAAACATCCTTGTGATTCACTAGAATTTCTAGATGTTTCAAGTGCCTCTTCAGCCACAAAAAAAGAAAATCTTTTTGGTGTTTCATAACTGAGTGTTTGCGTAGGTGGTGCCTATTCCTGATGGCCTTTGAGAATTTACCTTCTGTATCTCAAACTTCTGTTTTCATTATGTAGGTATTTCTTGGCATGAAAATAATACCCTACTGTTTGCTTCCTTGTAAAATGGAGCTTCTTTTGATGACATTGCATTTCATAATAGATTGGTATTTGCTGCTTCAGTTTCTAGGTGTCGTGTCTGAGGGGTGATAAGCACGTGACTGCAACACTGCTGAAGCTTGCAAATACTTGGCTGTGCAGGCACTCTCACTGTATTTAACACACGTCCTTTTCAGTTTCAGTCGTCTTTCTCAGGCGAGTTAGCTACTAAATTCACTGTGGGTTTAATCTAAATTAAGAAAACCAAGTGGGGCTCTAGAATGATGGCTGATTAAGCTCTATTCACCTTTCTGTAGATACAGAATGTTACCGTAGTGTCAAGTGTCGTTACTTCTCTGCTCTTCTTTGAGACTTTTGCAGTGCTTGCCATAATTAAACTGGGAACAAGTATGCAATATTCTGAAATAAATCAAGCCAGGGGTTGTAGTAAAGACTGATGATCTCCATTTCCCTTGCTTCTGATGGGAAAGGAGCTATCTGCACTACAAGTTTAAATTTGCTCAATTGTTGTGTGACGATACCATGATTTATATATGGCTTTTAAATTTAATTTCCTTGGTAATTTTTGAAAGACAAGATCTATTTGGTCTTAATAAATCATATGTAGATGGTATTTCAAAACACAGATCATTTATCGAAGTATGTTTTTGGCATCTTGAGTAAATATGCCTCTTCACAGCTTTAAACTGAATTAATCAATACTTGGAATACTGGAGAAAATATTGCCTCAATAGACAGGATTGTGGGGTAGGTTAGCAGATAGGTATCATGAAATAAAGATGGTGCTGATAATTGCTGCTTGCGTATTTAGTGAAGAGAAGCGTGCTTGGGCTCAGGTCTTTCTATGATTCTATGATTCTAGGGCTCGTACAGGACAGATATTGCACCCATTGGTACTTGTCCTCTCTGGCTAATTGGCATGGCGGGCACAGGAGTGGTCTGAATCTTAGAAGCTCTCTCAATCCCTGCTGCTTGTGCAGGAAGGCGTGGGGGGAATGAGGGAAATCAAGCTATATTATAATCCTTTTGCAAAGGTTGTAATAGTTTCCCTGTTATTTCCCTCACACGAAAATGGGGCAGGAGGAAGGCTTGGGTGGGGGACATCTGACTTACTGGGGCCTCCAGAGCTGCTACTAGGTTGACAGCTTGTGCACCGCTCCTTGATGGTAGTTGGGCCTACAGTTCTCATCTAGCTATGAGAAGATGGAGCAATACAAATACATGTAGATATCTCTTTGCTTCTTTCTCCCACCTTTCTTCCCGCGATGGAGATAAACCATCGGGCTCACAGCTCCGTTGTGTTGGATACTGTACCCAGGAGGAGGAAAATGTGTTCCTGGCGTGCTCAATCTATCCTTTTGCATTGCAAAGCTTGCTTGATGCAGTCCAATTTAATGGCGTACACTTTGGATTTTATGGATGGATTGACTCATAATGTGACTGTTTCTATACAGTCAGGAAAGTGTCTAAAGTGTCTAAGTTTTCATCTCTCACTCCATCTATTTCAGTAAAAAGAAACTCTGCTGAACTTTAAAAAGAGCAACCAAGAGAGAGGAGAAATGACAGCACCTGCCAACGGTGACTCCACCTATCCTGGCCTTTACAAATTGAATAAGTGTGAATCCTACTTATCAGGAATTATGAGTGATTAAAAAATTTGAGAGGGCATTTACACATTGAAGGAAATTATCCCCAATAAACTTTTGTGGCTTCTTGTTT
>Ga0065711_1009077_pt1 | contig 11669 bp, 7 predicted proteins | sample Hoacrofraction12_FD_59098 | JGI IMG/M metagenome (GOLD analysis project Ga0065711, IMG submission 59098) | Hoatzin crop microbial communities from Cojedes, Venezuela - Epithelial fraction 12 v2 (version 2) | ecosystem: Host-associated > Birds > Digestive system > Esophagus > Crop | place... | reverse complement strand
ATCCAGGTCACGCTGAATGGCAGCACAGCCTTCCGGTGTATCTACCACTCCTCCCAGTTTGGTGTCATCAGCAAACTTGCTGAGGGTACATTCTAACTCTTCATCCAGGTCGTTGATGAAGAAGTTAAACCAGACTGGGCCCTATAAATCGTTAAAATTACAAAGAATAGAATCTAGAGAATTGCTGTGTTCTGTAGCATCAGCTATTATATGATTGCAATTTGGTGAAGCTGAGATGCTTATTAAATTTTCTAACCCAAAAGCAATTCAAAAATGACCCTTGCACAGCAGGCTTTTAAGAATAAAACAATCTTTGCAGTCTCTTAAGATAGAGGCAGAACAGGAGTCATGAACACATAAGGGGTGTTCAGTGTTGTTTCTCAGATAACAAAAATCTATATTTCACTTCAAGACTTCCCAGTAATTCCAATGAAGACTGCCAAGAGTGAATCGAAAGCCTCCAACTGCACCCACGGCAGTGATAAAAACAGTGCAGCCCTGCAGTGCTAGATACCGAGCTCCCTTCAGAGTTTGGGTTTGGGAGAATGTTACAGCAAAGCGTACGTGTTGAAGACTCTTTCAGGACAATGTGCTGCAGATGTTAATTTTAAATTCTAGTGGATCTCTCTGCCAGTTTTTGAGCTTTAGAAGTAAACCCTGCTGTGCAGGAAATAAATTTTTTGTTTGGTAGAAACGATCATTTGATATTTTCTTAGTTTTGCTCAGCATCTTCACTTCCTTGCTAATTTGTCCTTGGAAATCCATATTTATCTATATTTATGAAGCCTAACAACTTAGAAATTGTAACAGACAGGCCTCAACTTTTCAGAACAGACAGACTCACAATCTCAGATAATTAAGTATAATCTTTAAAACTAAGATACCTGAAAACACAAAACTCCCAAAGATTCTGAATGACTATTCAGGAACTGACTTTCATGCTGACTTCATGCATCGCATGGCCACACCAAAATATTAATGATATTAAAGGAAGATAGATTAAATTCAGAAATGTTAAAAAATGGCTTCCGTGAAAGAAAATGATAGTGAATATCTTGATATATTTATTTTAAAAACTAAATAGATCTATTTCATGCCTAGTATTAGAAAAAATTGAAGATTTTGACAGCTTTTGGGACTTGCAATTAAGAATAAAAGGTAACAGAAAGAACATGAAAAAAATGGTCATTTACAGCAGCACAATGGCAAATGCTTTTGTCGTGAACTCAAAACCTCAGAAGTTTAATGACCGTGTTTTAAAGCAGTCTTGTTTCTAAGGTATTCCCTGTTCCTTGAAGCAGCTCTTGCTAGCTATCTAACCTTGAAAAGCACCTTTTGTGATACCTTTTAGCTTCCAAGCAACCAACTTTAGTAAATTCATCATCATCACCAGAAAAAGAAATCTACATCAGTTAGTTAATAATTCTATTATAACGCAGTGTTTGCCTAATACTTACATTCACCATATTATACACACGTTTCTTTTGCTTCTTTTAAATAGTTTGCTGAGCACTATGCATGGCAGAAGGAAAGGCTACACCCTTCATTGAATGGGCTGCTACAGTCAGCTCAGTGCAACGATATTTTCACTGTGGTTCAGATGGGAAATGTCAGTAGATTTTCCTAGCTGGTTTACTGTGAACTGCAGAGCGACATGGACATACGTGACTGCCACAGACAGCGCACTGTGGATACTCTGATGGTGTGCCTTACTGAATGCAATGAACCAGTCCATTCCTTTGAACTCTTCACCTCAAGCAGGCAGCAAGACATCTGTAAGGGACGGCATAGAATGAAGCAGGCAGCAGGCCAACACACATATTGATTGCTGCTAATGATTGCTCACACAGAATTTTATGTCCAAAGATGCACAGCCTTGTGCAGTCATCCGCATGCCAAGCACGTCAGACCTAACCTACCCACTGCAGAGACATCATCGTGGGGTCCTCAGCCATGGGGGCTCACAATGACGAATATCTCTGCTAACGTATGTGCTTTCCTCCTGGCCAAAAAAGGGGAAACTTCAAACTCAGCTGCTCTGTCTTTCCTCTAATAGCCAGACAACGCACTAAAGAAAGGGAGGATGGCTAAACTTGGTATTTGGTTCTTTCTTGTCCCTAAATGCTCTGGCATGACAAATTTAAGCACACAGATTTTTCTCTGACCAGTGCTCCTTCGAGGTAGAACTGGGATTCGAGCATTTATTTTTGACGGAAACAAAGATTTCAAGATTTCTTGTATCTGGAACTCTCAGAAGGGCAGACGGTAAGATAACAGAAATTCTATCACTAACTTGTGAGCTTACGTTCTTGCTTTGTAGCTGGCTTCTGAACTCTTTCCTAGAAGTTATTCCTGTTAGTTGTCTCTTTCAGTCACCTTGTGATTACCATATGAGGAATAATATTTTCTCCTGCACAGCACAAGAAAACAAGCTAATTAAAAGAATTTTGTAAATGACCTTCAAATACGGCTTCTACACACAAAGCTCTCATGCCAGCATGACTAGTAGCAGCAGTAGAATGAAAACTCGTGACCATAGGAAAAAAAATTCAAAAAGCTACTCAAGTGTGCTAACACAGAGTATCTTCACAGAAGTCCAATAAAATTAAAGCTAAAATGATTTTTCTGTTTCCACCTTCTTTCAGCAGATTTTTCAGCTCTTGCAGTTTTAAGAAATACTGCAAATGTACTATTTGGCATTAATGGCTTCTCAAAGTCACATATAATCTGGATTTGCCAGAATAGGATTTTTTTCCCAATATAAGCATATAACAAATAAAGCTAGTAATATATTTTCCATGTCTGTAGGCAAAAATCATTCCTAAAACAAACACAAGGGGGCAATCACAAAAGTAATTTTAATGAATTTATAGATGAAAAGAAACTATTTTGAATGTTGGTTCAAAAATGGCTAAATCGGGTTTCTTCTGCGAATCATATGCAAAAGGAACCAATCCACCTCTCCTGCTTTGAAAAGCAAACATGGGATATTAAAGGATAATTTAAGATAAAAGTTAAGTTTTCCAGGTCAAAGTTATCTGGAGAATGTTCACTGATATATTAGCAATCCTTTGTGAAATGCAGGTTGCTGTGACCTACTGAGTTATTCTCACTTCTTCTTTCTCCTGAGTTCAATGGACAAAGATCATTGTTTTAGGAGAAAACACTTATTTTTCTCAAAGTACAGTTCTGCATTTTTCTTTCTAGAGGAAAGAGGTATTTGATTTACTAATGTCCCTGTAAGGATTTACACCACACTCCCTTACGCTTTGCACACTGCGTGTGTTTGACAGCTGAAGGTTTCACATGTATCTGACATCTAACATTATCTTTAATAGCATGATTACAGTACAATAATAATGCATAAATGAGAGACTTTCAAGCGTTACACGCTTCTAATATAGCTGTTCTGAGATATTGCTTTACAAACACTGGCTAGTTCTAAAGAAGAGCAAAATGTATTATCCTTCAACTATTTGATATCATATCCTAATGGTTAACCTGGGAGAGGGGGATGGAATAGATTAGTGAATCAGAGCTTCTGTTAATCAATGAATCACTGAAGTTTTAAGGTGGTGGGACATGTTTCCACAAAGTGAATAGAAATCCACTGATAATTGCTGCACTTCTTTAGTTACCCTTTCCAAAACTCTTAAGAATAATTTTCAGATTTCATAAGCCTGTAGGTCACACATTGCAAACCTTGCATCACTGCAAAGTACCAAGATGTAAAGCATGGAGTAAAGGCTTAGCAAACAAAAGTTGCTGTTGCCGTTTCTTCATTTTATAAAACAACTTAAATCTCCTTTCCTGTTGCTTCATTGACTTTCACCAAAATTAATTTCTGCCCCACAAGAACTTTACCTTTCAAAAATGCAAAGGTCATGGTAGGAGGAACACTTCTTCCAGAAAATGTTCTATTCATGGAAACATGAAACTGGTTTAATCAGACCACTGTCCTGATTTTCTTGCTCTAGATTTGCATAAACCTGAACAATCTGCAGTAGAGCAAGTTTCTAATTGCATCTTGGTGGAAAGTTTGCTGTTATGACCATCCTGGATTAACTGATAAGATTTTGCTTATAGTGACAATGGGTGTGTTGTTTACATAAATTAGGAAGCAGGACAAAAGAAGCACTGATCTTTTCTTAGATTATTAGGATCACTTTTTATCTTAAGAACAACTCTTTCCAACATTTACTTTGCTTTTAAGTACAGAGGTTTAGTACTCATACATGTGCCTGTGTTGTATAAAGGTGATCAGATTAATTATTTTGAATATAAAAAAGCCTTGATGTTGAGATATACATTTATTTCTTTCATGGAGAAAAAAAAAGTCAAAATTACCCACTCACACTTTCTCGGACTTTGCAGGTTCCTATACCTTGTGGCTTCCCAAGGACCAGAGGTTCTGTTTCTGGAAATGCTGAAGAGATGGGTAGACATATGTGAAAGCTGGTATTCATTACTGCTGGGAAAAGGATGCAATGTCCAGGATATGTATGAAAGAAATACAGTCCACACCTCTTACACATCTGTTTTCCATGGCCCTCAACATTACAGTGTCACATATGAAAAACCAGAACAGTAGCATGCTTGTCTGTATGGCTCTATACACGGAGAAAGATCTCGTGAACAACTGAATCAGTCTAACTGCTGACATTCATAAAATTTCTGAATCCTCCTATTGCTGTCTTAAAATTACCACATTAAGAAGCAACTGAAAAAAAGAAAAAAAAAAAGATTAAAAAAATATTAGCAAGATATAGGTCTCAGACTTAATAAAGTTGCCTAAAGACAAAAGATTTACACTAGGACAAATGAGAGCAGGGAGAGCAGAATTTAGTCTAATTCTCTTCCTAGTTACAGCTACATAATTCACAGTGTCTCAAATGTGTTGAAGAATGGCTCAAAGCCTCACGAACGCAATGCAACTAGATGAAAGGATAATTATCTTCCAACAAGCCATTGGCTTGGTTCCTTTCTCATTTTACAGAAGAATAAATCACAAATAACCCTCTGGGAATTAACAAAGCAATAAAGATACAAAATAATCAAATCCCACCAATTCAGAGCTAACAAGAGTTGGTGACCAAAGCAGTTTAGAAGCAAAACTCCCCCTGCCCAGGCACACATAGCTTGGGCATGCCAGGAAAGGGATTCGACAGGAATCCCCATCACTGCAGCCCTTTCTGTTCATCCTTACAGCAAAAGCCAGTGTCAACGTGTGCACCAAGACTATTCACGATAAAGTAAACATTTTTGGCTTATGAAGGCAGCCAGCTGGATTGTGACAAATTGCAAATACTGTTGATGTTATGGATTATTTATATTAGAGAAATTAATAAATACCCAGCTGAGATCACACCTGTTGAACTGGGTAAAATATCCATGTGCTTGCAGAGGGTATGAGATGAATTCTCCACGACAGGGTTTATAATTCAGATAAACCAGGTTAAGAATGGGGAGGATTTAGGAATTAGGAGGAGAGAGTAAAGTAATTTATACAGGCCAAAGCACACCTTTGGCAAACCTAGAGTACAGCGGATCTGCTGTTACCTTCCCATCCAGAACACAACTTTGATTTTAGCCTTTCCAGTCAGTCCTGTGATCTCATAAGCCCTTTGGGATCCTTTTCTTACAAATGTCTGGCTTTGGTTTACTGTATTTTTGGGCAGTGCTTCCTGGCCAAAACCAATGTGTATGCCCTGCAAAGGCAGCCTTGTGAATAAGCAGCATGTAGTCCTCTGACATCATTATATATCCAATATCCCACCTGAAGCTACTGCTTTGCCCAAGCTGACACGTCTCTGGAAATCCCAAGTATATAAAACCTTTAAAATCTGCATGGATAAAATTCCCAGTTGGAAAAAAAGAAATCTATATCTGGCTTTTTCAAGACAGGTTCAAAGTCTTATTTCATAAGTACATGCAAACCCCTAAATTTCAGGTGTCTCTTTGGATCTGACAAGATTCAAAAGTTGTTTCTAACAACTGATGCCTATACACATAGCAGTGTATTCTATTCAAAAAAACTCCTTTAAAAATAACATTAAAGTGAAAAATCAGGATTCAGGAGTTGGGAAATGCAAGGATTAAGGCTGCCTGCACAGTTTTTGGTCAGCTCCTTTTTGTGAGACTGCCTTATGTTGTGCCTTAAATTCACGACATCTCTAACAGCGGAGTTCAAGGTTGCCTTAGGGTGAATAAAGCACTTCTACTTCAGATTTGAAGAATACGGGTTTTATTTACTTCTTACTGCCCAGCTTAGAAGACTGAAATTATAAGTAAAAATGGGTAAATTAATCTGTTATGTTGTTCGATTGCCAAGAGGTAAATATATTTACTGGGTAATTTTCTTTTTACCACAACTGATGATATACAGTATATTCTGCACACACGCACACAGAGCAGCAGCATAAGTAGAGACACTCTTTTATTAGGTTTCTTACCTCTGAGTTGACCAAAGCAGCATCGGTACATGGTCCACAGAGAGAGACATTTTGAACAGCGCAGCAAGTGAGCACAAGAGCAGGGCTGGAGCAGCAGAGTGGAGCTGCATCATGACTCCAGGCAGGCGCGTACGTAACTGGCCAGCTGCAAAGGAAAGTCCGAGTGTATGCACAGCCGCACTTCCCGGTTCGGTTGCAGTCGTATCCGGATTCAGCCAGTCTGCTGGGTGAGGTTGCTCTCTAATGACGGTGCGAATTTTCAAAACACTGACTTCCTTAACTTGAAGTTGGGGAAGTTACATGTACTTCTAACAGCTTTCAGTTTTGTGATTTAAACAGCTCGTAAAACTCTCCACAATATAAGCATAGACAGATTCCTCTAACGTTCTAGTACAAGGGAGAGTCGTGAAGTCCAAACTCCTGTCCTACTGTTCTCTAACTCCCTGATAACTGCAGGCTGATAACAGAGTTGCTCAACTTCAAAATGGAGTTTATAGAAAAGTTTTCTGTACTGCACAAAATGTAGTCTGCAGAACTTCCGTCTTATCCCCCTGGTATATATTATCATGTCCCTCAGCTTAGCTCTTTCACATGCATTGAGAGCTGGTGTCACACATTTGGGTGTTGACAGGTTTGAAATCTGCGGTAAATCTATCCATTGCAGATTCCAGCAAGAAGGAAGAGAGTGAGAAAATGGTACATTTGGAGTGTATCCACCGAAACATGAAATTGCTCAGCTATCTTTTGCATGGAGCGATGCTGTCCCAAAGATCAAAAATATCAAAAGTCAGGAGGAAATTATAATCACTTCAGAACCTGATGTGACTTCAGTATTTACAAGTCTCATCCAAGATCAAAACAGTCATAGAGAATTTCTTCATGCTGGGAAGCAAATTCCTCCAGCGTACATTTTGCTCCTGCCAAGAAGCCGAGCTGTTTCTACACCTTGTAACTACATTAGGCAGCAGTAGTCACTCGGCACGCGTTCAGCACGGGGCACGGATGCCTCTTCACAATCAGAACAAGATGTTAGGGATAATAAACAAAAGAAACTGTTAGCTACGCTAAAACAAGTTGTGATAAGGGAAAAATAAGGAAGCACAATGAAAATCATAAGGGAAGATATAAATAGATGTCAGAAGACATGTGCTTCTGAATCCGAGCACATGTAGCATGGTTAATGAAACACATTTGCCTTAACTCACAGCATACTGTTACAGTGCTGTTGTCTAATATGAGACAATTTGTTCATTACCTCAACCTGAAATCAGATATCTGAGTGAAAAAAATAATAATGTTGATGAAAGTAATAAAGCAAATCATCTACACATTCCTCTTCCTCTCTGTGTTACCTTTACTTAACACTGAGGTTAACCCTTTAATTGCACTTTTCCCTCTTCGCCTCAGAAACATTTTTACAAATTCTTCATCTGCCTTTTCACAAGCTGCTGTTTGTTCGTCTGTTTAAGGCAGTGTATAGGTAAGACAGCAATCCAGAGCACAAAGACGGGGTAGAACTGGAGTGCCCTAAAGAGAATTTAATACAAATTGGAATAATTCGGTGCACACAAGCAGAATTCCTTGCAATTCCAGAAGTGGTTGCCTTTTCCATGGTATCTTCCAGAACATAAGAGATCTAGTTTCTCACATAACTGTCCAGAATAGTCTTGCCTGTTTTTGTGTGCACCTCTTGCCCTCAAAGCCTATTGACTGTAACTATTCCTGTCTGCTTCTTACAATTAACCTTCATATAAGAAACTAAGATGAATTGAAGGTCAGCATTATACAAATCCAGAGTGCGCAATGTGTTTGCCACAGAGTACTGAAGAAATAGCAGATTTTCCAGCAAAACTTTCAAAACTTTTAATTTTGCAGAACCTGATAGGGCTGCATTGTAGTTGGCAGACTAGAGAAACAGAGCATTATTACTACACTTGCTTGCATTCCACTAAGCCCGTGCCTTCTCAGATTGTGATTCCTTTCATCCTTTATCTCGCACAATACAGATACCCTTGCTTTGTGAAACTGAGCAAGAAAGCAGCATATCTTACTATTGTTCTAACAGGAACCAATGAAGAGCAGGTTCTAGTGGGTCTCCTCCATTACTGATACAGTTCAGAAGTATGACCAACACTGTCAGGACTTCCACATCAGAATAAGCTCTCAGCAACCTGATCTGAATATATGGAAATCAAGATCAACAAATACATAGTGTTGTACAAATACATGTTGTAACCTGATAGGTACCTTGCCACAAAAGCAATTGATTCATTACTAAATACTCATTCATTACTAAATAATAATTACAATTCCATACTTTTTAATGGGTGACTAGTGCTCAAGTCTATCACCACAGAGCATTTTCACAGGGCTAAAGAATTTACATCACTTCAAAATTTCCACTGCTGACATGTGAAGCTTCTTTTACAAGTCCACACTCAAAGGCTGACACCCTGGATGACTCCTGGCTTCTTGTTTCTGAAATGGTTGACTTCAAGCAGGTTAATGAAAACAAAGAGAAGTGAACACAAGAGAGATAATTATGACAGAAAGGTATATTGTCCTTGCCTCTTTCCAGCTGGTAATATCTCAAAAACAAATTGCCCCATGGTTTGAGCTGGATCTTTCGGAAGGCATCTGCACACGCTAACCAAAGCACACACAAGCGAGGTGGAGCGCAGCTGGTGGGTGTGCTCTCTGTATTCTGCCTTATAGAAACAATCTTTTAAAAGTTTTGGAAAAAAAAAAAAGCCACATTGTTTTCTCTCAGATTACTGTATTACTTATGAACAAACTTTTGACTGAAAACAAATTGAATTTTCCTTTTTAATATCTCTCCACAAACCAGAGTTCAGGAATGACTGAAGTGAAGAAAGCATTGAAAAAAGGAATGAGAAGAACCCATTAACTGGGATTTTAATTTGTCTTCCTCAGTAAATTTGGCTCATAAAGGCATCTGCATATATTTGCTCCTTTTTCTTTTTTTTCTTCTCTCCTAAAAACAAAGATTTCCCACCAAACAATAAGAAAAAATATACCCACTGCAAACAGAGATTTTTCAAAAAGATTCCTTCCCTTAATTTAATTAAAATGAGATGAGATCACAGTAATTCTTCTGTCTTTGAGCAGGAACCTAAAAACACTTTTGATTGATGCTTATTAGCATACACAAAAGCACACAGTTTACTGTCGCATTTTCCATAGGGCTTTTGCCTTGAAAACCAATCTGTGATCTTGAGTCCAGGTTTAGAACTGCTTGCACATGAAGATTTTTTTAAATCCTAACACAAATTCAAAATACTAAAACTCTGACTACTGTGAAATCGTTATGAAACTGCAGTGAAGAAAAAAACACCTCCATCACCACGCACCTCCACTTAACTAAAATAATTTTAAGAGAAGCTATAACATTGACATGCCATGTATTTACACTCTGCTTCTACCTATTTCTCTGTATTTATACATGACTTCTTTTACAATTGCATGCGTATGACATATCCTACATATTTTTCACACAGTCAAAGTTGAAATATGTGACTCACAAAAAAAAATCATTGCGGAGAAAAGACCAAGATGATGGAGGCTTAATTTCTTGTGCTTACGAATCCTTTTCTTTAAAAAAATAAAGAAAAAAAGAGAAAAATCCTCTCAACTTCAGAATTCTACATTCCTGATGCAAAAAATTTTGAGTAAAAAGAAGAGTGAATGCCAGATTTGTGTGGGATGAAGGTTTAGGACAGTAAGTCAGGCTAAATGGAATGACTGTTGTAAGGACAATTTACAGTGCAAGATAAGCCAAAAGAATTATCTATAGACAGGTGACAAAAAAATGTGCCACACGTTTTGCATGCAAATGTGATCATTGAGTCATAGGTTTGGGACCTAACATGGTACTACAGCATCACACTAAAGAACCTGCTCCCCTAGCTCAGATAATAGAAATATTCAAATGTAGGCTCTTCAAAAAAATAAATAATAATTAAAAGAATCCAAGATTGCAAAAGTATTTCCTACATGCCAAATACTGGTCAGCAACAAGTTTGCTACCCTCACATTTTTGATTTATAATCGTGTATTATGAGTTTTTGCAATCATTTTATTGTATAAGAAGGGAATTAATGCTTTGCTCATTGAGACATCTTTTGGAACAAGAAGGTGGAAGGAGTAATTACTCTGATTTTTTCTTCCTTTGAAACATAAATAGGGAAATTCACCTCCTCGAAAAAGCATGGACTTTCCTCTTGCCAGCAGGGAGGCAAAACACATGTTTTTCCTTGCCAAATTAGCATACATCACATAACTTGAGCACGTGGGAAGCAAAACGAAACCTTTCCCTCTGGAAATGGATTACCATTGGTGTTGGAAGCGGGTAGAGGGCAAATCGTGCTTCACGCTTGAAGAGTCCCGCTCACGAGAGTCCTGTGGGGTAAGCTGCAGTGTGAATTGGCCTCGCGTCTCTGCTAGCGCAGCGGGAGGAACACAGGCCATATGGACGGATCCTCTTCTCCTGGTAATAAACATCTACACCTGGGAAAGAATGGAGGCAAAGGCAGCATTTCTCCCCAGGGTTTCAGGAGTGCAGACTCCCCACAGTCTCAACCTCTGAGCTACGATTTAAGAGACTAGAGAAGCCTACCACTTTAGCCACTTCTCACAAGTGAAGAGCGAAGGTTAGAATTTCATCTTACAGCCTGCTCTTTGAAGAGGCACTGGCACTTTGCAATTGTTTGTTCTCATTATGCAGGAAAGATCTGGGCTCCAAAGCAGAGGCTCTTCTGTCAATAGGTTCCAAAACCACCTTGTGAGTAACTCGCTGAAATTCAAGAAAAATCATCAGCTGTGCTTTTAAAGAATTTACCCAGTTCTAATAGAAAATGGCAGATCTGTCCTTTTATCTGAACAGTTTTCTTTTCCTGATAGAATGCAACAACTTTTCCCAGAAATATAACATCCTTAATCTGACTGATCTTTTCTGTTAGCATTTCCAGTATTTGCCACTGCCTGATACAGAGAATGCTTTCATTCTTCATACTTGTCCAGTACCGTTTTAATGTAATTTGTAAGCTACATAGAATCACAGAATGTTTGGGTTGGAAGGGACCTCTGTGGGTCATCTAGTCCAACCCTCCTGCCGAAGCAGGGTCACCTACAGCAGGCTGCACAGGACCTTGTCCAGGCGGGTCTTGAATATCTCCAGAGAAGGAGACTCCACAGCCT
>Ga0065711_1048689_pt1 | contig 11670 bp, 8 predicted proteins | sample Hoacrofraction12_FD_59098 | JGI IMG/M metagenome (GOLD analysis project Ga0065711, IMG submission 59098) | Hoatzin crop microbial communities from Cojedes, Venezuela - Epithelial fraction 12 v2 (version 2) | ecosystem: Host-associated > Birds > Digestive system > Esophagus > Crop | place... | reverse complement strand
GTTGCTGGAGCATGTCCAGAGAAGGGCAATGAGGCTGGTGAGGGGTCTAGAGAACAAGTCTTATGAGGAGTGGCTGAGGGAGCTGGGGCTGTTTAGTCTGGAGAAGAGGAGGCTGAGGGGGGACCTTATCACTCGCTACAACTTTCTGAAAGGAGGTTGTAGTGAGGCAGGTGTTGTTCTCTTCTCCCAAGTAACTAGCGAAAGAACTATTGTATAGCATGTAACAAAGTCCACATTTCTTGTGATCTAGTAATGGAGTAGGTGTTCTTCCAGTAGATTCAGGGATATTTTTTTTCTTTTCCATTTTTTTAATCATTCCCTTGATTAGATTGGTTATGTATGTGAAAAATATGTAATTATGTAATACAAAGCCATTTAGGCTCCATTCAGTTGTAACAGATTGTCCTGGGTTCGGCCAGGACAGGGTTAATTTTTCATCAGAATCCAGGAAAGGACACAGCTGGGCGGGCTGACCCAACCTGGCCAAACAGAACAGGGTATTCCATACCATGTGCCACCACGCGGGGTTCTGGTTGGGGGGAGCTGGGCGGCAGGAAGGCATTTGCAGCTCGGCAGCGAGGGCGGTGAGAGCGGCTCTCTGGATTCTGCAATTTGTGTTGTGTATTCTCCTTATCTGTATCGTTGTTGTTCCTGTTCTCTTTGTTTGCTGTTCTGTTAAACTGCCCTTATCCCAACCCACCAGTTTTTGCCTGTTTCTTTCCATTTCTTCCCCACCCCAGCTGGGTGAGGGGCAGCAGAGCGGCTGCATGGCCCTTTTGTTGCTGGCCACAGCAAAACTATAACACAGATTTACAGATGACCTAAAATGACTACTCATAATGCCTACTTTTTTATTATTAGAAATATTTTTATTAACGAGCAAATTTCTCCAAGCTTGAAGTCCAGCCTCCTCTCTTTTTCTGTGGTTTCTGTAATCTTGTGTTCAGTAGCATTGTTAACTTTTGTCACTCCCTTCATCTTTTACATAGACTTGTTAAATTTTCTCTTAATGTGGTATGCAAGCTTTTTGATTCTGTATATGTACACTGTGAAAAGGATTTCTAGGAGTAGCATAGTATTTAAAACACGAACTTCCACTACAGGATTTGCCTTGTATCAACATGGACACGTGTGCTTCAGGTGAGAACCCTAAATTTCTTAGGGGGTGTGTTGTAGGACTATAGGGTAATTTAAGTTGGAAGGGGCTTCAGGAGGTCTGAAGTTCAATCTCCTGCTAAGAAGGGAGTTAGCTACAAGGTCACACGAGGTTGCCCAGGCCAATTTCCAGTCATGTCTCAAACCTCCAAGGATAGAGACTGCACAACCTCTCTGGACAAACTGCTCCACTGCCTGACTGGCTTCATGGGGGAAAAGTTTTCCTTATGTCCAACCTGAATCTCTCTTATTTCAACTTCTGCCTGTTGTCTTTTGTGCTTTCACTATGAGACATTGAAGGCCTGGCTCCATGTTCTTGGTAACCACTCCTAGGTACTAGCAGGCTGCTGCTAGGCCAGCCTGAGTTTGTCTCAAGAGAAGGTGAGGTAGTGAACCAGGTGCAAGGTCCATCTAGGAGCAGGAGATGGGACAAGAAACAGGAGTCAGAGGGGGGTTATCCACAAGACAAACTATTGACAGTGTAGAAGTTCAGCCAGAAAACAGGACCAGAGACAAGAGTGGAGACAAGGATACATATGAGACAGTTCAGACAAGGACTAAAGGTCTAGACCTGAGTTGAAATGCAGCTGCTGGAGCAGTGGGAAAAGGAGTGCGGTGGATAGAGACCCTGGTGAAGCTGATGAAGGCCCTTAAGGTTTATTAGTGGAACGAAGGCACAGAAATGTTCCTGCATTTTCCTTATTCACCATTTTACTATGCATGTAGCGGTAGAAGATCTTGTTCCCCATAATATCTCTTGGCAACTCTCAACTCTGACTGAGCTTTGGAATTCTTAACACCCTTGTTTGTAGCCTGTCCCTATTTCCACCCATATACAGTGCCTTTTTTCATTGGAGCTCTGCCTTGAGTTTCAGGCTTAGCTAAGATGTGTCTTCTGATATCTCTGATTGTTTTATTAAGTATTGGGATGAACAGTTCTTGCACTTGAAGAGTGCCATCTTTAAAGACCTGCCAGTTTTTATGAGTTCCTCTGCCCTTCAGAGCTGCCTTCCATGGGATCCCACCTGCTAGTTTTCTGAATAAGGTGGTAGCAGCTACAAGTAGCTATGTGGTTTCCTTGTTCTACACTTCACTTTGTATGTGTTATTTATTTGTTGTTTATTAGTTTTATGTGTCTTTTAATTCTGAGTAAAAATGCATGACTTTTTCACCACAAAACAACAAATGACTCTGACTTGCTGGGTGGGAAGCACCATTAATCAAGTGAAATACTTTCACCAGCAAAGCACAGTTGTCTAGGGCGCCCCCATGTTACTAGCTTATATTTAATCCTCCTGAATTTCTTAATATGAAGTTCCGTGGTGTTTTATATGTCTCATTTGCCTCTCAGTGCTTTCATTCTGCAGTGGAAGCAAGACCCTACTTTCTCAAGGAACAACATACACTCTTCTGTCCCATTTGTCTATGTATACTTTCTGGCATCAGAAATCTGAGACTTAGAACTTACTTTTGTAATATTAAAAAGATGTAACAAAACTAGAGAGTAAACATAATTTTCAGTCCAGCGTCATCGCCTTTTCCTGAAATCAACTTTGCCAATGTAACTAATGACTTGGCAAACTAAGGGGATTCCATGAGCCTGCACTTCATTATTGTGTATTGAACAGATGTAAAAGGTTCATGGTGACTTAGTTTGCTATGGTTTATTTCTAAGTAGGTAGGTTTTTTTAAAAACTGTGTACCTAAACACAAGAAACAACAGATTGTTCCTGGCCCTGATGAATACCCGCAGGAATGAAAAAGGCGAAAAGGGATCTGATGCCACCTGTGTGCATGACACCACTTCAGGCTGTTCTTTATTCTTGTTCCCCTTTGATGTTATGGTTGGTTTGACATATAGGGAAGAGCTTGCTAAAATACCAGGGTGTGATAGTATAAGCACACTGTCTAAAGAGCACCAGGAACTCCTACAGAAATCAGGATGGCTCAGTGTGTTTTCCCACAAGCAAATATCATTTCATACCACCTCCAGTGTGGGCCAGCATCACAATCTGGCCCTTCTGCTTTCAATTCTGAAGAAGTTACTTTCTGTCCCTCCTGAGATTTATGACTTGCATACATGTATTCTGTGCACTGCTGGACTCAGATTTAGACTCTGTGGGTGATCTTCTGCCACCACAGGCCATTGTACATTTTGTAAAACACAGTGGAACTGATAAAAGGGAAGAAGGGCATCCAGGTGAATTGCCAGAAGCAGCCCTCAGGTTTCATGAGCCTCCTGAAAATAATATAGGGGTAAGAATATACTTTCCACTCTTGATGCTAGTGTATCATAATGTGACTACCTGAAACTCCTAGAGTTCTGTATTTTCAACATTAATATCTTTTGTTTAAATCTAGCTCTTAATCAAGTGAATATTGTGGGAAGTCATTAAATAAGAAACACCATCCTTGCCAAAGTCCACGATTACACAGTTGCATTCCTCCTTATCGAAACAGTGAACTGTTTGAACACAAAATGGCTTTCATGCAGTGGAAGAGACTCTGTGATAGATGAACATCTGAATGCCTAGGTAAACTTATAAATGTATATAAATGTTTATTCCAACTACGTTCCTAAATAGATTTTTCAAGGTAAGAATACTAGATACAATTATATTGTAGATAGAATGCACAATGGAGAAAAGTTTGTTTCAAACTTAGCTCTGTAATTAAGTTGGCAAAATAATGAAACTGCAATTAATAAAACAGACATTACAATAAATACAGCAGGGAGAAAGTGCTGTCACCTGAGCAATATTTCAAATGTTGATTCCTCGGCAGGATATCTGTATGATACTTTTAATATACTGTCAGATATACAATTTTGCTTATCTCATTGAAAGAATATTTATCTGTTGTCCATTTACTCTTAAGAAATACTTCATTGAGATGACTTCAATTCCATTTTTGCAGATTGTTATGTAGATGGGAAATACTTGCTCAGGTAAGCAAGGGTTTTTGATTTAAATGGAAATAGCTTGCTTGGGTAAATGGCTGCATGGTCAGACCAATTGTTACTCCATTTTCTTAGTGTTTTATTCTGTCTGCAAATCATCAAATGTGCATCTGTTCACTCTTAGATGACTATATAAGGAAAAAAGTTTTGTTCTTCAAACCTGCTGACACAGATTTTACCTGATAGCCCATTCCCTGGTTCAGTGGTGTTTCCTAATTTATGAAAATTCAGTATCAAGTCAAGTGCTGAGGGTTGAGGTCTTTACTGAAAGGAAAAGAAAAACTTGTAACTCTCTAATAAAGGCTTAATTGGTATGTAAATGTCTTTCTTTTTTTTAATCTGTGCACCTTGAATTTAAAATATTTTCTGATTTCTCTTCTTTCCCCTTTCTCAGTCTTTCTGGATTGTCTTAGCTGATTAGACCTTGCTAGGGCTGCATAAGTAGTGATGACAGCAGAAAATGCTTCAGACATAACCCTTAGGCCCTTAAGAATATGTTGTTGATGTGAGCAGCGATAAAGGTAGCCTGATTAGAAGGGGAAAATTACTAGTGTCCTGGGTTCAGCCAGGACAGGGTTAATTTTCACCAGAAGCCGAGAAGGGACACAGCCGGACGGGCTGACCCAACCTGGCCAAACAGAAGAGGGATTGGGTACCATGTGCCACCATGCTCAGTCCCAGTTGGGGGAGCTGGGCGGCGGGAAGGCAGTCGCAGCTCGGCAGCGCACGGGGCACTGGGCGGTGAGAGTTGCTCTGTCCGTTTCACTGTTTGTTTTGTATATTCTCCTTATCTGTATTGTTGTTGTTACTGTTCGCTTCCTTTGCGGTTCTGTTAAACTGCCCTTATCCCGACCCACGGGTTTTTGCCTTTTGCTTTCCATTCTCCTCCCCACCCCAGCAGGGGAACGGGTGGTAGAGCAACCGCGTGGCAATTTTGTTGCCGGCCGCGGGCCAAAACTGTAACAACTAGGAAAAAGAAAATGTCTGCTGAAAAATACTGCCAGAGGAATGCTTGCCAGCCTGGAAGTTGGAGCCTAGGAACAAACCCTAAGAATTAGAAACATCCTTGAAAGGTGCAGATGGCATCTTTGAAGTAAAACTGGGGCATGTAGAAGCCGGAGAAACTCTGAGATACCACCAATGCATGCAAAAAGACGGAGGTGAAACAGCAACTTACTGTCTGAGAAGGTGGAAAACAGTCTGGAAAATTGAAATTGCTTTGAAAGAACAGAAAACATCGTCACCTGTTGCCTGTTACAGGTGAAGAATCGAAATTAACAGCATCTATTTGCTACTGCTATTTGCATAGTAGTATGTCCTACACCCTCTTATGTTACAAAAATGATTTTTTTTTTTATCCCAAATGGAGCCTCTGTCTCTGAGAACATCCCATGCTGCATATACTTCTTCTTTTTCCTAAACAAGTTGAATTCTCCACACGGGCTTTCTATGAGAGCTTGGACTCTCCCCAAGGATGCCCGGCTGACTCGAGACTCTGTGACATGGATCTTCCCTGAAGGGAGGACTGACTGTTATCTTACCAGTCCCCCTTTGGACCCCCTTCTGGGGTCAGTTTGTTTTATCATCCCACCTCTGGGACATTTGGGTTTCCCTCTTGGACTTATTTGTCCTCCCCTTTGGGATGGTTTGGTCCTTTCTGAAGTCTAATTCACTTGGCATTGATTTGTCTTGTATAGGTAATGTTTATCTTGTATCTTTTATAGGTATTTCGATATATCTTTATATATATAGATATCCATATTAGTCATCTATTATTGATAAGTTGCTTCACTAATGATAAGTTTATAGCAAACTGTAATGGTATATACCTACTTGGCTGTTGCTATTATTGATTTTTGCTGTACAATTGATTGCTGCTATTATTGATTGTTCCTATACCTTTGATTGATATTGTATCATTGCTGATAGTAATTTGTAATAGCTTGAGAGAGAGATACATATTATATTTTCTTTGCTAGTGGTGATTTTGTGGTATACTTGCTACTGGTGATTTGTGTGGTATTTGTGGTAATATGTAATAGAGAAATTTAGAGGATAAAGCTTCCGTGTCCTTGTGTATTAAAGAATCTTACGAACTCACGGTGGTGATCTCTATACATCCACAGACTGGGAAGCCCTTTAGGTTGTGACAGTTGTGCATGATTTCTTACTTGTTTATATGAATTTCGTATTCAGATTTAAACTCATGATTTTTTTAAAACCAGACGTATTGATCTATTTAAATGAGTAACTTTTGTGAAAAACATTTTGCCTGTCCTGTTGTGCCCTGATGATATATGACATCAAAACAGATATTATTTTGCTGGAACTGGTCTGAATGAAAGAGAGCCATTACCTTGCACTAGGGCAACTTTGGGGTGTTCACTGCCGTGCCACTTCTCTTTTGGGATGCCAAGTTACGCTGCTATGTGAAATCCATTCTGACAATCCACATATAGTTTTAGGGGGCCACCAGCAATAGAATCAGTTACTTTTTGATAGCTATCAATTCTTAAAAACCTAATGACTTTATTTTCTTCATTGACAAGGTATATCTTTTTGGTGCTTTTTGAAGTTTCTAAAGGAAAGTACAGTGAGCTTATTAATAGCACAACGTACCTTAAAGATATGAAGAGCGTTTCTGGGTATAATTTTGTAGTACTGAGAATGAAAGCTGGCGGTGAAGCATCTAAGCAGCGTTAAGAATTTTCAGAACTGGTGCTGCAATGCTCTTAGGAGATTACATTTCATTTTCCATTACACTTGAACTCTGTCACTTTTCACCATAATATTTTCACATCTAATGATTTCTTTGACCTATGAGAAGAAACCAGCAGTAACTGTAAACCTATCTTTCCTTTCTTTCACTTGTTCTATTCTTCACTTTACTCTGAAGTACAATGAAATTGCCTGCAAGTCTCCATCAATATCCATGTTAATATTAATACTTATTTTTCAGTCTGGAACTGTGTGACTCACTGTGACTGTCATTCACTTACTCCACTTAACTTTGATCTGCTTTACTTTATGCTTTTTAAATTTTTTTTCTGGCTGCTGTGGACACACCTATGACCTTCCTGCAATAATTTTCAAATTTTGATTTTAGACAAATATCTGGGGAGCTACAAGTAATGGTAATCATGACTCTGATTTGATGTAGAGAGGGTACGTTAATAGAAACTTCTGAAACATGTTTTCCAATAAGGATGAAATTTAGCACAAAGATACATCTTTCTAGACAAGATATGTTACATACTAAGCTAAAACATCTTACAAAGCAGATTTTCTGGAAAAGTAATGTAAGGCTTCTGCAGGGCCAAAAAGATAGCTTGTTGTCAAGTCCTCAATTCTGTTGTGTGTCTTAGTAAATGCTCCTCTTTGTTAAGGCTTTGTAGGGAAAAGTACCAGAAATTAAATCAAAAGTGTTCTCAAGATGTATGTTTTTAGAAACTCCTTTAAAAAAATTCCTGCTGGGTCAGACAAAAATAGTTAAGGTTCCAAGAGCTGTTATCCTGCTGTCATTTAGTGCCTTGAGAGTGGTATTATACTTCCACATGTTCTTTATCCCTGCATCTTCTCTGATTTGGATTTACAAGTTCAAAATGGAAACCATTTACAAACATGATCTCATGTCAGCTGAGAAGTCTGAAGAGAAGATTTGGTCATCTCACATTGAGATAGTCTAGCAAATAAGGAAACGAATGACTAAACAAAAAGCATTTTCCAGTGTCAGTCATCCTTTTGTTTTGAAATATTCTTTATCTTTTAACATTAATAAGCTAGGTGAAAAGCAAAACTTTAAATGCCACCTCATACCTAAGAAATCAGATTTGGATTTAAAAGATAGAAAAACTGGAAATTTTATCTGATTCCTGTTATTTTTTTTGTTTTAATCAGAGCCAAAGACAAGCTTCTGCAAGTAATCTTGGTTTATTTTCATTTATTTTCATTTATTATTATTATTATTATTTCCATTGAAGGGCTATGGTAAAAATGGACATATTTGAATCATTTTTTTCCTGAAAGTAGATGCTATATTTTGTGATGGTAGGTATTTCTTTCTACAAGACTTGAGCCAACTGTTATGTTGAAAGGCACTGGACTAACAGCTCTGGAAAGCATAATTCTCTAATTAGTACACAGAACTCAAATAATGACATTTTTGGGTTGTTACGTACATTCTTCTACTAGTGAGTCTCAACTCTGCTCTGGGATAACCATCTATACCTCAAGAATTGCGGTTTACCTGTGTATAACCATCAAATTTTAATCAACTTGCACTTTGCTAAGGAAGCCAAAATACTGAATGCCTCTGAAGATAAACTTCCCTAGAGTCTTTGGCTTCATCAATAAAAAGGTAAGTTGGTTACAGGTTTTACAAATTTTTTTTAGAGAGACAAAGATTTAATACAGGCCACAGAACGGTCATTGGAAGACTGTCCTGGTTAAAGCTGTAATTTAATTTTGAGTTAGTTTATATGAAATGCCATTTCAGCTAAAAACATCAAGATCTATTATTAAAAAATATCCTCCTACAAAGAGGGACAGGTTGACCACCAAAGACTACTTCATAGGAGTCAGATGGTTTGGATGCATGTTGTATACTGTGTAGTTATTGATGTACATTTATATCTCACAGGCATAAGCTTTGATGTTTGTTCTCACCATTTCATTAACCAAATACTTGCTTATTTTAAATGTAGAATGCATAGTAGTCTTTCCACTTCCGTGGATATGGATTCTATCTTTATTTAATACACCCAGCTTTTACAAATAAATCTTAACTTCTAAATTAAGAAAGGGGTGGTTTAACACTGTTTTTATGCAGGCAGAAATACCTTATCTGTGATTTTTTATAATGTTATTTGTAAGCTCTGGAGATACTAATACTAATTTCATCTTTGTTATACTCCTGGATAATCTGTTCTGTGGCTTTGTGCATTGTTCACATACAATGTTCAGAGGGTTTTTTCCTTAGTGAAGCCTGTTGTTTAGTCTTGCTATCACTAAAGCTTGTTATCATTTATCCTGCTCACTCAGCTGCAAGGTTCAATCCCTGTCCGTCAAGTTTCCTTAATGCCCCGTGTCTTTACTTGCCTGAAACTGTTGTAACACAACTTCCTATTTTTATTTAGTAGCGTAATCGTTTTTTAGCTTAGAAAGATAATAGCTGATCATGTGTGTGAACATTTATGGCTTACTTTGTGTTATGGTGTAGTGTTCAGTATTTAGGAGATTGAAAAATAAAGTGCAAGGGTAAAGCAAAAAGGGAAAACTGTGGAACTGAATATAACAGAAAAAAATATAGATTTTTCAAAACAAGATTTCTACTAAATTTCCCTTTCTAGAAAGTGGAATAAAATGGACTTGACTCCTGATTTGGGTTGATCATCTGCAAAAAGGGATATGGAAGAGTAAGAAACTCACCTGACTGTGAATGGACTACCTCAACATCAGGCCCGTCATGCAGGAGTAAGTACATGTTATGTCCTTCTTTCTCCCATCTATGAGAGGATGGACAAGCCAAGTCTATTTACCCCCTGAATCGTATTGATCAGAACAGCTGAGCTGACAAGGACGAGAGATCAAGAAGCATTGGGATATGCAGTGGTGTGAATTGAAAGCAATCTTCTTATACCGGTATAAAATGATAGCTTGTGGGTAGTCTTTTCAGAGTCTTTTGAGTCCTCTGGGCTACGAGTTGCTGACAGCTGATTCCAGATATAGCATTCCATTCCACATTTTTTCAGAATAAGGGGTTAATTCGTGGTACCAGTTATTCAAGTAGGCAAAATAGACACTGCATGCATGAAATTATCTCTGTTTCTAATAAGGAAATGTAACTGAGCAAGGAGGCAGTTATGTCACGACCAGACCTGTTCAGTACACAGTGGTCTATAAAAACTAATTCCGGAATGAAGTACTGCATAGCTGAAATAGGAAAGGTTCAATCTGGTGCTCAACTCACAATGCCAACTTTTCAAAAAACAAAAGACTGATCTGAGCTTGCAGATGTGCACACAACTGCAACTGTGCATACAAATCTGGTATTTGTATATGAAATCATTCGATATGTACATACTATTTTTGGGAGGCACAATCAGTCTCCAAGTTCTTCAATATAATCATTAAAACCATTTCCCAATATATGACTTCTTCAGAAAGAATGACAATTTCTAATAATTTTTCAAGTTAAGCATTTGCTTAACATCCTTTGCTAAAACGGATTTTTAAAAATTGTGTGTAGTCACATTGATGTCATTGTCACTGTGACCAAATTCTAACTCAACTCCAAAACAAGACTAGAAAGCAGGGGGTTGAGAAAATGAGCTCTGTAAACTGACAACACAGAAAAGAAAAATAATTTATGCTGGCATTTCTAAAACGGAAGTTATATTTTTTTCACTGTGTTTATCCCAAATATATATTTAATGGTATGCCTTGATTCATAACAATCCAATATCTTTGTTGTCAGGATGTTTCATAATGGCCAGATTGTTTTCTGCCATATTTCACCCTTAATTTCAAGGACAGTCACTGCTGACTTTTCCAGAAAAGTATGTCTGTAAAGTACTGAGAATTTTACACTTGATTAAAGAGGCAGGAGTTTTGCCATGCTATCATCATGATTAGCCAGATGACCAGAAATGGCTACCACTAGGAATTGAAGGGTTGTCCCAGTTTATTCCTTGGAGTTCTTAGGTCGAATTTAACATAAAATCTAAAATAGCTTTTAGTTAGGAACTCTTCGTTGCTAGCATCTTAATATTTTATTGAGAGATTAGGCTATGACTCTTGAGCTCTCCATTGACCTGTGCAGAGATTTTTGGGCCCCTTTGCCTCTGTCATGCTTCCTATATGAAAAACCTGGTGCTGAGAATCAGCGGAAGATGGTATTGCTGTTTGAATCTTTTATCTTACGGTATTGCTTTTCTGACTGTTATCAGTTAATGTTATTTTTATGCAAGACGGTATTGATGAAAAATAAGTAAATGACCGGATTTTTGAAAAGTAGCTCTACAAATTCCATTTATTGTACCTTCTACCTATTCAGAATTTCTGTTCTAGTTATATCCAAGCTGATTTAGTCAAATAAAAAATCATTAAGATCTAACACTCTGAACTTTTTTTTGCCTATTATGTGCTAACAGCAGAAATCACTGCATTTTTTATCGTAATGACTCGTTATTGGTCAGTTGGTGAAGGAAATGTATGAGAATTGCCATGTAAATGTGACTTTTCATTTAACTGTTGAACTGAAATGTAATCAACTACTGCAGAAGTTGCACCGTATAAAAGAAGCAAAATAGAGTACCAGGCAGGACATGATACATAGGCTATGTCCTTTACATGACAAAGGAGATTCACTTTCGGTAAGCTTTCAGAGAAAACACGTTGCTGGTAAAACTCGTTGCTTTGTGCTATTGACTATCTGCCTCTTTTCCCAAATTGTCCTGGGTTTGGCCAGGACAGGGTTAATTTTCACCGGACTCCAGGAAGGAGCACAGCCGGGGGGTGGGGGCTGACCCCACCTGGCCAAACAGAGCCGGGTATTC
>Ga0065711_1048687_pt1 | contig 11670 bp, 4 predicted proteins | sample Hoacrofraction12_FD_59098 | JGI IMG/M metagenome (GOLD analysis project Ga0065711, IMG submission 59098) | Hoatzin crop microbial communities from Cojedes, Venezuela - Epithelial fraction 12 v2 (version 2) | ecosystem: Host-associated > Birds > Digestive system > Esophagus > Crop | place... | reverse complement strand
GTTCCCCTGTCCCTGAGGACCGTTTCCCAGGGAGTCCTGACTATCTCCTTGAAGAGCTGGAAATTTGCCCTCCTAAAATTTAGGGTCCTGACTATGCTCTTCGTTATTCCCATTTCCCTCAGTAGCGTGGAAGATGAGATGAAGATCTTGCTTTCCTTTTGAGGAGACAACAAATAATATGAGAGGAGCTTTCTCCCTGGAAGACAATATTCAACTTTATGGCTGCATATGTGGGGAACAACTTCCCAACCGCAGCCCCCCTCAGGGTATTTTGGCTTGTGCTAATCCTTCATGGAAGGGTTTGGTGGCGTTCCACCAGCTGAAGAGTCAGCTTGGAGCTGGCTTTTCAGCACTGACACGCCACAGCGTGGGAGGTTTCCAGGAGTAACGTGCCATTTGCTGGGATACAAGTACACCACATGTTGCAGAACATTGTTTTCCCTGTCTCTTTTGTCTTACTCTTCCACTCAGTGTTTTTACAGGCATTTAAAAGTGTGCATTTTCTAGGATACAAAATATTACTAATAGATCAACTACTTGCATAATAACACAAAAAATAATAGTGGTATTTGTGTAGAAATCAGCATGTTCTTATGGCTCTGAGCACATTGAACAGTTGGCTGCCTTACCTGCTGCTGGCCAGCTATATGACATCTTGAAAGGAGAAGAAAACACGTGGGTTTCCATGCTGAGATCCCTTGCTGGCCTCATCATGCCCAGTATTGCAAATGACGCGAGTAACAGATAGTCCCTCGAGAGCAAATGGGCTCCGGAGAGGCCATTAAGCACAGAGGGATGGTGGTTTTGATTACAGTTGCACAAGAAGTCCTGAATCATGTAGATAAGTTCCACCTCTCCACGTAGAGACGGAACTTGTCACACACAACCATGCTATTGAAAAGTGAGGTGTTTAGACAAGGTCAATTGCCTTGACTCCTCTGTAGTCAACAGAGAGAAAGAAAACTCCAGAAGGGGTTTTGGTTCATGCTGAGGCAGGTGGCTAGGAAAAGTGAGGTGACTCATCTTCTGGCTTTGCCTCTCTGTCTTTATTCGCTATGGAGGGAGCCTAGTGGTTTGTTGACTCAGGTTGTCCAACCTTTGGAGATTTCAGCCTCCTTCTGACCTAGACATCCAGCTGCTTCCATCTGATCCTCTTCCTCCAGTAATATTTCTATAAAAGCAGTGCGTTGATGTCACACTGGGAGAATTGCACCCATTTTTTAAGGAATATATTGGACTCACACTGCCTTGAAAATTGGGGTGCCTCAGAAAAGGACTAGGAAAAACAGCTCCTGCTGCACACTGGGCTTAAATCTTTGGCAGAAAAATTAATTGCCCCAGATGAGTCCTCCCTCATGTGATTCCAATTTGCCCGGGGTGGATTTGTAAGCAGTAACAACTGTTTGTATAAAACACTCCAAGGCATGAAAATTAGGTTTTTAATTTTCATTTTAAAGGTTAGGAAACACTGTCACACAAACGGAGATTTTTTTTTTTATTAATCAGAGCTTCAGATAAGCTGTTTTGATGTTCTTTGTGGTCAGCAGGACTTTGCTCAATTAGTACTACAAGCAACCTAATCTATGGCAATAACAAAACACCAGAAGAGACTAGTATAATTTTTTGAATTATGCAAGGAACAAATAGCTACTGCTTAATTTTCTGTTTGTTTCCACAAGATTTACAAGAGACCATAAAAGACTGACAGAAATATTTACCAGAGTCAAGTGAAGTTCATGACTTTGGGGAGTTTATTGTGTTTTTCCTCTCAGTATATTTCTCTCATTTACCAGTCTGATTCTGGACTATAGTTAACATTATTGATCTCATCTTCTAATGGGTTCTGTAACTACTTTGTTCTGCATTTATTTATTTGTTCCTCAGCTATAGCAGAGGTGCTTTCGATCTTCCATCTTCTCAGAAAAAGAACCTTTTTTCTGTAAAAGCCATTTTTTCACTCTGACTTCAAGCTAGAGGATGACTGCCCTGCAGCTGTTTTTCAAAACATTGTTTCCCAGGTTAGTTCTCAAGTCTTGGTCTGCCCAGGAACCGCTGTATCATAAAGGATTCTTTTCCATAAAATTTCAGATCCAATGCCTTGATCCCATTCATATCTTTTATTATTATCCAACATGCTTGTCTTCCAGTTTCAACAGCATCTTCAAGAAACAGATATTGGGGATAAAAATATCTGAGCGAGGAACATAGAGTACACCACTTTCTCTTGTCATGTATTTTGTGTAAATAATAGTTCTTGACTTGATAGTCTCATTGTGATAATAGGCAACTGAATAAAAAAAACACCAAAGTGTCATTTTAAATCACACTGCGTAAATTCCAGGAGCTTGCATTTGAAAAAGTACAAAGGAAGAATGCTAAAACATAGCTCCCAAAGAACAGAGCTGCAACTACAGCTATTATTTTTTTTTTCCGCTTGTCAATAATTTTCATATTATCAACATATTTCATCATTAGATTGATCAAGGAAATCAATGATATTTTTCTAATGTCTCTAGTAGATATATTTTAAAAAATTTATTGGATTGGAATCTGTAAGAAATATTTGAATGGGAATTACACAGCAGAACCACAGAATAGTTCAGGTTGGAAGGGCCATTTGGGGATCACTTAGTCCCACTCCCTGCTGAAAGTAGAGCTCGCTTCAAAGTTAGATCAGGCTGTTCAGTGCCTTGTCTGACTGCATTTAGAACCTCCAAGGATGAAGATCCCACATCCCCCTAGGCAGCCTGGACTTGTGACCCACCACCCTCACAGGGGGCTTATTTTTCTTACTGCTGGTTGTAATTTTCCTTGCTACAACCTGAGACCATCACTTCTTGCCTTTCTGCTGTGCATCCTGGGAAAAGCCTGGCTCTGTCTTCTTTAAAACCTGTGTTGGTGTTTGATGACAGCAGTCAGATGCCGCCTAAGCCTTCCCTTTCCAAGGCTAAACACATCCAGCTCCCTCCACTGATCACCTTGTTCAATCTTTGTATCTCCTGGGGGTGGTGCAAGGGGTTGGAGGTAAAAAAGAAAAACACTTCTGCTGTGATAGTGTTGTTTATCTTACAATCCTAACTGTAATGGTTTGCTCCCTTAGCTAGGTAGCTTGCTAATGATTTGCAATTAATTTCAGAAAATACTATACCAGATCCCACACCGGCTGGAAAACCAGAAAGTTACTATAATAACCAAAACAGTGCAGTCTATCTCTCTCCTTCATATGAACTACTCTTTTTATTTCAATTTTCCATTTTTATTTTATAATTTACGTAAATTATACTCAGGAGAATGGATGTAATTTCCCTAATGCCCCAATGGCTGTAGTTTGAGGAATTCTTTTTCCAGCTGAGAAAGGACACCCCATCCCATCCCATCCCATCCCATCCCATCCCATCCCATCCCATCCCATCCCATCCCATCCCAGTTCTTTGAGAATGTACCTCTCCTGTAATATATTGTGTTACTAAGGGGGAGCAGTATGTCTCACCAACTTGCCATCATATAAAGACATTAGCAGCCACACAAAAATGAGAATAGGTAGGGAACAATTAAAAAGCTTTATCCCCAAATAAAAAACTCCTCCTGCAGAACTGTCATTTAATTTTGAATAGCGACTATGCAGAGATGAGCTAGACTACATTTGTGGATAGCAGTAATACCTTTTATTAGATCATCTAGTACATTCACAATCTGCAATATTGTTTTTAAGCCTGGTTCATGGAAGTTGTTGCCTCACACAGACTGGCACACAGTATCCAGCACGACTGTCACTTTAAACAAGACAAATTGCTCTGCATTCAATTGAAATCCTATCATCTTCCTGAACTCACTTTATCACATAGTAGGTCAAAATGGTTCACAGAATTGTTGAGGTTGGAAGGGACCTCTGGATATCTTGTAGTCCAATACCGCTGCTAAAGCAGGGTCAGCTAGAGCAGGTTGCCCAAGACTGTGTCCAGTCAGGGTCTGAATATCTCCAGGGATGGGAACTCCGCAGTCTCTCTGGGCAGCCTGTGCCTGTGTTTGGCCACTTCCACGGTAACAAATTCCTTTCTTATGTTAAGATGAAATTTTGCAGGTTTTAATCTGTGCCTACTGCCTCTTGTCCTGTCACTGAGTACCACCAAGAAAAGCCTGGCTCCCTCTTCATTCTTTCTCTTCTTCAGACTGAACATTTCTAGCTCTTTAATCATGACAGATCCTCTAGTCCCCTCATCAACTTTTTGACGTTTTACTGGACTCACTCTAGTATGACCCTGTCTCCCGTGTGCTGGGGACCCCTGACCTGGACCCAGCACTTGATGTGTCTCACCAGTACTGAGTACTGAGAGGAAGGATCGCCTCCTTTGACCTGCTGGCAATGATACCCTACTCATGCAGCCCAGGATGCTGTTGATACTTTGCCCAAAGACTGCATTGGTGGTTCATGGTCAACTTGGTGCCCACCAGGACACCCAGGTCCCTTTCTATAGTGCTGGTTTCCAGTCAGGCAGCTTTCAGCCTGTACTGGTTCATGGGATCATTCTCCACCTGGTGCAGGACTTTGCCTTTCCCTTTGTTGCGCTTCATGAGGTCCCTGTCAGCCCATTTCTCCAGCCTGTTGAGGTCCCTCTGAATGGCAGCACAACCCTCTGGTGTATCAGCCACTGCTCCCAGGTTTTTTATTTCTTCTGCTCTTCCTGTATGACCTCTGGGTCTCTTTACAAGCTGCCTTTCCTGACTGACTTCAAACTTTGAGAGTAAAGCAGAAAATCATATGTTCAGCCTACTATCCTGAAGGCTACGGTCTGCCCAGAATGTTTTAACCACGCTGTGTTCCACCTGCCCTTGGCATCTCAGATGCTGTGCTCCTGTTTCACTCAGCTTTTACTCTGCACCTCCCAGTGTATTTCACTGCAGTCAGACCCATTGGAGAGTGGTTCTTTTCCCTAATTAATGAACCAGGAGAAAGTTGCCTAGCACACCCGAATGTAGTTATTCAATACTTTCAATTTAAAGCAGTACTGCAAAATTTTGCTCTCTGAAGTACCTGTAGCTACTAATTCTCAGGTCTCACTAATAAAGCAATCTTGGATCTCATCAGGAACAGAATAAGGTCACAGTGGCCATGCTGTGCTTTTAAATAGTTTCAGCCAAGATATCTTTCTCCTGCGTATTTTTCTGAATACCAACTTGCTTTCTCTTTCTTTGTGAAGTCTAGAGGAAAGCTTATGCCAAGGTGCAAACACTTAACTTCATGAATAACTACAAAGTGGCAGTATTTAATGTTTAGTTTACAAATCAGTCCAGAAAGTTGTTTCTATAAAAGCAATTTTTCTTCATTATATGAGCTAGTGACATTGGGGAACCACTCATACTGTGTACTTAGTTGCTCTAATTAGTTATGTGGAAGCATTTACTTCTCTCTACTGCCTAGATGGGAAACTTAGGCTCTTAACACTTGGTAATTTGAATCACACATTTAATCAGATACAAAAGTTGCTATGAGTGATGGTGAGAACACTTTGTGTATTCAGACCTCCTGACTTTAATAGAAAGTAGAGACCCGTAACATTCTGGCACCACTTCCAATATTTTAGAGGTACAGAGAAAAAGTAACTGTGCCAAAAATATTAGTTACACAAAAAAACTCTGAAATTCTGACTAAGTATCTGCTTGAGCACTGGATTTTACATAATTTTGCATAATCCATGGCCTGTAGAAGCAGAGCATTTTGTTCCAATATTTAGATGGTTCCAAATCTGTATGGAAAGTTTGAGTTATTACCAGGTTACTGTCTCTATCCTGCTGCTTATGCATTCCCGAGATGAAGGTATGGTAAAGTAGTTCTCTTCTGAGGAGGAAATAGGAAAGTACATATGAAGATGATAATTTTTTGTGAAATAAAGAACAGAATCCGAATATTTTGAAAATATAAAAATGGAATTCAGTTATCAGATATTGCTTTCAAAATAACCAGAGATTGGTTGTTTCCTAAATGAATAGGATAAGGAAGCTATAATCGTGGTCAGTGAATCTTACCCACAATTCTGCACCACATCTTTTGATATTCACAGTTCTAAATTTTTTAACAGCTGAACTTTCTTGAGCAATTCATTCCAGAACTTGCCTATGTGCAAGGTAAGCATAGTGTATAGGGTTAGTACATACATTAAATGGTAGCTCACTGACAAATACAGTTATATTGGTTGGATATGTTTTTTGCCCCTCACTTTAAATAAAAACCCGTGGGTTATTCTTCTTGAAGAAAGAAAAACTTCTAGCTCTTCAGAGGTGACTTTACCTTTCTGCTGGCAGTTCAAGAAAATCTCAGCTAAGGATGTTTTCTTATTTACATTTCCAGTTGTGTTTACCAGGTAACAACTTCCCTGTTATTGTTTGATGTCACACTAAGTCCCAAATTGCTCTGCATAGTAAATTGCATTTTTTAGCCTGTAAACTCTATGAAGTGTCTTCACTCCCCTTCCCCTGGGTAATGGCAGAAGCGTGGAGCTCATCCACATTTTGGACAGAGGATGGAGAAGTGAAGCTGCAAAAGCCAGGTTGCCAGCTCCCAGTTAAAAGTGGACCCACTCTTTAACACCTTCTGCTGGAATTGTTTTGTGTCAATTGAATCTCCAGGGAGACCTAGTTTCTTTCTTTCTTTCTAGAGAACGGTAATAAAAAATCTTGAGAATATTGCTTCTGTCAGCTTTTATATTTACTTTCACTAAACACATTTCATAACAAGATACTGACAGATTTGGCCTTTCGTGTGCTGTCAAATAGGGCCTCATTCTTGCAGCTTACCAGTCATGAGGAGTTAAAGTTCTGCAAGAACTTTTACCTGATCTTGTGTACACAGCAGTTATTTGGGAATTGTGAAGTTAAGTCTGACTTGTTGGAGAGGAGGCCAAAAATGGTATTAAAATGAAAACAACAAGCCAAAGAATCTGTGTGGGCTCTCATTGGCAATTACATGCTGCCTGGCAAGAACCAGAGAGAGAATAATAATACCTTGCACTGCAGCAATTTTTTCTGTCTCAGTACCTAGAGAAAGTTTTACAAAATTTAAAGAGCAGAAATGCTCAATATCCCTGTCTTTGGGTAAGCCAAGATCATAAAATTTTCCGTATTCAGAGACAGCATTTTGTCTCTGTTGATAGTACTAACATCAGGCCACAGGGGTCTTCTGTTTTAAAGAGGTCATGACGATAAGTCTCCAGAAGTCTGCAAGAGCCATCTTTCTTTTCACCAGAGCCAGGAGAGGTGCTTGGACACCCTTGGCCTTGGGGCTGCTGCTGCCTGCTGTTGCTCTGCTGCTGGTGGTACAGCTTGCTGGAAGGAGATAGTAAAGCTATTGCAGGATGTGTATGGCCAGTAACAGGTAAATCAATGGCAGATGCAAACCACCATGATGTCCACAATCTTCTGACCAGTGGGCAAGGGGTAGTTGTCCCCGTAGCTCTGAAACCATAGAGTCTGTCAGAGCTGCCACCTTGTTGAGAACAGATATTCATATTCAGCTTCAGTTGCTCTATTCAAGCAAGAAGAAATCTTGCTTAATTTCTTCACTGGGTATTTGGAACACTCTCCCTTCCTTTTGCTTGGGTCTTCTCTTGGGATATTTTTTTCATTGATGCCTGCGGTATCCAGATGCTTCACATGGCTAAAATACATGGTATGGTACCTTCAGAAACAGCTATATGACTATCTGCTAGAAAGGAGTGTAAGAGAGAGATTAAATGAAGTACACAGGGCAGTTTCCAGTAAGGGAAAGATATATTCAGAATAATAGTGCCTCAGAGAGATGGATTTTATGAGGAACAGGGAAATACTGTATCTGGGGAAGAAAATGTTTACAATTATAAATCATTAATAAGCATGCCAATTTTCTACCTCGTAACTCTGATAAACTCCTTCAAAGCCAGCTCCCCTCCTAACTTGTTCTCTGCAGCAGGTAACGAAGACAGGTTTGTCCTACTGTGGTTGAAGTACTAGGTTTCTGGGGTTGCCGTTAGTAACTCGTGTTTTTCTCCCAAGAGAGACACGAGACCTGGTGTCCAGAACCTACCACATGGTTGCTGTTTACTGCCCAGGCGTCACTTCTGAAAACACAGCAGATTTTCCTGTCCATGGGTCTTTGCCAGCACCCAGAGCCAGGAGTGCCCGATGACAGGGGACTAGATAAGGCATGAGTGCATGTTCAGCAGTTGCTGCAGCTCCCTAAAAACTGCAAGGGCGGTTTTTGGTCATCTGAGAAACCTCCAAGGGTCCTCAGTTTTATGCAGTCTGAAGAAACCGATCACTTTGTGGATGAGGAGCCCTCAGCACCTCTGCTCCTTGGCAAAGAGGCAAACACCAGGGATCCCCAGAGAGCACCCCTCTGACCCGGAGTCTGAAAGCCCCTGTCCCAGTGCTCTCCAGCCTCTTCTGCTGGAAGACAAATAGCTAGCAAAAACTGCAAGGAGGTGCAGCTTCATGCACTGCCTGTGGCCTGGAACTTGTGAGGCTACAGCAGCCCCTTGTTAGGTTATAAGTGTACGGATTAGCTGGCAGGATCCTTCCTGCTGAGCCAAAATCTTGAAGTCCTTCCCTATTCAAGTGGAATCCCAGACATTTTTTTTCCTTTGTGTACAGTGTAAATATGGGTGTCTTCTGCTAGATTCTTTTTGACATCTGAAGATAGATTGACAGACAGACAAATAGATATGTGCATATCCCAGTTTACGTTTATGTGAGGTGTAAGGAATATTAAACAGCTATTACTAATGATAAACTCCAGTTCTTCTTTCCTGATTAAAGAACACCCAGTTTATATTTCTCTTTGCGTAGGAAATTGCATGACATTCATCAGCTCATCTGTAATCTAACCTCTTCTGGAACATCCCATACAATTTTTCCAGTCAATTTAAGCCAGTTACAAATTTGCTAATGTCTTCATTTTCACAGAAATAGAGGGAGAAAAGAAGTATTACTGTATATTAACCAAAGAAAAATTTTATCCCAAACAATTGAATTTATCAGTTTATAGGAAAAAAAAAAGTTTTTTCTGAAAAATAAATTTCCACTTAGATGTTTGCTCCGAGTTCATGTATATTTCAATAAACATAAGGCAGTTAATAGTGCAGGTGAAAAACATCATTGTCTATTCCCAAAATGTTCTAAATAAATGCAGTTCATCATTTTCTGCAATTGAATTAATGACTTGCAATAAAAAGACTGATGAATTCATATGACATCTTGGAGAATATAACAGAATAATAAGATGCTTGGGCCTGACCTTTCATACATAAGCTGGGAGCTGCCTGTAAGGTTTTACTATATTACATGCTCCAACTGCTTCTTAACACTCTTACTATGGATTTGTGAGAAGATAATTCAAGCAGAAGTTTGATATTCGTAAAAGGAGGATGATGGCTTCAGATTGCCCTCCTGCTTATTCATCCCAAAAGGGCAAACCAGAGAAGGAGCAAGGATCAAGTGCTCACTTATTGGGTGTCTGCTGTAGCAGGGTAAGAAGCATGACACCGACAAAGAGACCCAATACCTATGCCACTAAGGAAAACCAAGTACTAAGAGCTGGGTGAATTTGGGATAAATTAGTCCTGCTTTGGGTAGGAGACATAGGCCTTCAGAGTTTCTGTTGGGTTTGATTTTCTTCTCTATTACACCCTTTCTTTCTGGTGCTCAGGAGAAGAAATACTGTTCCCCTGATGCGCTTGTACCAAGCTCACTGGGCAACAACCTGCTGAAGGAGAAGAACAAAATCGAGACATTATTTTTATGATCTTCCACAGTGCAATAGGACCTAAATCCTGGAATTTCATGACAGAAAGCACAGTATTCTTCCAGAACATTATTATGTCAAGAAACACTAAAAAAACCAAAAAAACAAAAAAAACACAAAAAACCAACAACTAAAAATCCCCCCCTAAACCTACAAGAGGTTCAACAGTGCTACAAGACACTGATGATAGTTGCTAAAATACCACAGGAACCAGCCTCAATTTCAAGAGGCAAGACTGGGGCAAATGATGACAACATGTTCTCCAGCTCCTTGTTTCCTCACAACCTTGCTGGAGCTTCTGCCCTCCTGGGAATGGCTGGTTCAGTTCATGGCACGATGACTCAGGAACTTCTTCTCTGAAGTGAAAGGTTTCTTATGATGTTTTCTGCATTGTGACTTTGTCAGCTGAATCTTTGAATCTAGCCCACAAAGATGTTGAAGATGGAGTGGGATTTGTAACAGCGTAAAGACTAGTTCTGTGTCCTTGGCTGAGCAGCAAAACATCTCCTGCCACCGTGCGGTGCGGGCCCTGCAGACCAACTGAGGGTCCCTGCCGCAGGAGGAAGTGCGCTTCACTGGCTTGGTCTGTTTACATTACACAGTATTTTGCCCAGAGGTTTAAGAAAATGTGTTGCATAAACTTTTCATGAATCCTATTCCTTATGTCTGGGGCTTTTTGCATGTTGATAAATGATCCTGTTTATTGGCCGGTATGGACAGGGAAACATGTCAGGAGCTGACATTGTAAGCCTTGAAAGGAAATCTGGATCTGAACATAAACTGCATGCCTTGTTTGTTCTACAAATAAAACGCAGCTTTTTAGTGAGCACATTCCAGGCAATTAGAAAATGTGTATTTTTCCTCCCTGTTGTGTAAACGAAGTGAGAAATGTAACTGGCAGCTGGAATGTCGACAAGAAGTACCTACAGATGTATTTCATGCTGAAAGTGACTATTTAGATGACTCTTCGGCAGATACTTTGATTACCTTGAATTTCCTCTTTATCCATCCTCCTTCCTCTTCTCCTGTGTCCCCTTCCTGCAAGATCCCTCTGGCTCCAAGCTTTAGCTCCTTCAATTGCATCTCCACCAGTCACAAGGCAAGTAGCCTAAGAAAATGAAAACTGAAAACCCCAGTTAGATGAAAGCAACAGAGGTTTGTTTCAGTCTAAAATAGTAATCTAGACCAGGTAAGAGGAATTGTCTTCTGGACATGTCTCCTTTGCTATAGTTCAAGGATGGTCTTAGAGCATGTGTCTGCTGGCAGGTGAGGGAGGTTAGGTAAGGTAATGGCCACTGTGCTCCGATCCGCCCCCTCCTGCTGTCTGTCTGTTCATGCCTCCCTTCCAGACCTCTCCATCTGGTTGCATTACTGACATCTCCTCTGTTCCTTGGAGTGGGATGTAACTGCTTTTTTCTGGAATTCTGCAGGGTGCAAGGGGATATTTGTACCCTGCCTGGGCTCCCCCTGGTGCTGCTGCAAGACCTGTAACATGGGCTGAGCCTCTTCGCTCCTATGCAGATGACCAAGAGCCTCCAAGGAGCAGGGTAGTTGTTATGCGTTTGCATGGCAAGGTTTTGGTAGTGGGGGAGACTATAGGGGTGGCTTCTATGAGAAGCTGTGAGAAGCTTCCCCCATGTCTGATGAAGCCAGTGCCAGCAGGCTCCAAGATGGACCTGCTGCTGGCCAAGGCCAAGCCAATCAGTGACGGTGGTAGAGCCTCTGTGATAACAGATTTAAGAAGGGGAAAAAAACTTCTGGAGGAAAAGACAGTTGAGAGAGAGGAGTGAGATGATGTGAGAGAAACAACTCTGCAGACACCAAGGTCAGTGAAGAAGGAGGGGGAGGAGGTGCTCAAGATGCCGGAGCAGAGAGCCTTCCCTTGCAGCTTGTGATGA
>Ga0065711_1009436_pt1 | contig 11670 bp, 13 predicted proteins | sample Hoacrofraction12_FD_59098 | JGI IMG/M metagenome (GOLD analysis project Ga0065711, IMG submission 59098) | Hoatzin crop microbial communities from Cojedes, Venezuela - Epithelial fraction 12 v2 (version 2) | ecosystem: Host-associated > Birds > Digestive system > Esophagus > Crop | place... | reverse complement strand
TTATTATTATTATCATCATCATCATCATCATTTCACTGTGCTGCTTTCCTGCACATTACCTTTCTCCTCCAGAGTGTAGTCTGGCTGACATACAGTCAAGCAGAGCCTCTCTTTTTACAAGCTATTTAAAAAAGAGTCAGAAACTGAAATTTCCTTGGCTCCTCTTTCTCCTTCCCTCTATGCTATGGTTGGTGTTTCCCCCTTGTTCACCAGTAACAGGCATTAGATTATCTACCGTATCTCATATCTGGCTTCACTGTTGAACATGGCATGGGGCAGAAGGACAGGAGTAGAGAGAGGGTAATCTGTTTTTGTTGGGGAAATCTTATTTTTTCCAAGAAGAAGAATAAAAAGACACATGTTAAGTGACAGTTATTTTGAATACTTTATCAGCATGGAAGCAAGGGCTGCCTCAGACCTCAATGTCCACGATCAGTAGCTTCTGATATTTACATTTTAAGCGTCAAACAGCAGAGCTGTTAAAAGGCTAATACCCACTTAACAACACAGTGTAAAGCAACCGTTTCCAAACAGAACTTATTTTGAGATTGTGATTTAGCTTCCAATTAATTCAAATTATGCCTCCCATTGAAGTTTATTTTCATTAGCTGACACCTGCAGGTTCTTAGAACAAAATGTAACAGGAGGCAGGTTTTTGAAACATTTTAATAGGAATTCTGGATTTTGCGTTCTGTATGTAAGGTGAGTGGGCAAATACTTATCTGTATAAATACATTTAATTTCACTGGCTTCAGTAAAGATATGCTAATCTACATCAGATGACAATTTGTTCTATTTTATGTAACTGAAAGCAAATACAAGATGATTTTTGTTTTGAAATGTATTTGGAAAAAAAGTCATTGATAGAATAATTGGGAGGAAGAATATTGAATCCAGACATACAGTTAAATGCAAATTAGTTACCATGCCATCATATTGTGGGTCACACCTTTGAAAGTTCAGAAAAAGTTTACAATGCCCTCAATCCAAATCAGAGAGAAAGCAAGGAAGAAAACAACAGATAGCATTTTACTGCTGTACAGACTATATTAGGATAGGAGACTAAGACTTTGGCAGGATAGTGTGCGTTCATGACTTCTTGCTTGATGAAAGAATTAATTTTGGTGAGAAAAGGTTGGAGTTGGAAATACTATGAATGTTATTCTTGTCATAAGAGATCAAAGAAACCCACCTTGCCTGTGCTCTTATCCAGCAGATTATTCTTCCCTGATAGTTCTGAAGGATGTATATTAAGCTGTTAGAAAGCACTGTATTGATCAGGATATTCGTTGTAATCAACTAGTTGATTAGTGAAGGCAAGGTGCTCATCGGAATCCTAACTACTCAATATAACACATCCTAGTTGAGATTTAATTTTCCTGATGCTTATAACTTTTTTTAAACTTTACTTTTCAGGTGATTCCTCCTTTATCTTGTCTTAGTGCACTTCCCTTTAATTCATTTCTTGCCTGCTCCATTCTGGCCGTGAACAGCTGCCAGTCTGCCGTTGGGCTGACTTCTCAAAGTTATGGTTTTGAGAAGGGCCTCCATCTCTCACTTGCCACAGAAAAGTTCCCGGTGCTGGCTATTAATCCAAAGGCGAGAAACTTTAGTGGACATCCATTAATCTGTACCCAAACACGTGACTTAAGTGGCTAGGCACAAAAAGCATTTTCACCCTCTGAAGCAGAGGCTGCAGTTAAATGCTGTTCTTGCTGCAGCTAAAGCAGATGAACAGGGGAGCGAGCACTCCTCCTCCACACGCGTTACTGCTCTCCCAGGGATGGCTGAGGGGCTGAGCTTGGCTGCTCATTCTGCTGCAGAGGCCAGGGACTTAAGCTAGCTTTTAGGCTTCATAACATAGTGACTAAAACACTAATACCTCCTTTTGGGTACAAGAGGGCTGGGGTCTCAAGAGAGCTGGTCACTATTTAAGCATCACTTCCTCCATACTCAGGATCAGTGCATCCCCCTGAGCAAGAAATCTAGCAAAGGAGGCAGGACATCTGCATGGATGAGCAAGGAGCTTCTGTTGGAACTCAGACAGAAGAGAAAGGTCTATGTAATGTGGAAAGAGGGACAGGCCACTTCGGAGGAGTACAGGAATGTTGTCAGAGCATGCAGAGATGCAACGAGGAAGGCTAAGTTCCACCTGGAATTAAATCTGGCAAGGGATGTCAAAGACAACAAGAAGGTCTTCTTCAGATACATCAGCAGCAAACGGAAGATTAGGGAAAATGTGGGGATGCTGCTGAACAAGGTGGGTGCCCTGGTGATGGAGGATACAGAGAAGGCTGAGTTACTGAATGCCTGCTTTGCTTCAGTCTTCACTGCTAAGGCCGGCCCTCAGGCATCCCAGTCCCTGGAGGTGAGAGAGGAAGCCTGGTGAAAGGCAGATTGTGTGAGAGATTATTTAAGCAATCTGGATGCCCACAAATCCATGGGCCCCAATGGAATGCACCCACAAGTGCTGAGGGAGCTGGCAGATGTCATTGCTGAGCCACTCTCCATCATCTTTGAAAGGTCCTGGAGGACAGGAGAGGTGCCTGAGGGCTAGAGGAAAGCCAATGCCACTCCAGTCTTCAAAAAGGCCAAGAAGGAGGATCCAGGGAACTACAGGCCTGTCAGCCTCACCTCCATCCCTGGGAAGATGATGGAGCAGCTCATTCTGGATGTCATCATTAAGCAAGTGGAGGAAAAGAAGGTTATCAGGAGTAGTCAACATGGATTCACCAAGGAGAAATCATGCCTGACCAATCTGATAGCTTTCTACGATGGCATGACTGGCTGGGTAGATGAGGGGAGAGCAGTGGATGTTGTCTAGCTCGACTTCAGCAAGGCTTTTGATGCTGTCTCCCATAACATCCTCATAGGGAAGTTCAGAAAGCATGGGCTGGATGAGTGGACAGTGAGGTGGATTGAGAACTGGCTGAATGGCCGAACTCAGAGGGTTGTCACCAGCGGCGCTGTCTAGTTGGAGGCCAGTAACTAGTGGTGTCCCCTAGGGATCAGTACTGGGCCCAGTCTTATTAAACGTCTTCATCAATGACCTGGATGAAGAGTTAGAATGTACCCTCAGGAAGTCTGCTGATGACACCAAACTGGGAGGAGTGGTGGATGCACCGGCAGGCTGGGCTGCCATTCAGCGAGACCTGAACAGGCTCGAGAGATGGGTGCAGAGGAACCTGATGAAGTTCAACAAGGGCAAATTCAGGGTCCTGCACCTGGGGAGGACCAACCCCATGCACCAGTACAGGCTTGGGGAGGACCTGCTGGAGAGCAGCTCTGCAGAGAGGAACCTGGGTGTGCTGGTGGACTACATGTTGACGATGAGCCAGCAGTGTGCATTAAGAAGAGTGTGGCCAGCAGGTCGAGGGAGGTTCTCCTCCCCCTCTACTCTGCCCTAGTGAGGCCCATCTGGAGTACTGTGTCCAGTTCTGGGCTCCCCAGTTCAAGAAAGACGAGGAACTACTGGAGAGAGTCCAGCAGAGGGCTATGAAGATGATTAGGGGATGGGAGCATCTCTCCTATGAGGAAAGGCTGAGGGAGCTGGGCTTGTTCAGCCTGAAGAAGAGAAGGCTGCGAGGGGACCTCATAAATACCTACAAATATCTGAAGGGTAGGTGTCGGGAGGACGGGGCCAGACTCTTTTCAGTGGTGCCCAGAGACAAGACAAGGGGCAATGGGCACAAACTGAAGCACAGGAAGTTCCGTCTGAACCTGAGGAGGAACTTCTTCCCTCTGAGGGTGACGGAGCACTGGAACAGGCTGCCCAGGGAGGTTGTGGATTCTCCTTCTCTGGAGATATTCAAGACCCGCCTGGATGAGTTCCTGTGCAACCTGCTGTAGGTGACACTGCTTTGGCAGGGGGGTTGGATTAGATGATCCACAGAGGTCCCTTCCAACTCCTACGATTCTGTGATTCTTCTACCATTATTAGGGGTGTTGCTCACTTAGTGTCCTTATTTAGCACAACATTTATACTGGAAATTACGGGGAAGTGGGATTCACTCTGTGAAGGCAGCCCAGGTACTATGCTAGTAATTTATTCCATTTGCTGTACTCTGCCTTTATTGCCACACACGTTTCTGGTTTACTACCTTCTTTTAAATTTAAAATAAAGAAATTCATGGAGACTCAGCCAGGGATCTGACTGCCGTTGGTATGTGTTCTGAGTTGCAGTTTCTGTGTGTCCTTGCAACAGAGTCTGAAGGCACCGACAGCTCTCAGCACGTGGGCAATGTTTCCCAGCATCCACATAATTTCTGTAAAGTACAAGCAGAATGGACTGTGCTTGCAACCTTAACTTCAGCATCCCCTTATCTTTTCCCAATAGTTAATAAGCTTATAAAGCTTTTGAATAGCGTTTATTTAAAATGCAGAGACTGCATCTGCGACTATGTATATCTGCATATCAGATACATCTGCGTATCAGATGCAAGTTCTCCATAAACAATCAGAAGTCAAAGCCATCAATACATTGTCTGACAGACAATTTTCTCCTAATCTAGAGTAACATTTTCTGTTGGAGGTAAGACGTGATCTTTCAAACATATACTACCACTTGCCATTTCAAGTGTTCAGGGGGAAGATTCTAATGTTGGAAAAAATTCATACTAGGTATTTTCAGAAAAAGAGAAGAGAGGGATTGTAAAGAAGCCTATGAAATAAATATCACAGGGAGATTCAGGAAAGAACTATAAAACTACTTTTTAGTAATCTCCTAGAAAATAACAAATTGATTAAAATTAGCCAATGTGGGGTTGTGAAGAACACTGCATATGAGACAAACTGAATTTTCTTCTTTGACTCATAGCTGACCTCGTGGATAGCAAGGAAGCAGTAGATGTGCTATGTGTCTGCATCAGCAACATTCATTACATACTTAGCATGCTGTTCTCATCAGCAAGCTAAGGAAACATTGTGTAGGTGGGTTGTGAGTGGGTAAGCAATTGCCTCTGAAATCATTCTGAAAAACTAAGCATTAGTTGTGTACTGTCAAACCAGGAGAATGTTTCAAGTAGGTTGCTGAAGGGTTCTGATCTCCGCTTCATTCTAGTAAGTAGGTTAGTGACCAAATTGGATAAGGAAATAAAAAGTCATAAAATTAGCAAATGACTATAAGAAACAAAGAGATAGTTAAAAGCATTCTGAAGAACAGAATAGGAATTAAAGATAATCTTGAAAAATCAGAGAGATGGCCTAAAATCAGTAAGGTAAAATTCAACAAAGACAAGTGCAAAGTACTGCCCAGAGGAAGCAGAGCTCAAATCCTCAAGTGAAAATAGATAATGGATAACTAGGAAGCAATATGTTTTGAAAGGTTATGAAGATTACACAGCATTACAGACTCAAGTAGTGGTCAATACTGTGGTGAAGGTGAAAAAGCAGGCAGACCTCAACATGGGGTCTATTAAAAGAGAATTTTACATAGCCTGCAGGAGATGCGTAGCAGGAGGCCTTGTCTGGGACACCTAGAGAAACAGGCAAACAAAATGCACAGTCAAGAAGAGAACAGCAGGACCAACAATAGCTTTAGAAATCATAGCCTGTTAAGAAACCCAATTAATTTAGCTCAGAGCAAAGAAAAAAAAGGAGTAAGTCAGACTGGTCTTTGGCAGACAGATACTAGTTTATGGTGACTGTGCTCTGAGAAGAAGAAAGCAAAGAACAACAGAAAGTAAAGAAGACTTTGGTATATTAGGGAAGCCCCTCACCCTACACTTGGTGCTAAGGTGATGAAGCCTGGAACAAGGTGGTTGGGGTGGCTGTGGAGTCTACCTGACTGGAAGTTCTCTGAGACAAAGACAGATAAAATCCCGCCAGAGACAGTCGTGCTGTACATGATCCTTCCACGGGGAAGGAACGCTGTACTGGGTAACCTCTGTGAGATTCCTTCCGTCTCAGTATTTCTAAGAAAACACCCAGTGGATTTGCTGACTATAAGCGAACATTAATTGACAGGTAAGCTCTTGCTGCTGCTTCCATCAGCTTCTAAGTGACAACTTTTGTACTCTGCATTTTGGCTATTTCAGATTTCTTTTTTTCTTCCCCTCGAAATGTTTAGGTGATGGTTTTAATTCATTTGTGAGAGGAAACAAGAGAACTAATGAAGCCTGGTTTCCAATGGATTTTTGTTCACCGTCTCTCTCACCCTCTGCAGCAGTAAATCCAGAATCTCTCCCAGCCCCCACGTAGTCTTTGCATCGTATTTTAGAGCTTTGTGTCCCTGTGCCCACTATCAATGGTGCCACAAGCTCCCCCCTGACTTTTTGAGTTCCCCACCATTAGCCTCCTCCACTGTTCCTTGTCTGCTGGGTAGGGTGGCAGCAGCACATGCTCCAGGTGTTTTGGGGCATATCTGTGCTTATTGGCCAATGTGAGCAGCCAAATGAAAGACCAAAGAGAGTACGTAACTCTTGAACTCACTCTGCAGCTTTTCCCCCAGCAAGAAAACGGATGTTGCTTTCCTTGATCCAGCTGTGAGTTTCATAACATTTGTAGAAGCTCACAGAAACTTTGAGACCTTCGCACTGCTGTCAAACTTAGCTGAAAGGAACTAATGGGCTCAGAAGTTACTGTCAGACAGAAGGGACCCATCATACAGACAAAAAATATGACTGCAAGAACATTATTTTGTTGAGTAATTAAGCTAAGAGTATTTTTGTTTTAAAAACTTCATTTTTCATGTGTTTTTGAATATCATAAACAATGATTTTGATAAACATTTTATTTCTGTTTTGTGAGAGAAATACAACACAGCATTCTCAAAGTTGTAGCACTTACTCTTAATAAGTATACTCTGTATATCACCTAATTAGCTTAGGACAAAAATGAATAAATAACTGAGTTTTTAAACATATTTCACAGCTACAACAGTCTTTGTTCCAGCTGGTTTTAATAATGCAATAATTCTGATACTTCTAGCATTTCAAATAGTTCAGATAAACCAAGATCTTTTTGTATAGGCCATACTTGGAGCAAGTAGGTTACTCTTACTCTAGTCTGTTAAAAACTGCTAAGATTTTGCACTGCTACTTTTTCTACACGGTAATCAGACTCAGGTTGAGCTCTCACAACATCTAAATGCAGACTTCTAGCCTGACAGGTAATGCAATCAATCGAGACCCTTCACGTACAGGTACTTAGCACACAGCAATTGCGATAGCTGTAGCAACTCAGAAACGTGTAGGACAGTGGTCAGCTGCCTCCTGATTCCTCGCAGGTGGATGGCTTGAAGCAGCACTTCTGGCAGAACTGAGGCAGAAGCAGAGGAAACATTATTCAATCACAGTAATCTTGTGTCTCAGGGACCCACAGTCAATTTGTACATCGTACTGGTCACAGCTGAACAGATTTCTGAGGCAGTCAACTGACTACAAGTGACAGGCCAGAATCATCAGTGCATTTTAATGTTAAAATCAAAATACAATGATCAAAGATCCCTACATCTCTTCCAATCCTTAGTGACATAATGTAAATAAGATACTTGGTGGATTTCTTTAGTCTAAGAGGATCCTGTCTTTCCATATTGCCACTTCCCTGGATGTGGGCAATGAACAGTGGGCTGTGGGTCCTGCAGCATAGTTTCTACAAATCCATAACGAGATGCACATTGGCAATGACTTAAAATCTGATCGTGTCTCATTTTGGACCTGGCTGTACACAAGAGCTGTTTGGGAGCAGATCTGAACTGACTGCAGGAGGAAGCCCCAGAGGATAAAGAAAGGCTCTCTGAACCCTCTGCGATGCAGCTGTGCAAGACCGAACAACGAACCTGGCACGCTTAATGAGAAAGTCCTGCAGGTAACCTCTCATCCTTTCACCGACTCGGTAGCGCAGAGAGCACAAACACAGAGCGAAAGGATGAGACAGGAAAAAGCGAGCCTTCTGCCTTGGAGGTAAGAGAGAGACTTCCAGCAGCTGGAGTTGTGCCCTGTCCTGTTTGGGTCTTTGCTCCTGGCAGATCTTTAGGTGAAGAACAACAGCTTCTGGGGGTGTTAGTGAAGGACAAGCGAGTGGGGGAGTGGTGGGTGCCACTGGAGAAGAGTATTTGCAAGGACTATGAGGAGATGAGGACATCAAGGAAGTTACTATACAGGTACATTAAAGGGATATTTGGTTATTTTTACAAGGGCATGTAATGATAGGACAAGGGATAATGGCTTTAAACTAAGAGAGGGTAGATTTAGATTCGATATAAAAAAGAAATTCTTTACTACAAGGGTGGTGAGGCCTGTGCGAAGCTCATGAATTTCACCAAGACCAAGTGCAAGGTCCTGCACGTGGGTCAGGTCAATCCCAAGCACAAATACAGGCTGGGCAGAGGATGGATTGACAGCAGCCCTGAGGAGAAGGACTTGGGGGCGCTGGTTGATGACAAGCCAGACATGACCCAGCAATGTGCGCTGCCAGCCCAGAAGGCCAACCGTACCCTGGGCTGCATCAAAAGCAGTGTGGCTGGCAGGTTGAGGGAGGGGATTCTGCCCCTCTGCTCCGCTCTGGTGAGACCCCACCTGGAGTCCTGCATCCAGCTCTGGAGCCCTCAGCACAGGAAAGACGTGGAGCTGTTGGAGCGGGGCCAGAGGAGGGCCACGAAAATGATCAGAGGGCTGGAACACCTCTCCTGTGATGAAAGGCTGAGAGTTGGGGCTGTTCAGCCTGGAGAAGAGAAGGCTGCGGGGAGACCTTACTGCGGCCTTCCAGTACCTGGAGGGGCCTACAAGAAAGCTGGAGAGGGACTTTTTATAAGGGCATGTAGTGATAGGACAAGGGGTAACGGCTTCAAGCTGAAAAAGGGTAGATTTAGATGAGACATAAGGAAGAAATTCTTTGCTGTGAGGGCTGTGAGACACTGGCACAGGTTGCCCAGAGAAGCTGTGGCTGCCCCCTCCCTAGCAGTGTTCAAGGCCAGGTTGGACGGGGTTTTGAGCAACCTGCTCTAGTGGAAGGTGTCCCTGCCCATGGCAGGGAGGTTGGAACTAGATGATCTTTAAGGTGCCTTCCAACCCAAACCATTCTAAGATCATTCTGAGATTATCCCAAGAAAGTGTGAAGTGGCCATTCAGCAGTCCTAGTGCAACGTAGATAGGTATTAATAGTCAGGCTACAGTAGGGGAAGCAAATTCCCACCAGGGAACTGACCTTTCCTTTGGAGCAGTCTGTGACAGTCAGTAAAGAGAATCCACACAGACGCATCCTTAAAAGAAAAGCTTGTTTATTTATGTTGCCATTGACATCTCCCCACATAACTGATCCCATGTTAGCTTAGCTCAGTCCTGACAGCTGCTCCTGTCGAAAGCCGCGGTTCCCACTTATCCACAGCAAACAATGCATCTTCAGGTATTTGCTCAGTGCAGACTGGGAAGCACAGGCTCCCTGTGCTGTGCTAAACTGTAAATACCAGCTTCTGAGGTGCTCAGTATATGCGGTTTCTAAATAATCTCACAGGCTAGTCACTCGCGGGAAAGTTCAGTCCAAGTAAATTATTCTTAAGCAGTGAATATCCTCTTCAGCTGCATGCAACAAGAAAACATAAAAAAAGTATTTATGACCTTCTCTCTTATCCATATGTGATATTATAATTATTAAAGTGACCATAGGCAAAAATAAAGTGCATTACATCGCTAGGATATATGGACTGCAAATGTAATTTACAGTTAGCTGTATTGGAACGACTATTCCTTTAAGTATAGTTTCAAATAATTCTAAAATGAGAGTATGCTTTAAGGAGCAGATATATCTTGTCAGTGGTTTAAAATTAGATCATATATTCTGCATGACTGAAATCTGCTCCGTATAGGATGTGCATGCGCATGTGTGTGTGGGAGAAAGAAAAAAAAAGGACCCTCTTTTTACTACTCCTTTCATCTGCACTTCTGAATTCCAAAGGGAGTTTTATATTAAACCAGAAGTGAATTAATTGTAATTAGGAGATTTTGTTGTGGACTATCTCCCCTAAAATTCACCCTTTGCTAACTGCCTCCTGTCACAAACCCTTCATCCAACAGTGAGATACTGAGCGGGGAAATACTTCTGCCCACGAAAACGCACAAAGTTTGACGTGTTCAAACGCTTTGCTGAACTAGATGCTTACTACTGGTCACAACGGCCCTACAACTGGCAGCTTACCGGGAAAACCCTAACAACACCGTCACCGCGTTTGGGTGTTTCCAGAGGCGGCTTCAGCAGAGCGGGAGCAGAGCCAGGCGACCGGCCAGTGCCGCTTCGGCTCCACGCAAGTGCGCTGCAGGTCAGCCCCGAAAGCCACTGCATTTAGGGCTTAGTTTCGAAGACAGCAGCGGGAATCAGCACTTGGAGTTAAAACACGTGTGGCGGATGAAACACCGAGAATAAAAAGGAGGAAAGATTACAGTTCCAGAAATACAACCCGCCAGCCCCTGTAGTTGAAGGAAGAGGGCAGTGGCTCGGTTCCCATTGTGGCAGATGCGCCCTGTGCCTGGGTCGCTCTAGCACAGGCCTGAGGTGAGGGAGATGCGTGGGGCAGCCCACGCCAGGAGTGCTCAAACGTCGAGTGCTCTGCCAAACGCCCCCCTCTCGGGGCTGCGTGGCTGGCCCCATGTGTGCTCAGGGAATCATGGAATCCGTAAGCTTGGAAAAGACCTCTAAGATCATCAAGTGCAACCGTCAGCCTAACACCACCATGCCTAATAAACCATGTCCTGAAGTGCAATATCTACACATCTTCTGAACACCTCCAGGGATGGTGACTCCACCACTTCCCTGGGAAGCCTATTCCAATGCTTGACCACTCTTTCAGTATAGAAATTTTTCCTAATATCCAATCTAAACCTCCCTGGATGCAACTTCAGGCCATTTCCCTTCATCCTATCACTTACTAATAGGGAGAAGAGAGTGACCCCCATCTCACTACAGCCTCCTTTCAGGTAGTTGTAGAGAGCAATAAGGTCTCCCCTCAGCCTCCTTTTCTCCAGACTAAACAATCCCAGTTCTCTCAGCTGCTCCTCCTAAGACTTGTTCTCCAGACCCCTCACCAGCCTCGTTGCCCTTCTCTGGACACACTCCATCACCTCAATGTCCTTCTTGTACCGAGGGGCCCAAAACTGAACACAGTACTCGAGGCGCGGCCTCACCAGTGCTGAGTACAGGGGCACGATGTGCCTACTCCTGCTGGCCACACTATTCCTGATACAAGCCAGGATGCTGTTGGCCTTCTTGGCCACCTGGGCACACTGCTGGCTCATGCTCAGCTGGTTGTCACCCAGCACCCCCAGGTCCTTCTCCACCACGCAGCTTTCCAGCCACTCTTCCCCAAGCCTGCAGCGTTGCCTGGGCTTGTTGTGACCCCAGTGCAGGACCCGGCACTTGGCCCTGCTGACCCTCACACAGCTGGCCTCGGCCCATCGATCCAGCCTGTCCAGATCCCTCTGCAGAGCCCTCCGACCCTCGAGCAAATCGACACTCCCGCCCAGCTTGGTGTCACCTGCTTGGTGACATCTTGGGAAGCCGGGGAGCCGGCCTGCACCCCCCCTGCCGCCCACCCCCGCCAGCGCTGGAGGCAAGGCAGCCCCGACAGGCAGCGGCCCACGCTGCGGACGGAGCGGCAGCGGCCTTCCCCCGGAGCGCCGGGCTCTCCCCGTCCCCGCAGCGGTGCGTTCAACACCCGGCAGCCGCCTCCCCCCTTCGCCC
>Ga0065711_1048694_pt1 | contig 11671 bp, 6 predicted proteins | sample Hoacrofraction12_FD_59098 | JGI IMG/M metagenome (GOLD analysis project Ga0065711, IMG submission 59098) | Hoatzin crop microbial communities from Cojedes, Venezuela - Epithelial fraction 12 v2 (version 2) | ecosystem: Host-associated > Birds > Digestive system > Esophagus > Crop | place... | reverse complement strand
AGGCTGTGGAGTCTCCTTCTCTGGAGATATTCCAGCCCCGCCTGGACGCGGTGCTGTGCAGCCTGCTCTGGGTGACCCTGCTTGGGCAGGGGGTTGGGCTGGGTGACCCACAGAGGTCCCTGCCAACCCCACCATGCTGTGATTCTGAGGTCTTAATGCATGGAAAGAATTGGGCTCAGCTACTGGGAGTTGAGCAAAGCATGTACAGATCTGTGCTCTCAGAGATTCGGCTGAAAGTGTCTCGTACAGAGATGCTCCCATGCTCGCTGCAGATATGAATATTGCAGAGCGCGCAGCCTGTCTCCAGCGGGTTGCTTGACCATGAAATTGCCCGTGAAATGGGAATCTATTGTTTATCATGCTAATTGGTAACCCGAGAAGTTTACTTAAAGGTCACTAGAGAGCAGTGAGGAACATCATAGTGTGTTAATGGAAGAAAAATTGAAGAAGCCATAGGCGTTTTGGATTATTTAGTAGAATGTTATTCCTAATATTTAAGATACTTTGAGATGTGCATTAAATTAATAAGGGAGATGAAGGAATGTTTTAATTTAACTTAGTGTGAAAATAGCCTTCAGAGTTTATTTTATTCATAGAGTTTTTGCATCAAAGGTCTTATGATGATTAATTTTCAAATTTACAGTTTTTAATAGCAAAATAAGAATTAATAGCTCCAAAGTTCCTTTGAAATAATAAAATACTGTTCTTTAAAGCACTAGATGGCTTTCAAATGCCACTAGTACTTCAAAGAACGGTATTCTTTACAATATTTCTATACAGTATTTCTATTTAGTTTTCTCCACTGTGCACAGCTGACTCATTTTAAGTAGTGCAGAAATATTTCCAAGTGGGCAAAGTCAAGGTGTTGTTATATTCCAACAAAATGCTGGGGTGAAAACTGTACTGAGTACTTGATAGGGTAGAAATTGAAATGTGAGTTAATTTGATGTTATGGCAGGTTCTTTGGCCTTCTGGATTCCAGGAGAAACTTTAAAAAAAAAAAAATAATCTCTAGCTAAGGGATGTAATTATTCTAGCTGTTGGTTGCTTTGTAGCCCAGGCCTCTGGAGGAGGAGCAGCATGGCAGGTTGGGGGGTTACAAGCAAGAGAGGAAGACCCTCGTCAGTGGGGTCCAGTACGGAGCGAAGAAGGTAAAGCTGGTTTTGTCCCTTGAGCAGAAAAACTGGCAATGGAGGTAGGGTAGCTGAAGCAGCCACCACCCCAGGGGGAGGAGGAGGAGAGGCTTCTCCCACAAGCGCAGTCCAGCGGGCTGCAGGGCGCGGGGCTGGTGCAGATGTGCAGGAGGACTGACACAGACCCCCCCCATCCAAATGGGTGGGTGCAGGAAAAGGTCAATCTTTCCCCCACAGCCCAGAGGCATGTTCATCTCAAACCAAAGGTGTGTGAAAACAGGGCTTCCAGCCTGGTGTGTGCCAAAGTGCCCCCATCACGGGTGCTGGGGGGAGGGAAGCTCCTCCTTGGGTGCAGTGAAAGAAGAGAGCAGGATCTGGCCCCTTCCAGCAGCATGGGGAGGCGGAGGGCAGCACCGAATGGCAGCTGGGATCGCCTGCCTGAATCCTGTTACAGGAGGGCTGCTAATTGCAAATTCAAGCATGTAAAGGATTAATTGCCAGCAGGTGTCAAAGATAAGAAATTTCTCTCTGATCTGGGCAGGGGGTAACTCTGTGTATTGTCCTGCGTTGTTCTCTGCTTACCATTGTTCCTGAAATTCCTAAAATGAACCTCTCCGTGAGGAAATGGGATAAATAATTCTGCTGCTGTCAGAAAAAGACTTCAAAGAGGAGAAATAGTTAATTAGGCAATTACTACATGAAAAAAACATAGTTGTGGAGGCCAGGCAGTTGTTAAAAGCTAGCCTCTAGTTTTACAACCTGCCTGCAGCAAAGGGTTACACAGAAGCTGCCCCAGCAATTTACTCGGGTTCCTCACCTACTTGCATTCTAGGAAAATGAGTGAATTTAGGCAATTAGTAGTGCTGGGGATTGCTGGGGCCCTCCTGATCATGGCCTCATCTGCTCGTGGCTGCCCTTTCTCCCTGTCCCCGGGTGCAGGTCTCAGCCTGGGAGGTCCTCATGCATTAGCTGGAGCAGGAGGTCCTGCCACCATCACTGCTCCTCGCTGCCCTGTGGGAGGTGATGCAGAGCCCAACTAAATGCTTTAATTAGGGGGCTGGTCCATGTGGAGATCAGAGAAGGATACTCTTCAGAAGGTGATTTCCCCCACTGTCTCCAAGGTCTAGGTTGCCTTTTTTCTGTTGTCTTTGCAGAGACCGAGGGTTTCTGTAAGGGATTGACGCAGGCAGGGTGTTCTCTCCACTTGCAAAGGGAGCGAGCTCACTTTCGGTGTGGTGCACTGGCAGCATCCATGGAGGGAATTCCTGCTGAGGAACAGAGGTAAATTCATGCTGTAGTTTGCTTTCCGTCCGAACAGACGAATCCTAATAAAACCACTAATGAGCTAGCCCTAGCGATGAAGAAACTACTCCAGTTGGTCTGGTACTGGTTTGCACCGTCAAACCCAGCATCACAGCAGCCAGGTTAGAGAGGAGCAGTTTAAAATTTGGCAACTTTTACGGATCCTTAGGACGTGTATGAAATAGATGATTTCAGTCATCACTTCATCATGCCAGTCTGTGAAAGAAAAGTCATGACACCACGGTAAGAACGGCGAAGCAAATGGAGCAGTCAGAGACACTTCACTACGTGGCAAGCACCAAAGCTGGCTGATGAGGCTGTTCTGGTAGATGTGGCTTCTTTGGGGGCATTTCTAATGCAATAGATGATGCCACTAGATGTAGTTTCTTGATGTGGGGGGTGGAGAAAGTTGGATACTTGAAGTCATGAAATAATGTGGCTTTCAGAGTTTTGCCATCACCTTCAACAGGAGCTGAGGCGCAATCACTCATTGGGAACTGCCACGCAGCATTTACATTGATGAAAATGGAGAATGGACCTTTGGGGTTTATTTAGAAGTTTTAGAAAAAAGCAAAGAAGAAAAAGCATTGCCTGTAGCCTTGCATGCCTTTGCAAGCAGAAGGCTGCCAGCCCACACACCCCATAAAAAAGCCAACGCTTTGTTTTAAATTAACACCCATCTTCTTGCCAAAGGAAACAGAAGCAGCAACCCAGCCATTTGAGCTTCTCTGTCTCTGATCTCCCAACAGGCCACTTGGGCTGAGCACCAAAAGCAAACGCCTGTAAGGAAGGACATTTCTACAGTGCAGAAGAGACACACTTGCATGCATCTGCTGAGCAGTGAGTCTTGAGTAACCATCCAAGAAATGAGAGATCCGTGTGCTTTTTGCATGCCTTCTGTTAAAGAAAGGCTGTACATCTGTGACTGATAGATTTAGAAAATAGAAACAATGCTCAAATGCTGTTTCATAGCATTCTCCAGTTTTCCTTTTTTCCCTAAATATCATTGTTAGCACTTGTGAAAAGTCATTAGCAATCAGTCCGCTGAGTCCCAAGACATTAAGGACAGGTTTTAATTATCTTCCCTATAGTAAAACAGTTTCTTAGTGGTATTATGGAAATCTTTTCATTCTGATTTCAATCCTAAAGTAATTAAGGACAAATTAAAGATGGATGCAGTGATGTTTTTCTTTACTTGTTTGTTCATTCTCTGAAAGAATGGTGCTTAGAGGAGCCACTCCCTTGAACAGGCATGCTGTTATTCTTATTGGCCTTGGTCTCCTGAAATGGGAAAAACTTGGGTTTGGTCTTTGCTCCATTTTGGACCATGTGCGTGCACATCAATAAAGTGAAGTAAAAGCAAATGTGATTGACTGAAGTGTAGAAGCAGCTATAATGGGCATGTCTCATTTTGACAGCTGTCCTCGACATTGTGCTTGTCAGTCTTCTCCAAGCTAACCAAGTGATTCCTCTAGTGGAAAGCCCGTAGAGTCCATTTTTCCTGAGCGGCAGAAGAGGTGGCTTTCCATCGATACGGGTTTATTTTCTTTTATTGCAGTAAAAGGAACATGCACTCAAGCGGAATTTGAAGTCACTGGTGGAAAAGGCGGCAGCAAGAACACATGAAGACAACTGGAGGAACTGTAAAGGTGTGAGCAGTGGATGGAATAGTAATGAGAGAGTTAGATAACAGACAGGGAATATGTAGCACTTTGAAGAGTAAAAGATAAGCAAAGCGTCCAGAGATGTCCTGGTGACAGTATCCCAGCAACAATAAATTCTGCTTGTGATAGGGCAGGCTGAGAAAAAGCCAGGAACTGACGGGTTTCTAATCTCCTGCCAAAAATCCTGGTCACTGGTGCCACTGCATAATGTGGAGTGTAATGTGTAAAACTTGTGTAGGTATGTATGACTTTCATGCAGCAGCTACTGCCAAGAAAATTATTCGGAGCGATGGAAGCTGACAGACAGTACTGATGGTCTGCGTTAGAGCTCTCTGAAGAGGTATCTGTTGGCTGTGAGGATTAATTTGACTTCCAGTTCAGGTGGAAGATAATGACAAAGAAGTCTTCTTGCTGGATGGGCAATTCTGGGTGATGTTTTGTGCACAGAAGTGATGTTGGCCTCTTAGCTTATCTGCTACCAAGGAAAGGGAATGGGGTGGCTGGTTGTCACAAGGACCAGTTTATCAACATAACAGGGCCTTACGGACTAAAATAAATGGGAGTTTCCTGTGGATGAGCATCTGTGTGGCAGTGAAGGGTATCAAACAGAAGATGACTAGCGCATTTTTTGAGGAAGGGGAGAAATGAGGCTCATGCAGGTGTATTTGGGTGTTCTGCCAGTGTAAAGAAAGTAAGTGGTAAATAGTCAGATGTCTCGGAAAAGCCTGAATGAAGGAATAATAGCCATTAGTAGTGTAAGACATTGAATTAGATGGATTCCCCCTTCTGGAAACTTCCTATGTTTATTACTGATGGCACTGAAAGTGTTATTTCTTTCCTTTTTGTACTTCTCCAGTGATCTAGTCAGTATTTCAACATGCAAAGGCAGGTGATGGAAGGATTCTGGAAGGAAAGTGAAAAATGACATAAACTGGCTAGAATAACAGCTGTGCACAGACAAGGAGCACAAAGAAAAATAAGAAGAACTGGAGATAATCCTGAATGACGAAGACTTTATTTTCCTAGTTATCACTAAAGCATGTTGGAAAGTCTCAGGAAATGGCAAGTCACTATTTCCACAGGCTTTCTGAATCTCTCAGCCTTTTTTCCTTCATCTAATGTCCTAGACCTGAACACCAAGAGGTTCTGATTTGCACAGAGAAAAATCACTGCTCCCCTATTCAAACTCTTGCACATCTATTGAATTGGACAATTCTGCCCCGTATCCTCTGCCGAGGGGTGCTGAGTTGGGTGCAGTGGCTCTCCCAGGGCGAGGGAGGCAATGCGCAGGTGAGTATTTCGGAGATTGCTCCGTTGTGAAATTGTCTCAGGCAATGAATCATTTCTGGACTTTCTGAAGGTCACTTCAAGTTCCCCTAACTTTTAAAGTTAGCTATTTAATAAAAGAAAAAGAAAGAAATATTAATATGGATAACTGTCACTCAGGTGAGAGACCCTGAGAAACGCTCTGGCAGGTCATGCCACTTCGGTGACAGCGTTTGGGGGGGAGAGAGCAGCCGGCAGCGCTGCCTGCCCTGAGGGCAGGCTGCAGTTGAGATACCGTCTGTCCCTCTTGCAGCAGATTGAAGTGGAAGTTCATTGCCCTTCTGGGCACCTGGATTGTATAACTGGCCTGTGAGGAATGACTAAGCAAATCTTCTGTCTCCAGGTCTATAAATTAAAGCCCAAAGACCAGCTGAAGGCAGCTACCTTTGGAGTGGAAGAGACCAGGCTGAGAGCTGCCCCTTTTTTTGAGGGGAACCTCTTCAGGGACAGCTCTGGATGGTTTTTGGGTGGTTTGCGGGGCTGGTGAGGTGCTGATCATCGCTGTGCTTGGGTGTTTGGTTCTCTGCAGGTACCAGGTCTCCAGCCCTCAACTGTACTGCAGGAGGAGCAGGCAGAGGCTGCGCTGGTGGGTCAAGAAATGGAGGTTCCCGTGATGGAGAAGGCTGCAGGCTTGTGGCCAGGAGGAAAGGTCCTGCTCTGCCTGTGGATTTGCAGCTCAGGAACAGAGTCAGTGCCCCAGCAGCGCTGAGCACCCAAGCTGGCAGAGCCCAAGCCCACGGCAGCCCTGGGAGGGTCAGGGTCAGACCGACACGGGCACCGCAGCGCATGGAAAGGTGCATACAAGTACAATGCTGTGCATTTCAAAAATCTGCAATTTAAAACAGCAGAATGATGTTTTCTTTTGTTGTTAAAGTAATTTCAGTTGCAGGTATGTAGATTTTTTTTTTCTTTGTCTCCAAATCTGCAATCAGTGTTTGCCAGAAATGAGAAATGGATTGGTTTTTCAAAGGTGCTGTGCTCCAGGTCAGCTTGATAACATGGGAAATGGCAGGCTAATGATGGTTTAACACCAATTAACAGACCACTTTATCACAGATTAGCATTCTGAGTCTGTTCAATTGATAATTACAATAATTAACTCCTCTGAGCTTGCGTGCACTTCTGAACAGAAATTTGGTACCTTTGTTTAGGCGGAAGGAGGAAAGACACAGAGCAGGCATGGATCATTTGAAGTGTTACAGTCAGTCAGGCTTGGAAGTGCACTAAATTTGGGCTTGCTCTTGGAATGTGCTTGCAGGTGACATCCTCCCAGGTGGAGGTGACTATATAAATGACTATTTCAGCTGTAGCTGAGCACAGCTGCAAGCAGAGACTGAGATTTAATGTGTTGCTGTGGTTCAGATAAGCTGTGAAAGGCATTTGTGCTACGGAACAGCTCTGTTTGTCCTTGCTTCAGGATCCCTGGTCTCAAACTGATGGATTTCCCACCTGCTTAGGCCACTTATTTTCAACATTTAGCACTCGTAGCTTGAAGTCAGACTCTCAAATGTGCCCTTTCCTGTTGGGAAAACTAATGGTGAGAAATGTTTGCTAAGAGGCAGCTCCATACTGATGCTTATAGTGAGCTGCTGAAGAGCTCAACGCCCAGCATGACTGAGTCCTGAATTCTTTGGGAAAGCTCCACTTGGTCTTGAATCCATCAGGAAATGCAAGTGCTGCTGCCAGAGTGAATCCTGTAAACGGTTTATGGAGGGCTGCTGACACCCACGCGTGACGGTGGTTATATCTCTGGGACTGGAGGCAGAGCGCGGAGAAGCCATAGGACAGACCTGCTGGCTTTGGGGACGTGTAGCCGGGTCTCTGGTCACATTGTCTTGGTGGGTTAATGGTTGCAAGATCTCCTTTGTAATCCCAGGGTTCCTGTTGACTTTGTGTCTCATTCAATTTTGTTGACCTCCTCTCTGAAATACTGTGAAATCTCTTTATGAGGAATGCACAAGGTGAGCGCTATTTATAGTTGTTTTTTTAAATATTCAGGCAGTGGTCAGAGCTAACACAGCAGGCAGCTTTGCAAAAGTAGCCTGTTTGGGTATTTCTTCAGTCCTGCACAGATTAATAAAATCAGCCATTTGATGCATGCAGCACCGATCCCGGAGAGCAGCGACCCAAATCCCAGTTCCTCTGGAGGATGGATTTCCGTATCGTTAAGGAGCCAGGATCTGTCCTGGCAACGGGGGAAAGGAGGTTTAAAAGAACCCTGGATTTTTAAACTAAAAGTGTATTGTTTGGGCTGAATGGCTGGATTGGTTTTGTCATGCCATGCTGTACCAGAATAATTGGATGTGTGCATGGTGCAGCAAAGAGCCTGGGTGACAGTGGGTTTGTCAGGGAGCTCAACAAGATGCCTGCAAGCAGAGACTGCAGTTAAAAATATTCATCATATCCCTTCACCCCAGCAGAGCTCACCTCCCCCGTTCTTGATATCCCATAAAATCATACATGCAGTGACCATCACTGATCTTGCCTTGTCTGAAAACAATCTAATAATGGAACAATAAAGAGGTGAAATCGTAAAGATAAGTAGCATTAACGATGCTACAATTGTAAATAAAAAAGCCTTGACCTTTCGCAGTCATGGCTCACTGGGATTTAAGTATTACGAGCGACAACGATCTGCGCTGTCGCAGAGGGATATCCCTGCCTGGAGAAATCCTGGCAGCAGAGCTGGTCAGGTGGATCACCCAGAGGAGCATCCCTGTGGGATAAAGTCCTCGGGTGTGTCCGGGTACCGCACTGCCCGAGCGCTGCGAGTCCCCTGGGAGCAGGCTGGGGCGAGGCAGAGATGCTGAACCAGCTTTAGCTGCGGCCTCTTGCTTGAGCTGAGGGGGGGTTTGGGGGTGCAGCTGGGGCCCCATAAGAACATTACAGCTCCCTGGAGAGCGGCAGGACTGGCTGTGAAGCAGGAGCAGCTGCTTTATCACAGGGGACTTCGAATAGATGGCTTACACTTCTGCTGCTGAAAGGTGCTCTGACCTTCTTAAACCTAAAGATGAGATTCTTAAATTCATGAGTCCCTTTGGAAAAATCATGTTTGTTAATCTTGACAGAAAAAGAGGGAGTTAACATAAAATGCAACTTGGTCACTAAGGGATTAAAGTACAAAAAAAATCGATGATATTTATACAGGGTGCCTTAAAAGAGCCCATTTTATAAGGCTGAAAGCAGTTCAGCGGGGAAAAAGAATTTGGCAGGAAAATGGGAGTAATTAGGAAAGTTGACTAGGAGTCCGAAATTCCTCGGTCAAGGAGGATGGCTGCTGCTCTGAGAAGCCTCTACCTTGTTTAGAAAATTAGAAATTTATTTCTCTTCAACATTAGCAAAGAAGAACTTGTTTTTTCTTCTCCTGCCTGTTATGGGGCATTCGGCTTCATCGCTTGCTGCTCAACAGAAGGTAAACACTCTGCTGATCCACTTCAAATATAAATAAGCCGTGCAGCGCGCTCCGTGGGGTGCGGAGCAGATGTTGGAGAGCACAGCTGCTAGGCGTCCTTATTGTTAGTCACTTGTAGCTTTTGAGAGTCTAATATCTCTCTGTGGTTATATTAAAGAACATTTTCTATCGGCAGTGAGCCTTGGGTGAGCTCTTCAGCTCGGGGTGCCTCCCCCTTGCCTGGCCGGGACCTCCTGCTCCTGGCGTCGCTGCCTCTCATGGGGAGAAACCTGCTCCCATGGGCTCTCGCCGACGGAGGAGTCACGTTGATGGGCTGTAAAAGGCGCTGCTTTCAGTTCTTGGCAGCAAAAAGACTGATAAAACAGTTAACGAAACAACGGGATCTTCAAAGGGGCAGCCGCTCTTCCCTCCCCAAGGGAGCTGCTGGGCCAGGTCCTCGGCTCAGGTGAGCAAAGATGGCAGAGCGGCCATGGATCAGGCCTACAAGATGTTAACGCTTTCAAGTAATGCCATATTTTCTGCTTTCTATGCCATATATCCAATATCACAATAATTTTGTGTTTGTGTTTCAGGTGAGTGTAAAAGCAGGGCAGGTGCTGGACCTCTCGGAGAGTCCTTGTCTGTGATTGAAAGCCTGCAGACAAGACCGTGTTTCTAGCAAACGTCTTCATAATACTTAACATTCAATAGAGTAAAAGGAGAATAATGAGCACTGCAGCTATCCCAGGTTAGTAATTACCACTGTCATTATTAATTTTCCAGAGCAATCCTGTCAAATGAGTCATTATTATCTCAATTCCTTAGCCAGGACTGATTGATTCTTGTGCTAATGTCATATAATATCTGAGTACAATATAGAACTATAGGGCTGGTGTAATTCTAGTGCAGAATAATTCTAAATAACCAAATCCCTTGCCTACAGCTCTGTTTAGATCTGATGCTTTATACTACTTAATTGAAATAAATACCCCCATTCAAAAAAAGTCACGTTATTTTTAAGATGGTTTTATGTCAGAGGAAGAAAAATTATATCAGAAGTGATTTATTTTAATGTACGTTCCACAAACATAGCTGTCACTGTCCTTCTTTCAGACCTTCCAAATAATTGCGTTGCCTCTCCACAACGCAACATAAGCTGCGTTGAATTAGCCCCAAGAGCTGTGCTGTTTCTGCAGCCAAGTCATTCTGTGCAAACAGACGTGTTTCTGCCCGTTCTGGGTGCGACACGGTACCCTGCCCCAGCTCGGAGCTGTGTCCATCCCGGGAAGCACCAAGAAGCGCCGGTGAAACCCTCGGCTGGTGAAGCGATGCGCTGTTGCCTGGTGAGCTTCAGCGCAGCGTGGAGAAATGAGAGGACGGGGGTTAAAGGCTCTGCTAACGCAGCCCACGGATTCAAATCCTGTCGCAGTCACCGGGATGCCGCTGGGGATGGGGGTTTGTGTCAGCCCGGGGTCTGGCCTGTGTGTCTCACCGTTACCTCCGTGTTGGCACCAACTGGGAGCTTCACAGCGCCTCGCAGAGCAGCATGGCGTAGCCTGAAGTAAGTCTCAGTAATCTTCAGCACTTCATAATGTGCATTTAAACCATTTTCAAGGAAGGAATGTCTTGGTTAGCCTTTGGCTGTGTAGGGGTTTTTTTGGAGGAGAAGGTAAATGCAATGTTTTTCCGGCTCTGTTTCATTAGCTCGCCGTCTGCAGTCGCTGTCAGCAGTCCTGAGTATGAAGAAGTTCGCTGCAGGACCAGGAGAAGGATCTCTGCGGGGATGGTAAGAAGTTTCTTGCTTCTACAGAAATGATGAAGTGGAAGAGACGGATATTACCTTTCCTTTAAAAAAACTGCAAACCCACTACTTGCATTTGTCTTGGGCTGGAGGGAAGGAAAAGAGAAGGAGACAGCAGTGATTTTACAACTTTGACCTGTTTGTCTCCCAGACTTCAAACACAATCAGACTGGAGAGATAATGAGCAGATTCTAAAGCAGGACCAGCAAGCGGTGGGGCTTTAGGTGATACCCTTGGGGTTGGACTTACTTTTTTTGAGACTAGGAAGAAGTGATGGCTTAATCCTGAACCGACAGCCTAGAAATCTTGGTCTGCCTTGGTAGGGACGGCTCACGTGCCGCTTGGTCAGCGCAAACAGCACGAGCAAAGTGCATCGGTTACAGGTGTTGGAGCCCCTTAGGGCTGCGGACCAGCCCAGGGTGCGAGGAGGCTGCTTTGTGCTGCACCTCACCCCGCCAGGACAGCCGGGCTCCGCGGGCTTGGCTCGGGCTCTGCAGGCAGCTCCCGAGCCGAGTTTCACACCAGTTCGGTGAGCGGGAATGGGGCCAGCAGGCTGGGGTTTCACACCTGAGCGCTGCTACGTGCAAAGCGGCAGAGAGGACCTTGGCTTCTTCCCGGTGACCTTTATTCCTGGCCCTGCTCGCAGGGGAGGGATGGGATGCTCCGTGTCACTGCTCTCAATGTGTCTCGGCTTTGCATTCCTAAAGCCAGCTCCTGCCCCAGCAGCAGGCGCGTCCCGGTGCCAGGCTGGCTTCTGGCTGCACGGGCATTTAGGAATAGGGCTGGAGCATCTCTCCCACGAGGACAGGCTGAGGGAGCTGGGGCTGTTCAGCCTGGAGAAGAGAAGGCTCTGGGGTGACCTTAGAGCAGCTGCCAGTGCCTGGAGGGGCCTGCAGGAAGGATGGAAGAGGGGCTTTTCACAAGGGGGTGTAGTGATAGCACAAGGGGGAACGGCTCTAAACTAAAAGAGGGCAGATTTAGATGAGATATTAGGAAGAAATTCTTCCCCATGAGGGTGGTGAAACACTGGCCCAGGCTGCCCAGAGAAGCTGTG
>Ga0065711_1048693_pt1 | contig 11672 bp, 6 predicted proteins | sample Hoacrofraction12_FD_59098 | JGI IMG/M metagenome (GOLD analysis project Ga0065711, IMG submission 59098) | Hoatzin crop microbial communities from Cojedes, Venezuela - Epithelial fraction 12 v2 (version 2) | ecosystem: Host-associated > Birds > Digestive system > Esophagus > Crop | place... | reverse complement strand
CCCCCCCCCCCATTTATACTGAATTTAAATGGCCCCTCTGAGTTAGGTGTCTCATAGAATTGCCTACCTTGTATGACAAATTAGAGTCTACCTAGCTAGGAATTTACGGTGCAGAAGTCTATTAAGCTTCAAGAAAAAGGCACGAATTTTAAACAGAGTAGACTCAGAGTAGACAAAAGGAGGAAACTTTTTACAATGAGGGTGGTGAAACACTGGCACAGGTTTCCCAGAGAGGTGGTAGATGCGCCGTCTCTGGAAACATTCAAGGTCAGCTTGGATGGGGCTCTGAGCAACCTCAGTTGAAGATGTCCCTGCTCGTTGCAGGAGGGTTGGACTAGATGACCTTTAAAGGTCCCTTCCAACCCAAACTGTTCTGTGATTCTACGATACTATCAATTTCACCCACACCCTATGCCAGTGTCCCCAAAAACCGGAGGGCTGAGATACAAAGAGACATACAGAACACAATTCTCCTGTTACACATCTAGTGCACTATCTAGTAGACTACCCATGAGGTCTCTCATACTATGACAAATATATGCTCGTATGCACTATTCATTACAATTAAATAATATGCCATAATAAATGACAGATGGAAAAAATAAAGCTTTGCATTTAAATGCTTTAAATTTAAAAGCTTTCTAATAATTTATCAACCCAAGAGTTTTTGAAGAGGACAGTTCAGATGCCCAGGTGACATAAAGTTAGGACTTCCCTCTGCTTCCTCTGAAGTTTATTATTTGATATCTAAACACCTAAACACATGGTATCTATACAACTTGCTGGGCACTTCAACATAACACGGAAACATCAAAAATAGTTCATAAAACATGCTTAAAGATGGAAATTTAAAAAAGAGGCAGTGGAAGAATGAAAGCAGAAAAAATAGCAGATAGTATTTTTAAAATCATTTAGATCATTAAGACATCAAAGTACCATTGTGCAGACTGAAAGAAATGTTAAATAATTCAGTCTGAAGACTAAATGAATTCTGCAGAACAAATACCTAATCTATTTAGAAGCCTGCATCAAGTTGTGGGAGCCTTTTAGGCATTTAGACTTTTGCATCTAATAATGGCATCTATACATACTCAAGTAAGTCACAGGCGTAGGTGTTCCTCAACAGATCCAACTGCAAGAACAGTGAAACCAGGAGATGAGAGCAAACATTAGCTCTGGTAGCCCAGATGCTTTGTCTCCGTGAGCAGACAACTCCTCACTCCAGAATTCCCAGTAAGTTAGCTGGGGATACTCATGTAAATAACTGCCCACAAACAGGAATACTCAGGTCAGTCCAGCGTGGCTGCACTAGTTGATTACACCATTATTTATAGATGCCTCCAAAGAGTTTATTCAACATTTTACAAGAGAGATTGTACAAGTGGGGATTCTGTTCTCATCTCAAGCAGCTGGTAGTATAAACCAGTGGATTTTAAACATCATCGATGGACATTCAGAAGCAACTTCATTCTTCCTCAGTTATCTCCTCTGCCTGTTTGATTCCCACCTCCAGTTCCGACTCTGTGACAGCCAATCACTGAAGGCAAGACATGGAACCAAGTATTTAAAGAAAAAGAAAGAGGAACTGCTCGCAATGTGACTGACTTTTTCAAGATTTTGTCTCTTAACAAAAAATACTACTTTATTTAGGCAGTTCTTTCCATAGGATACATAGTGAGACAGTTTATCTGGGTAGAAAACATATGTTTTGTGGAAGATCACTGAATATAAAGGAAAGCTGGATGTTCAATGCCCTCTTATTTCTAAAGGAATGGCTGCACCTCAGTTCTTCTACATACCTACAAGAAACCCTTGTTTTTGACTGCTAGTGCCAGACAATTTGTCTTGTAAGTACTAAAACATATAAGCCCAGAAGGCTTTGTTCACTATGTACGGGAATAAAAAAAGTACTAGATTTTTAAATATGGTACAGCTGCAAAAATTTCTTCTGTCACCTCTGAAAAACAGTGATGGGTTCTGTGCACTGCAAACTATAGCTGCAGAAAGACACCAGCGGGACCTGCATTTACTGCATTCATGGCACCCAGCAAGGAGTGCAAGTCCTGGGTTCTTACTCATGCTCAAAAGCTTTGTCACTAGACAGTCACAGAATTAGAAAACAGGAGGAATGTCTTGAGCAGACTAGTTGCCAGCATTCTACCTTCTCTGTGAGTTAAACCTCATCTGGCTTGACCAGATTATGCACTGATGCCACATCTGGACTACACACTGAAAAACTGGAAAGAAATTCATTGGTGTCTGTAGTCTTACCTAACACTGAAAAATATCTTTATTAAGGTTTAATTTATTAGAAATTCAAGGGGAAAAATGGCATGCAGTGTTCCTATGTATTGAAATATGAAACATAACCAGGGCATTGTTGTGCTCATTTCAGTGTAATTGCTGAAGAATTGTCCCATTAGTCTCTGGCCATTTGTGAACAGCGAAAAAGAGCAATATGAAGTGAATTGAAAATAACACCATCAAATAACCTACAAAGGAAAACAGAAGAAGAAAAATGGTGTGAATACAAGGTCAGCACTGGACAATAAACAGCTAATGTGTGTGGCTGCAATATGATTGCTCACATTTAAATATTTATTCACTTTAGGGATAATTCAGTCCAATAAAATTATAACTCTTTTGCAGTCATTCTTATTTGAGCCATCCTTTATTCTTGTGTCTATGTAAATTCAAGACGACGAACAAAGTTGATAAACAGCTTCTAGATCAGCTGAAATTCTCTGTGGACACAGACTTTCCTTGGGGTTTCATGGATTTCATGGATCATAAAACTGAGTCCTGGAAGAACTTTGGGAGGGAACTGCTCATGCTGGTGTGAGGGTGGTCCCCTGTACTCCCTGAGTTCACAGGGCACTGTAAGGGGCTGTGAAAAATATCATAAAGATTATTCCTTTTGCAATGTATTAAAAACTACAAACTTAACTCTTTGGAAGCTAGTTCCTGGGCTGCTCTCATAACAGCCCCTGAAACCTCTGATGACTCTAAGAGAAGATCACATGTAGGGTTGCATTTTGCACTGCATAAAGTGTCATATCTCATGTCAGTTCAAGTAAACACTGCAGGGTAGTCTTTTACTCCAGCAACAGCAGTGCATAGATCAGGTTTGTAAGACGGGAGAAGGGGAAGAGACATGATGGAGAAGATTTGGAGCAGGAAGGGAGTGTTATGTACTCCTGTGGGTTTCAGACCATTTAAGTTGTTCACTGAGGCCTGAAATAGTAGAATGATATTCATGGTTACTGCATCTCTAGTAATTATTTCCAGGCTGCAAGGGCTCATTGTTCCTAAAATGCCATCATTGATCAACTGTAAATTTCAGACCTGTTTTGTAAGGGTCACAGTAACATTCAGCATCATTTTAAATCCACTGAGTTTCTGGAAGTCCTGCACAGTACCATTTGCAATGACAGAGTCAGGCACCGTTTGTCACTACTCTGTTGTGCAGAACTTCTGTGGCTTTTCTTGCCTCGATGGTTATGCAGTGTGATGGGCTGAGCAGTGTGACAGCCTCAAGTGTCTGGGAAAAAAATCGCCTTTTTTTTAAGTTTTGTTGTGAACCTTGACTATTGGGCGGTGGAAAATGCAGATGCTGCTAGCAATTGTGCTTCTCTGAAGAGCACTCGTCCAAGTGCTGTGGTTTTGGCAGCTCTGGATTAAGGAGTTTCAAATCTCAGTGCTATACAACATCCTAGGTGCTTTCATTCCCCCCATGCACTCAGTGCACTATTGCATCTGTTACAAAGTGTTTCCTTCTAGCTGTTGTACTGGGAAGAAGTTGTTGTTAACCCTTGGCAAGGAGCATTAATCATTTGCACTGATTGTATTTATTATTTGTCTTTTGTCATGTTGTGAATGCACAATGTTTTGCCGTGTTTGTCAATTGCAAAAAAAAAAAAATCTGAAAGCAACCAAACCCTGGGCCCTTTCTTTCACCCCAGTGTGACATTGGTTATCAAAACAATGACAACAACAACATATCCCATTAAAAAGCCATCATATTCTTGCTGCAAGCGCTACATTTACAGAGAAAAGGAAAGGGAAATGTAGGTCTCCCTTCACATTCAAAAGAACTACTTTTCTAATCAATGAAATGCGGTGGCCTAAAGCAGGCACGTAAGCAGATTGCTTAACCAGTCCTTCTGGATGAGCAATGTTAAATGTACTTTGCTGGTAATTCAAGCCAGTGACTTTAAGAAAGGATGCTCCGGTATCTCTCATCTGTGGAAAAGGGTGAATGTTACAAACACTGGTCTCAGTATGGGGGAAATCAACTCTGGAAGGAAGGAAGGCACACTATGTAAATGGTGAAATCATGAAGAAAACTGTAACCAAACTACAGAGAATTTAAAAAAAAAAAAAATTATTGTATGAACAAATTAAAATAAATTAAAATCACAAAGGAAAAACAACACTTGGGAAGAAAACCCAATCTACTTTTGGGAAATAACAGTTTAAGGCAGTGATGAATAGCTAATAAGGATGGCCGTGCAGCAGTAAGGGCACACTACAGCATTTTGTATCCACAGCGTCTGACTCCTGAGTGAAGTCTGCAAGGCAAATTGTTAGACTTTGACTACGTCTTAGAAGCCTAGAAGAATGGGATTTTGTGCTTTCCTAAGAGCTTGTCACCTAAGATCCTAAGATTAGTCATGCTGAATTCAGTGGGAGCTGCAGGTACTCTAAAGCAGGTCACTCATACTGAAGTGCCTGCATGTGTGTTTAGTTACTGTACCACTGGCACTCTGATTTGCTTAGTTTTTAAAAGACCTTAGATCTTCGTGTCCTTTGAACTGATGCCAAAGTGTGGATAAATGGTAGCAAAGTTAGTGAGGTGACCGTCAGTGTCATACGTACACCTATGTGTATGGCCCAGAAAATACGGCACCTATTAGATAAATGAGTGCTGTCAAGGAACAGAGTCCCCACCAATTTGTACTGTACACATTAGATGTCAGAGCTCCGGAGTACATTGAGTATCAACAGTTCGGAATCACAACACTTTTTTCAAAATAAAACTATAGCAATCCAGGGGTTCAGGAACTTCTTGGCCCTCCTTACTGTGGTCTGAACAGATTTTTAACAAAGAAGGAGACGAAATTCATTCTTCTGAAAAGTTAATTTATTTATCCTATTTTTAAACCACTAAAGTCATCAAGTTTATGCCAAGTTTTTACAAGCTATCTGTTCCAATGCCCATTGATTTCAATATACATTAAGCTTTGCGAACCAGTGTGTGGAACCAGTGTGTGTGTTAGACTTCTGAACGACACCTTCCCAATGCTCTTAAAGCGTCATTCATATGTGCTGTTGAGATTAGCAATTCAGTAGCAGTTTTGAAACTGCTTTTTACTCCTCTTGCCCAGTGTGAAGACATCCCAGAGATACCTCCACACAGCACTGCAACTAGGATCCACCTCTTTCTTTTTCTTAGCTGGGTGAAACTTGTGTAGCCTTTACAATGCACACTTGGCTTTTAAAAGTGATAATTAGATAAACTTTCGAAGAAGTCAGAATGTAATTTTGGCAATCTGAAACATTCAAAAAACAAGCATCAATAGCAAAAATGTATAAAATAAAATATTCTTTTTGCTTATAATCACGCAGATGGAAAAGCAACAGAACGATCTTTGTATTTTTTTTTCCCCTTTCATTCTATTTGCTCATTTAGTGTTTGAGGTTTTGTGCTGAGTCACAGCGATCACAAATTCCCTTTTCTTTTTTTTTTGTTAAGTAATTGCTGCTATTGCTGTTGATTTTGGTTTGGTAAAAGCTAGACTCCTCAGAAAATCAAATTAATCCTCTGACTGCAGCTTTAAGAAACCTCCAGGATAATTAGGTCTGTTGGGGGAGCTGGCAACAATGGGAAGTTCATACAGACAGGTGAAAATAAGAATAAAACAATTTATTTGAAAGTTTTAATTAATGTGTGACAAGAAGGTCTCTCTTTTTTTTCCTTTCTTTTTTTTAAACTCAGAAATAGAAGGAATACAGCCCTTGTAGTAAAAGTGTTTGCGGGCACAGAGGCGCTGGAAGTCACTAGTCACCTGATGGACTGTAATTTAGAGAGGGATGGCTGTACTAGAAAGAAAATCCATTGCTTCTGTTTACTACTTTCTGTAGTAGAAAAGCAAAAAGCAAAGAGTCAAAAAAGGACAAAAAATAAGTTTCTTACATAACACATTGTTGCTCTACAGATGACGAGCTACAGAGGATTCCTATGGAACATAGGCATATATATACACATAGGAAATATATATTTCTTATTATTGGTAAAGGCATATCATTGGACAACTCAACAGGGTTAAAGAGGGGCTGGTGACAGAAAAAGGACCAGATGACACAGAGCATCATGTCAGGATAATAACTCAGAAGTATTCCTGTTACTCCAAATAAACAATTCTTGGAATAAGAAATATTTTTTAACACAGACATGTTGCCCTCTAGACTCAAAGTGTCTTCTGAACTAAGATCATTACCTCATACATAAGGAGATTCATCACATTTCCAAGTAAATATCAAATAACAGTGGATGACCTATATTTACAAAATGTATGTTGGCATGATCTAATGTGCAGAGAAAACAGCTTAATATTTTGTCCAAACCTGTGTCCTGAAAGAAGAGGCATTCACCCCAGCCTTTCCAAGATAGCTGCTGTTTGTTTAAACACGTTGCCTCCTTCTTTTCTGTTTGTATTTATTGACACCATAGCACATTAGTGGTGCAATAAAGGAGACAGGGAAGCTGTTTAGGTGAACGAGAAGCAGGTTTCCAGCCACCAATTAATATTTGTCATGTGCACAATGGAAAATCAGCGTTGATAAGACAGAGTGAAGGCACCAGCTAAATCCTAGCTGAAAATGAGAGGCTGAAACACACTACTGCATACTGATGACCTCCAGGTGGACCTGGCAAATATTTGTGATGTCGTACCAGCATGAAACACTGTTTTCTTCATTGGACAGAAAAGAGGATTTATAGAGCCTTTTATCCACCACAGATGTAGCCGACCCACAAAACACAAACATTTATCTTTCTACACAATGCCTTTGTGACACCAGGGGAAAGAAGCTGCTTGGGAGGCATTAGTCCTTTCTTTTCCCCTTCTCTTGCCTCCCCACTCCCCTCCCCACCTCCAGGAGAGGGGCTGCCACCAGCCCGGCCCACCACCGGCCCCCTGGCCTGCCATGCCCAAAACCAAAGACCCCGATCATATTCCATTTGCAAAAACCCACATAATTCCACAGGGATATTTTTTTCTGTTTTCTGGTTGCTGCGTTGTGCTTACATCAAAGGGAGGCAGGGAACAGTCTGTTTGTTTGATCTTGAAGAACACGATTTTTTCTCTCTGTTCTAATGGAGGAGAGTGCAGACAGACTTTCTCTAGCACTGTTCAATATCTCTTACAAGACTTAAATTCTGCAGGAAAAGGGCTGTTTTTCATCAGGGCTGCCATGCGCTGCTTAGGTTATGCATGCTGGGTCAGGTCTGGGGCTTGCAGCGGGGAGGTCAGTTGTAACTCAGCTCGCACATGAATCACAGAATCACAGAATGTTCGGGGTTGGAAAGGAGCTCTGTGGGTCATCTAGTCCAACCCCCCTGCTAAAGCAGGGTCACCTACAGCAGGCTGCACAGGACCTTGTCCAGGTGGGTCTTGAATATCTCCAGAGAAGGAGAATCCACAGCCTCCCTGGGCAACCTGTTCCAGTGCTCCGTCACCCTCAGAGTGAAGAGGTTCTTCCTCTGCTTCAGTTCATGCCCGTTTCCCCTTTTCCTGTCGCTGGGCACCACTGAAAAGAGTCTGTCCCCATCCTCCTGACATCCACCCTTGAGATATTTATAAGCATTTATAAGGTGTCTTCTCAGCCTTCTCTTCTTCAGGCTAAACAAGCCCAGCTCCCTCCGCCTTTCCTCGTAGGAGAGATGCTCTAGTCTCCTCATCATCTTTGTAGCCTTTTTAAACAGGACTAAAATAAAAATAGATGTAAGTCATTTGCTCATGTGTAGGTGGGAAAATAGGTAGATTACAGTTTAGTACCATGTATAGCGCATATTCTACAGTATTTAAAAAAACTTTCTAATAAAAGCCACACTGTGAGACGGGACACCGAAACAGGAGCCTCCACAACTTGAATATCTCTTTTTTCACCTCTGGTACCCGAGGCACACATTTTCAAAGGTGCCTGTGCCCTCGTTCCCTCTGAGATGTGCCCATGAAGTCTAGAGTTAATGGGACCATACCTCTGAGGGGCCAGGCCAATCACAGTTGTGACTGCACACACATTTGTAGGGACAAACTGAGAAACCGTCTCAGAAGCACTGGATTTGCACAAGACAGAACTGTGGCCTAGACCATAGTTCTCGTTACTACGTAAATTAGGTCCATGCATTAAACAAAAAGTTCTCTTATATGCTTGTTGTGCGCAGGAAGCCGTATCCTTGTGCCCAAGACCCTGCCATACCTTTCAATAACAATATTTCTTCATCATTTAAAAATCCCTGCTCAGCCGAGTAATGCGCCTGCATGAGACTTCTGGGTTCTTCTTCCAGCCTCCCTCTCTGTAGTGCGATGTTGAATATGAAGAAAATAAACTAAAAAATACAAAACATCTTTTGTATATGTATATGTATTTAAGAATTAATTAATCTATTATATATCTAAGCTACATCCATGCAAATTGACAGAGCTGAGAATGTTAAACAGTTTTATAACATGTATTTACAATTTACCATGTAAACAGGATCCTGGAACCACATAAATAATAAATGGATTTCTTGCTTCCTACATAAACAGACACTGTAATTTTACAACAGTCGTGTACTACCTAGAATAATAATTTACAGTCAGAGTACTCAGCTGTCTGGTTTGGTATTCTGAATGCCGCCTCGATGGTAAATATTGAATATTTAAGGTCAGTCATCAAGAAACTGTTTTCTTAAGCGGCTGGGCAGGGATCCAGCCCACCTGCAGCTGCAGCATCTCCAGTCAGTGGGCAGGATCGACCTCTGCATGTGGTCAGACACCCCCTCCTGCCGCTGCCACTAGCAGCACCACCAGCACCATCACCAGCACCGGCACTGCCATCATCACCGGCACCACCACCAGCACCAGCCCGGGCAGGAGGAGGGGAGTCCAGCTGCAGAGGAATGGGTGGCTGCTGAAACAGGCTGCGCTGAGGAGGCTGGATGCCCCTTCTGCTTTCTTGCTATTTGGAACATTAATTTATATATGTGGTGCTTTAACCTAAAAACCACCTCAGAAGGAAACACAATGCAGAGGCAGAATATTAAGAGTTATGGTCTCTGATGATTTCTTAATGTATTCACAGATAATACAGAACTTCATGGTTTTGTGTGTGTTTTACTTAAAATGAATGTGCAGTGTTTAATGCTAAAGGATGAATATCAATATTAATTTTTTAAAAAAGTTTCTCATCCACTGAGGTTTTGCAGCATATTCTTTTTTAAGCTTACCAATACACAGCATATATTATATAGCCATTATATGGTGGTGATTTTTGCTTTAGTTATCAAGGACTATTCCCAAATACACATATTCTAAGTAACTGCATATGTGTTTCAAAATCAGTTTTTCAAAGAGCCGAAATGTGAGCAAAGTTATTCAAAGCCATTACACATGAAAAAGGAGATATTGAAGAACTAAATCAAAAATTAGTTATAATATTAAACTAATAGTAAAAAAATTATTGCCTTTGTTCTAAATACATGTTTATTTTGGACAGACGTTATTAATAGCTAAATTTACAATGGTCTGAAGGTTTGGGAAAATAGTTCTTACCTGTAAAGCATAGATGTGTAACAGATTCGTTAGGTCCTCTCCAAAGGGTCATGGTAAGCCCAGAAAGATGTAAACCTACACATGAGGAGTAGCCTTCTTATATGTCTTCTGTTTATTTCCTACATTTTGAATAATACTACTGTACATTTAGATAAGGATATATAAAACACTTTTCAGAGACAGAAAATAAAAGAGGTCTGTATTTTGTCTGCTCATGGAAGGAGAAACAATCTGATTATTGTTCTCCTTTGCAGTAAGCTAGATGCCACAGACTATTTACACTGCCAGAGACTCTCTGACATTGCATTTCTTTGATTCTTCCTCACTCAGACTCATGTTAGCCCCCAGCTCTGCATTAGTATATGTGGACACATATATATGGATTTATTTTGTCTTTAACTTCTCAGATGCCTTATAGTTCCCATGAAAAAATGCTCCACTAACTACAAATAAACACGAAAAATGGATTTGGGATGCCTGATGTATTTTACAATCAAAGCTGAATTTTTTTGCTTGTGATCACAAGAGCGATAAGAAACCAAGTAGAAGAAACCTGTGAAAGAGATTAACCGTGCGCTTGTGCACCTATTTCTTTTGTTTATTACACTACATACCTGAGTAATGTGCAGTGGATTCTCTGCCTATTACACTGTCTGTGACAGTTAATGCTTTCTCTAGAAGTATGAACAGAGCTAACCCGAATTTTTTTTCCACCAAGGTTTCGTCAAAAAATACCAGTTTGTTGATATCCAACTATTTCAAATTCCAAGTATTCTGGGTTCAGAGCAAATACTACTAAGCCCAAGTGGACCCTGAGACAACTCTAGTTCGATTGCTTCAGAGCAAAGAGTCCAATGCTGCCTGCCTCCAGATTTTGGGGACAGAGCAACAAGAACACCCTACCCCAGCAGCTCCAGGTAATTAGAGCTGACACAGTCCCCTAGGCTGCAGCACAGAGAAGAGCTTCACTACCCAGGGAGCCCAGGTGGCTGCTTCAGCCTGGAGCCTGGGTAGGAGACCACAGGCAGACAGCATGGGCGGTTACGAGACTTTATGCCTGCCCAGGACTTGGTTCATGGTTTCACAGCAGGAAGCTTGGGAACACTCAGAACCTGCCTTCAAGGGAGCGGATGAATCCTCCCCAGTGGAAGGAGATTCGCTTGCAAGCCAGAGCAAGACTTCTCATCTCAGCGGTGGGGCCCTCACCTGAGCTCAAACCACCAGGCTAGCAAATCCTTGACAGAGTCTGCTTGCATATCTTATCCAGTGGTTACAGTATGGGTTGTTGCAAAGCCAAATGCTACCCCATGCAAGAATCAGCAGGACACAGCCCAACTTGTTCCTTCTCTTTCTGGCCCAGTCAATTCTTCCCCCTCTCCTTCCAGTGTCCCAGCTTCAGTCGCAGTGATAAGATGGAACTGCGGATCCCTCAGGAACTTTGGTGACATGAGAAACAAGAACCAGGTGTCTACACATAGAATCACAGAATCATAGAATCATAGAAAGCTTTGGGTCGGGAGGGACCCCTAGAGGTAATCTAGTCCAACGCCCCTGCAGCGAGCAGGGACACCGCTAACTAGATCAGGTTGCTCAGAGCCCTGTCCAACCTGGTCTTGAATGTTTCCAGGGATGGGGCCTCCACTACCTCTCTAGACAGCCCGTTCCAGTGTTTCACCACCCTCATTGTGAAGAATTTCTTCCTTATATCCAGCCTAAACCTTCCCTGTTTTAGTTTAAAACCATTACCCCTTGTCCTGTCACTGTTGTCTCTACTAAAAAGATTGTCCCCATCTTTCCTATAGGCTCCCTTTAAGTACTGAAAGGCTGCAATCAGGTCTCCCCGCAGCCTTC
>Ga0065711_1012600_pt1 | contig 11672 bp, 4 predicted proteins | sample Hoacrofraction12_FD_59098 | JGI IMG/M metagenome (GOLD analysis project Ga0065711, IMG submission 59098) | Hoatzin crop microbial communities from Cojedes, Venezuela - Epithelial fraction 12 v2 (version 2) | ecosystem: Host-associated > Birds > Digestive system > Esophagus > Crop | place... | reverse complement strand
CCCTCCGTGGCAGTGTTCAAGGCCAGGTTGGACGGGGCTTTGAGCAACCCGGTCCAGTGGAAGGTGTCCCTGTGCCCACGGTGGGGGGGGTTTGGAACTGGATGATCTTTAAGGTCCCTTCCAAGCCATTCTATGATTCTATAACAAGAACTGATGCAGACAGGATAATATGTTATTTCCTCATATTCTGTAATGGTGTATAAAAGTTTAAGAGATCCTTTTTCTTATTATTCCTTGAAGCTGTCAAATCTCCCAGGTGATTTATGTGAAATAGTAAACCTTTCTATCTTTCCTGTGTCTGAAACCTATGATAAAACCAGGTACTAAATACCAATAATTTAAAAATAATAGCATTCTATTCTTTTTTTTGGTTATGTTTGTGTCTTTAAAAAAGAAAAAGGCTTTCAAGGAGGTTTTTAAAACATCCTGTGTACTTGAGGCCTGCACATGTCATGCATAGCTTACCAGCTTACCTGTGTTCTCAGGGTTAAATTCACAGATGAAGAGGCTCTGGACAGTTTAAAGGAGATGTAAAGGATATTGAGAATATGAATAAAGGGTAGATAGTCATTGTTATTCTCCTGGACTTTTCTGCCGTCATTGAACATTGTTGTCTGTAAGATAAGTTCTCCAAGAGCAGTTGCAGAGAGCAATGTATCCACTGAGAAGCGATTTAAAATTGCTCTTCAACTGCTGGATACCTTGTTTGAAGAGTCCCACAAAAATAAATTCTCCTGCTGGTTCTCCTCGGCAGTTATGTGCAGTTACAAGTTGACTGGTCTGTTGACGTGGCTTCAAGTGACTTTCTGGTAGAGGTGAGATGTAGCTCCTTCCTTGGAACTAGTCCAAGGCTGAGGACTTGCTAAACACTCAGGAAATAAGAGATTTCATGACTTTATGGTTCAGAATGCTGCTTTTGGTTTGGAGTGTGTGTGTTTAACTTGGCTTTTCATGAACACAGAGATATTAAAAAGAAAAAAGCTATTATAGATTCAAAACATAATAAAACCTAGAGTCTTTTGCCCTCACCAAACAAGAGACTTCACAGAGCACAATTCTCTCCTTGCAGAGAAAATGAGTGAACAGACAATAAATGACAGATTATTCATATTCCTTGAGTAACTGTGGTGATAAACATTGTATGTGCTGAAGAACTTTTATTATACTAGAATAAAAAGCAGAAGTAAAGATTGTCCAATATGTTTCTTTATTCTGAGGATTAGAAGTCCCTTTGTTTCTTTGCACATTAAAATGTGCTTTTATAACTGAAGACAAGTCTGTAGAGGCTCCTAAATCCATTACAGACATTCTCGGAGTCTGTCCAAGTACTGTTTGGAGACTGCCATAGAACATGAGTGGACACGTTCCTACAAAGCCACAACTCTTCTAAACTGGAAACAGGATATTCTGCAAACTTATTTTGGGAAAGGTGCTCATATATTTCTGATTGAAAGTTATTTATAGTTTGTGTGCAAAAAAAAAATGTCCATAGGGAGTGCAGATGCTATTCCAGAGGTCTCTGTAATTTTTCAACTTCTCTTTAATTTATCCTGAAGTTTGAACACAGAATGTATGAGACAGAGCATGTTTCTTACTTGGAGCCGTAGTAGTTTAAAATCATTAAATAAGTTAAACCAACAGAATGCCTCCCAGTGACCATGACTTGGACTTACAGGCTAGACATTTCTGCCTTTCGAAACCTGACCCTCAGGAGAGCAGCTGGGCTGTGACTCACTGTCTTCATGTGGGCTGGGGATGACTATGTCCAGAGCAGAGTTTGTAAAACTGGTTCTAGGTTTGCAGTCTGGCCTGGTTTGCATGTGTTGGGAACAGTAGAGTATGGCAATTATAGGATTTTCCTGCTCCCTTTTGATGTGTTTCTGAAACCAGTTAATTTCTAGCATTTCAACATTTCTCTTTCCGCTAGAATTAAAAAATGAGAAATTCAGCAAAGTCAGAAGTGGTGCTTACTGTAGCTGATGGAAAGATTCCTTTTAAAGCAACATGTCTTGAAAGCATTCAGTCCTTGAGTCCTCACTGGTGCAAGCCAGACTTCCCTGAAGATTCATTTGAAAAGACCAAGGCTAAGTCGTGTCTGTCTGTGTAGTTCTGTCAGTGTCTTAGGAATAACTGATTTATCTCAGCAGAGGTAAGTAGCATAGATAAAACCAATATTTTTTTGACTACTGAACCAGCAATTGCTTAGAAACCCAGAGTTACTGAATGAACTGAAAATGCTTTTTGTGTTTGTATTGTAAAGCCAGCAAATGCTGGTACCACCTCTCTTAAAATCACCTGCAATATTTAGTAAATGTAAACAGATAGTTCCTATGCCTTTCTCTTTTCTTTTTTTTAGGTTGTCCTCAATCTTAGCATCCAAACAATGGTGTTTAGACTTTGCCTTATTTCTAAGGAGAAAAATCTTTTGTTTCAATAAGGGCTGTCTCTGTTGGTAATATTTTTTTATCTCATTATCAATTTCTTATAAAAATAGCAACTTTGCCTTTATTTTTAAGCCCTGATTCTGTAAAGTGGGGAGCTATTCCTGAACTATGCTGAGCACGCCAAGTTTGCACGGAGGCATTCTGCGCTCCTCAAATCTTAAGTCTTCAAAACTCCAGGGATGGTTGAGTCCCCATCCCTGGAGGTGTTTAAAAAACATGTACATGTGGCGCTTTGGGATATGGTTTAGTAGGAATGGTGGTGTTGGGTGGATGGTTGGAATCGATGATCTTAGAGGTCTTTTCCAACCTATGATTCTATGATTCTAAGCCTTACATTAAAAGCTTAAAATGTTAGTAGGCACTGAGACACTTACTGAATCAGTCTTCATTTTATTTGTGCTGTGTAATAGCAACAAAATGGTTACTTATTAGAGCCTAGATAAAACAGAGAGTAGGCAGCTAATGTGAGATTAATTGCTTCACATTATTCACAAGGCTTTTGTCTTTGATTTTGCAGAAAGGTACGTCTGTTTGTACCCCCTGCAGTTGTGCAGTATGAGAAATGTTCGGCTTCTGTTTGGAAGCTTCAAGTACGCAGGCTCAGAATTAAAAAAAAAATGTCCTAGAAATACTGTGTAGCTGGTTGGGGTCTCTATATTCCATGTAAATAGCAAAGTATGCCTTTACAACTTCGATTGCGCGTTGCCCTTTCACAGTAATCTCTTTGGGTTTATTTTTCTTTTCAAGAATGGAGGTTTGTAAAAGGAAATACAAGTGTTACTAAATTAAAATCTGTTTGGTGCCTTTAATGGCTATGTGGAAATGGTTAGTATTTGTGCCGAAAAGCAGGAGCAGTATGTTTCGGATGCCTTGTGCTGTTATTAGAACACATTATTTTACTTTCTTGCAGTTATTTTCCCTATGTACAGTAATTCTGATGATGCTTGCATAGTAATGATGGTGACAGTGTGATGGATTATTCACAGTTGTAATGATTATGGTGCCATACTTATAAATTGTGTAGGGGAAGTATTTAAGGTATTTTTCATGTGTTTTTGTTAAAAAAATAGGAAATTGCTATCATTTAAATAAGACAGAATTATATTCTTACACTGTAAAGAATGCACAAGAGAGATCCTCCGTAATAATGTGAAAGTGCCCAAAGTAGATAAGGCATGGAGAAGCTACATTAACATATTTGTAAAGGAAAAGTACTGTCTCTTGGCTTTTGTGGCTCTTATACCCCATAGTGCTAGTGTTTTACAGTCTTTCCATTGTCCATTACTGCAAACACGTCCAGATGAATTCAGCGTTTAATGTTAAAAATCTTATAACATGCCAGTTTGATTTGTAGCCCTTCATATCATGGAATGCTAATTAAAATCATATTTTTGCATATGTCATGCCTTTCATGTACATATGCAAATAAAGCCTATTGCCTTTCAGCTATTAGTAATTAACTTTATGAAGGACAGCTGTAATACATAATTAACGAAAATGTTTGCAAGCCCTTTTCACGCTGAAAGTTACAGCAGTAAAATTTTTGTTTATCGAGAGAACCATTTTAGTTGAAGCTTCAGTCTGATATCTAAATTGTTTGAAGCAGTCACATGACATAATTAAACTGATGTTATGGGCTTATCAGCAGAAGAATGGTACTTGATAGGCTCCTATCTGTTTCATTACATATGTCACCAAAATTGAAGTAAATTATTTGTGTTTTGTTTGGTAGAAACATGATGCTAGGTAGTATATATTTTCTTGCTGTTGTTGATGCCTTGAACAACGCCCTGCTAGTTTGAACAATATTCCTGCCCAATATGTATTTATGAATATGTACTTCACCTTTTCCATCTTTTTTTCACAAAGCTATAAAATAATTAAAGCTATTAATTTGTTTCCATGTATATCTCTCTAAATAATTAATACAGCGAGGTTTGACCAGACATAGGCAGTGATTAAAGCGTCTCATCCTGTTGTATTTTTGTGTTACTCATTAAAAACAATGGCACTACTTGTATGAAGAAGGGTTGTAGGATGGCCCCATTAAGCCTAAATAAGTTTAGAAGCGTGAGTAAAACTGTATTAGCTTATAACATGAGAAAATGTTATGTAGGCAAAATAGCCTATGTTATCAGTATATTGTATACGATATTCTAATTTGCAAAGGGAAGCACAAACAGTTTTTCCATCCTTTGACCAGTGAGGTATGGTTTTAATTACTTACTTGTAAGAAAAATAGCCACATGACTGCAATCTGAAGAAAACCTGTTGTTACGGAATGGACTCCTAGATTTAAATCCTAGTCTAGCAGGGTTTTTTTTAAATCCTAGTCTAGCAGGGTTTTTTAAAAGTCCGTCTTAAATAAAATATACTGAGGTGCATGCTTGAAACAGAAAAATACTGTATTTTTAAAAAGTATTAAAATAAAAAAAAAAATAATCTCCCTGGGTTTTCTGTTTGTTTACTAGGGTGGCATTTGTGATGAAGAAGCATTTGAATACTCATTTATTGGGCAAGCACGGAGTTGGAACACCCAAGGAAAGGTAAACTACTTTAAAATTCTTTCTTATTTTACCTTATACAATATGCGAAGACCTTATCTGGAATATTTAGCTTGCCCAAAATGAAGTCACCTAGACTTTTAGCTCAACTCCATCTATAGGGGGATCTAATGGGCTTAAGTCCTCTACCAGCATGGTGCTTATGACATGTCTGTGTGTATCAATAGAAAAATTGTTGTAGAAAGCAATTTTACGTAAAAGATGTAGGATTTGCACTTTTTTAGGCTGTTTTTTGACAAATGGTATTATTTTCTCAAAATTTCCATAGTTGTAACTGTCTCTCAAGTACAAATATTTTTTTAATTATTATTTCTTGCTGGTCTTGATGCTCACAGGTTAATAAAATGACCTTCAAAGACTTTTGTTGATCACTGAGGTCAAGGCCATAGAGGAATCAAAAAGAAATTTTCCTCAGTGTTCTTAAACAGGAACAAAGATCTGGAGTTTTGACTGTTTTAGAAATGAATTAATTTATTTTTTCAATCTTTGTACAGTTACTTATTTTCAGACTTTTTTTTGAGAGCAGTTTATTTTTTCTGTGGTTTAATATGTAACTGTGTTTTACAATGGCCCTGTGTTTGCAGATAAACAGATTTGGCCTCAGGTTTATTGAGGCACATTGTGGCATAGACATTAGTTCATTGAATTTTTGGGACAACTTGAAACTTGACGGTTTTCGGATAGCCAAAAGATTGCCTATTCTCTTCCAGTCTGGACAGATGGGAGGTATCCTACGTGCAGGGTTCATTGCTGGGCGCTGTTTCAAGGGTTACTGCCTTGTCACTCATTCTTCCAGTGTAGGCCTCCATAAACAGAATGTTTCCTGGTTTTGATATGCAAGAAGGGGAAAATAAATGATAGCTAGGAGTTGCAGGAAGGAGAACACTGCAAAGCTCTTTCTGGGTCATGTTCGTTTCCTGTTAAAGGCACTGGAAAGGGTAGGCAAGTGAACCCTTTCCGCACAAGTTCGTCACGCTTAAATTGCCGAGTGACCTGAGTTTTAAATTAACATACCCTATACATCTTGTGTTTGACGAAGCACCTGTTTAAGTGGCGATTATCTTTTTAGTGAGATTTCCTCTACAAAGTGCTTAACCAGAATTTCCCTAACGGGTGGTGATTTAAAGAGTTGCAAGATACTGTTTCATCTAAAATATCGAATGATACGTTGAAACAACAACTACAGTTTCATCAAAGCAAATATCATATTAAAGTTTATGCTGGTGATCTTTTGTCATAGCACAACAATTATGAAAAATGTTTTGCTCTGGTGGCTTATTTTGTAACTGGAAGCATTCAGTGCAAATATATGCTCTTTTACGAGGGGGTACTTACTGTATAATCATTGCAAATACAACATAGAGATAACTTGTGTTACCCTAGTGAATATGTGCGCAATAAAGGATACATACAACAGATTTCCAAATATAGTATCTTAGCCTGAGAGGCATATTTTTGGCGATCATCATCTCGAAATGAATTCCTAAACAAGCAGGATGCTGTAATCTGAATCGGTTGTTGCTGGCTTTTGTTAGCGTGTTTCTTCTGAAAGCCTTCTGGCTGTTTCCATTTTGCCCATTTCTTCCCAAGTTCCTCGAAGGCTTTCTGGCTGACCCGCCAGCGTGGTGCGAGGAGGAGGAGGAAGGGGGGGTGCCTCCTCTGCCGCCCCANGGCGNGGTGACAGGTTCACAGCCCCTGCANCCCGGGCTGCCCNAGGAGCGGAGAGCCCAGCTCAGGCCTGCAACCTCCCTGCCCCGGCTGCCAGCGCAGGCTGCTCCAGCTTTGCCCCCAGGCGAGCATAAACGAGGGACGTTTGAGTGGCTTCATACTCTCTTCTCTTGAAATTTCTTCATCCATCTCTTGACTATTTCTTGTCTGCAATACCTTTTTAGCTGGCACTTCAGCTTAGTGTAGAGCAGCATCAAACGGTAGTGGCAGAGCTACAATAGCAATGTAATTTTTCTGGTAGCAGTCCCTCACCGGTGACGGTGGATGCTGAAGCTGCGTGATGTAGTGCAATATATACCAAACCACAGTTGCTTTCCTTTCCACCTTTCCTTTCCTATTATGAGGTAGTGTGATGCCTTTTAATGTCTTTAGGAACCAAAGAAACTCTCCTTCAGTGTGTTAAACAATCACTTTGGGTATAAACGTATTCTAAATTAAGTTACATAGTTTTCTTACCTATTTAAAACATTAATGCCTTGAATATAATTTTGCAAGCTTGCTGTTTTTTAATTTCTGTAGGACAATATAATCAGTTTATTCTTTGTTTTGAATTTTGTTCTGCCCTCTGATACATTGCATATAATAGCAAACACTAATAGAAGCTAGCTAAATAGGCTGTGACAATTAAATTAATAATGCATTTTATTTGCAAGTGTTTAGTCTTCATGGTTTGACTGATATATGCAAAGATGGTAATTTATTAAAAGTAAATTCATGTAATTGTACTACAGAGTTTGATGGACCAAAAAAAGTTGTCAGCATGACTATCATCAAAAACAGAAAATCGAAGTAAGTTCAAAAGGGTGCTTGAAAAAAAAATTAGTTATAACCCATACTCTCTGAGAAATTGGTCCCCTTTTAACAACTTATCAAAAAAGAATTTCTGGTGACAAACATTGAGATAGTTCTGAGAGGGAGAGGAAAAAAAACATTTGCAATTTAGTTAACAGTACTGAACTAGTGCGCCTTGCTCTCTCTAGCTTTCCATAACCCATAACCATTGCTTTTTTGTATGCACAAAAGGGAGGTGGTATGGAGGCTATGGAAGTGTTTGCATGTGCAGATATGGAAAACAAGTATAATTCATAGTAAGATTGCTACTAAAACACCTTTTGTTTTTAGTTTTTCTTGTTTTGCTTGGTTTTGGAAGACAAAATTGATTTAAGTCGAAACATACTGTACGGTTGAAAATTGCAGAAGCTTAAAAAAATAGCCTTGCAGTAAAATGTCTGCACATTTCAGCCACAAAAAACCCTACTACATAGTCCATTATGATCATTACAATTTAATAGCTAACTCAAAAGTGGAATGTTTTAACACAAAAAATTCCTCTAAGGTATTTTTTTCCTGTTATTGGAACCTGTGATACTGATTTATTGTCAACTTGAATGTGTCTCAAAACTGGCATGTTATCTGCTAAGTCCAAGGCCGGTACATATTTGGTACTTCAGTGTCAGTAATCTTCATGGGACCTATAACTATATCTTATTGGCAGGATAAATCTTTGCTACACCTTTATTGTGTCTAGGAGACAATGTGGTTGAGGACAAGGTGAATGCATCAGTAGTGTTAATAGTGCCAAGTTCTAATTTCTGTTACATCTTCATTTTACTTAGGTGTGAATTGTGGCAAAACACAGAGCAAACAGAGATGTTTCACTGTTGAGTTTAAGATACACACATACACACGCAAACAAAAATACGAACAAGAAAATAAGAATAAAATCATTAAGTCATTCATCAATGGGACTGAATTTTGCCTCTATTAAGCACAACTTTGGATTTGAAAATTTTTCATACGAAGAAATCATGTAACTATCCTTTAGAGATTTTTTTTTTTTAGGACACAATGATTAGTGTACAATATGCATTTTATACTATACAAGACTTTGTTAACTAGAATTTTATCTGATACATCTGTTTAAAACTGTTTTTTATATAAGTATACCAGAGAAAGGCCTTAACTGACAGTTAAGTACCTCATCCTCCTGATGGATTTTAAATTGTGAGTTGTGTCTGAAATAACTTTTTGCATATGCGTAATCCCATTGAGTCAAAGAGGATCATTCATATCTGTAAAGTTACTTGGAGCACAGACACTTGCTGAACTGGAATCTGTGTTGGAAAACATTTTTTGTGAAGGTCATTAATAACATGTTTGGTTTCTGTAAGGTTGTTCTGGCATTTTTTCATACGCTTTAAAAATGAAATCAATGTTACAGTGCTAGTAACATCACGTGAAGATCACGTTGATTTTCAAATCTTAATTGATTGGAGAAGCTGTGTAACGATTTCAACTTGAGAGCAACGGATATAAGTAAATGCCCTTTACTATGTAGTAGCAGCCTAAATAGGTATGAGACACTTTTTCAAATAATGTTGGACGATAATGTACTTCTAAAATCGGTATATTTTTTTACACAGTTACTTTGAAGTAAACAGAGGGTTTAAAAAGTAAAAAAGGAGCGTGTTGTGTAATGATCTTGCACAAGCCCGTGTGAATGTTGGAATATCAAATGCTACTAATGTGCATACATAACATACTAAAGTGAATGGGAGTTTGTTTTGTGATTTTGTTTTATTTTATAATAAATTGCAGTGTCCTGATATTTCCATTTTGAATGTAAAATTAGAAGTGAATGACGTCCATCAGTCCAACTCTCTTCTATTTAATTGAACTGTTAATCCTTCTTTAGAAACATTTTTCTTTCTTCAAGTAAAGAAATTTCTGATAGTAACTATTTGATATGTCTGTTTTGGAGAATATTACCCTCTGCCTGCAAAGAAAAAAGATCCAGTTGATGTTACAGCAGACTTTGCGAAAACAAGTGGCAAAAGTCCCAGATGATGTGTCATACGTGCATCGATGTATACAATCATCTTGTAATAACTTACCCACGTTCTGAAAGGAGGAGTAAGTGACTGTCTCACAGAAAAGTTTCCCGTTAGAGGTGTTGGTCATACGTATGGATGCACAGAGGAGAGGCTACCTGTAATGGCCGGTGGGTAATGTGCTGGGTCTTGCCATCAAGCTTTGTCACCATCTTTTGCTACTTCTGGCAAATAATTTTGAGCTTTTCAACTTAAACCTAATGTTACTAGTTTAACTGGATGGGAGTGAAAACTTACGTAATTGATTGTTTCCTGCATTTGGCTTAAAGAGGATCTTGGAGAGTTACAGAATCATTCTTTGGAAAAGCCCTAAGGAAGGAAATGTAGCTTTTCCTTGAGGTATTTACTAGCCTGAAGCTTGTGATGAGAGGAGGGGAATGGAAAGGACTCAGTGTTTTAGCATTGCTTAGGAGCTAGTTTTACCCAAGATCTATGTTAACCTTTCGGTATTTTGGAGGCTTGCTTGACCTTTGGAAGCAGTATTTTCCTGCGGAGTTCGGCTCTCGGCTGGTGCTACGCTGTTTCGGAGGGTGAGTGCAGGTGCAGGCTCCACAGTCGCTTGCTGCCTGAGTGCTCTTCTCTCCCCATGGCTGACCCAGGGAATGTGAGGAAGCCATCACCGGAGTTTCCTCGGGTACTAGAAGTAGATGAAGTGCTGAAAATTCACGGCTAGCTTTCCTCTTGGCTTGTTGTCTGTACATACATTGTATGGATTTGCTTTGCTATGAAGAAAAGAAGAGAGGCAACCATTTATACATTTGAAGACTGTTTTCACAAAGACAAGTGATGAATTCAGCATCTTATCATAAAGAAAAATAACAATGGAAGGATGGTAAAAGAATGAAGTTATTATACTGCTAGTCATTATTTGTTCTTCCTATCAAATCCTGGCAATCTTATAGTTTAGTTCAGGAGGAGGGGCAATCTGAAGGAAGTTTATTTTAGTTGTCAGGTGTGGTGTGAGATGTTTTGGAAATTTCTGCAGTTGGCAACAATCTTCCTGCTGGGAAGGCTTAGATGCTACGGGTAGAAGATAGAGGGAGCGCCTGTTAGGATGCACGCTGCCCACAATGAGCACTTCTGGATAATTTTAAGCATTATAACAAGACATAAATGATCATCTCGTATTCAGAAACAACCAAGTGCTGTCTAGAGTCTAAGTTATTAGTTTCACTAGTAAGTGTACACTAACGTTGTCTATGGATCTGTGGAAGACACTGTGGGTAGCTGCTGAAAGCTGCAAGTTTTTTTTCACAAGTCTGTTTCCAAGGAAAACACAGTTCATAGCTGCATTCCGTCAGCCAGTAAGTAGTAAGCCACAAACTGATCCCTCTTCTATTGCAGTCAGCTGAAAATGAGTTGTTCCAGTCAATGTCCCAGCTTGCTTCTTCCACTGTGTAAGTCAACCGTGCAGGCCGAGAGGGTAAGAATTAGGATGGCAATATATCTCTAAATCCCTTTTTACCTGCGCAGCATTGGAAGCAAGAGATTTGTCCGGGCAGTGACGCAGAGTATGTTACGCTACTTTGAATTTGTACAGCGTTGTACTTTGTGGCATTTATAGATGTAAAGCGTTCCATGTCGCGGGTGGTATCATGACTCTTAGCTTTGATCAGTCTATAAAATACAACACAAATATTTATTGGGTACATTGTAAAGGAAATGGAAACATAATCTCTTGACTGTGCTGCAATGAAATATTTTCCATATATGCTGAGGAATTATGAGGACCATTTTGTAGACTTTGGAAGTGAAAGCAGAAATGCTGTGGCAAATCTGTGTATGACTGATGGTAGAAGCTCAGCTTCTAGTTTTAAACCACACTCTTCACAATACTTCCATCAAGTTATAATGCCATCAGGACTATTTTTCTGCAGCCAAAGCAGTCTTGTAATCTATTAAGTAAGAATGTATGTTTGTCCAGGTTTACTTAAGTTTCACCAGCTCAAGGTGGAAACAAATGCTGGAGAAATGTATTCTGGAGTTGAATGATACCGTGAACACAATTCTAAAATCACCCCCACAGTGCCATGTTTTGGGTTTTT
>Ga0065711_1048692_pt1 | contig 11673 bp, 6 predicted proteins | sample Hoacrofraction12_FD_59098 | JGI IMG/M metagenome (GOLD analysis project Ga0065711, IMG submission 59098) | Hoatzin crop microbial communities from Cojedes, Venezuela - Epithelial fraction 12 v2 (version 2) | ecosystem: Host-associated > Birds > Digestive system > Esophagus > Crop | place... | reverse complement strand
TTTTTTTTTTTTTTTTTTTTTTTTTTTTCCCTTGATTTATGAGTTTTAGGCAGCAGTAGTCGTGTTGCTCATTAAGCAAAACAAATGGTTGTGAATGAACAGGCAGTTACTGAATACATGTTTAGGGCCAAATCCAGATCCTTCCTTCCTTCCTTCCTTCCTTCCTTCCTTCCTTCCTTCCCTCCTTCCTTCCTTCCCTCCTTCCCTCCTTCCCTCCTTCCCTCCTTCCTTCCTTCCTTCCTTCCTTCCTTCCTTCCTTCCTTCCTTCCTTCCTTCCTTCCTTCCTTCTCTTTCTTTCCTTCATGTTTTATTTTAATAACTATTTCAAAGTTGGGTAAGGCCTTAAGAATCTAAAACTACACAAAATTTGAGAAAATGAGATGAGAAAATTTTCATAATCATAATTTTCATAAACATGATTTTTTTCTCAACTCATAATTTTTTGTACTTCTGCCGCACAGGTTGATGGTAGGACAAAGTATTTAAGGTTAGAATAGAATATAGTTCTCTTTCTGAAGGAACAGTCACATCATTTATTTTCTGTCCATGATAGATATTTTTCCAAATATATTCTGTTTAATAAGGCACTTACAATTGAAAATAGTTGCTGCTATTTGGGTTTTCAAATAATTAGTTTCTGGTTTTAATACAGAACTCAGGGCAACTCTGCGTTAAAACTCAGCATGTTAAAAAATAGGTTACTTTTTTGATACATCTTTCCCAAGGTTTTCTGGGCATTTTTCCTTTTTTTCTTTTTGCTTTTTACTTGCCATGCTGCAAGAAAAGAGATTATATAACCTCACAAGATTTCCTTGTAAGAAAGTATTTACCATATTTTGATATGACTTTATTCTAGTGTCAACATAAAGATTGAGCAGTGATTAAGTGCTGACTTTTCTATATGCTACCACTGTACTGTTACAAAGACTCATGCAAGGATGCTGATTTCATTGCTTAAGTATGCCCAACAAATCTGGGCTAGATTCTGTCACCTTTATGCTGGGTAAGTGACACTTTATCCAATTCCAAAAACTCTTTTTTGATAAGTTCTTACTTACTACAGGAATGACAGAATATGGCCCTCAGGATTTATCATTTTTGTATATTCCATTCTTATGCATATCTATATGAACTAAATGGACCATGATATGCTTAGAAAAATAACTGGAAGTTCAAAATGAAGCAAAGAAACAAACCAACCAACAGCAACAGAAAGAAAGAGAAATTAACAGGAATAAACTCCCTTAAGTAGCTGCCCAAGAACTAACACAACACAGTCTGGAATTCAGAACATTTATTGCAAGAGCTGAGTAACTAAATAACGTTGAACTGGCAAAGCAGTAACAAGAATAACTGGTTAGATATTTATTCTGTCAAAGTCATCAAACACCCCTCACGAACTGACATAAGTACTGCAATAAGCAATGCACCCCTAACCCATTTTTATGCCTTTTATACTGTGGAGGGAAAAAAAAAAAACATGGAAAAAAGTGAACTGCTATATACAAAAGAATAAAGAAGAAAAAAAGGTTTGTGTTTTTGATAAGAATAAAATCACCTTCAGATTAGCTAAGTTTGTTACTGTAAGACTGATGTTTCACTGTGGCGTAAGTAACTTCTGCTTTTCTCTGTAAGGACCTTTTTGTTTTTGTTTTTTTTTTTATGCATGCTATTTATTTGTATAAATCATCTGTCATGCCTTAACAAAAACCATCTAAACATGTCTGGATTTGGATTTGCTTTGCGTGCAACAGATCTTATTAACATTAGGAGTCACTCTGCTGGTTTGACTGAGGTGACATGATAGTGGTACCTGCCAGGCATTGACCAGCTATGACAACAAACAGTTAAACAGCCATAATTAGAGATTTAACCCTTTAGTTCCCCCAACTAGCCTACCAGGAGAATGCTCTGTTACATCATGAAGGCACAACACATTAAATATTCTGTGGCTATGGTCTAAAAACACTTGTGTTACTACAACATTAACGCAGATGAAGATCAATACAAATGCTGCGGTTTCAGCAATACAAACTGTCTTAGGTATAGACACACACCTGCCCAACTGGAAAAACATGATTACTGTATTTTGCTCCTGTAGAATTTCCTCCACATATTCGAGCTGAGATCGATGTCATCTACCACTCATTAAATGACAGACTGCAGCTAATTTGATCAAGGATTCCAAATGAACTACTTTCCCTCTCACCCATCACCATGAATTTAAATACTTTCCTTTTGTTTTGCAGTTTCCCTGTTTCATGAAACAGAATGGAAGTTTGAAAAATAATTGCTGAATTTTTAAGCCCTTAAACAAGTCCTTCATTTCTTGATATTAAAAAGAAAAGAAAAGAAAGAAGAAGAAATTCTACCTGAATGCTGGAATCATTTGCTACTAGAAAGAAAGAAAATTTTTTTTCCTTTCTACTATCAGCCTTCCCTCCCACCCCATCACTCCTTTTTTCACTTTTAACACAAGTGTTTTGAGTTCCTTGGAACATTGTGTGTCAGACAGACTACTAATACAGAAACACCATCACTGAAAATAAAAGCAAAACAATAGGAAGCAAATGAAAGAAAGTAAAAAGCAACTGTGAAACACAGAAATATGCTACAGTATCTTTTCAAGTGAACGTTATAAGTACACAAAAATTGTAAGTAATAATTTTTTCTATTTACAAGTATTTGAACACTAATCGACTTATAAGTGTCCACTCAACATTGTTAATAGCACAATAGGTTTAATGTTTACAGTTTCAGTTGTTTTGTTTGCAATATGATCTCAAGTATAACGGTCCCAGCATAGATCAATGACAACAAAAGCACAATTTTCTAACTGGATATGCTTTTCAATCATTACAATCCACTGAACTTTCTCACTTTCTCACTCTCCAAATGCATCTTCTGTTGTTCATAGCAGCAGTCCAGGGTCAAAAAACAAACAAACAAAAAAAAGGATATTTGCAAACTGGAGAGATCTCTGCAGATTTTAATCATGTCTATTTATCAAAACCACACAACTAGTAGAAACACTCTTTCATGTTGCAGGACATCATACCTTCCACGGTGCTAACATAAAGATATGCATATCTCTGCTAGGTGAAGCATAGTTCTAGAGGTCTACCCAATACATAAAGCTCTGACACACACACAGTATTAGCTAAGTAGGCTACAGTCATTGGTCCAAAGTAACTATTTCTTATAGCTGGTGCTCCTTTGGACTCTCAACAGATCCTGAGGCCTGTTTGTAAGACTTCAAGTTGGCCAGAGGAATGTCAGTCATGTGGTTGCCAGTGTTGAAATGGCCCTCACTGGAACCATACTGCTTTCGGTCACTGAACTGGTTTCTATTGCTATCTTCTTTCCAGGTCCTGGTCAATGTGTGTCCATTAACTAGTTTGTCCTTCTTAACCCATTCTTTCTGAGGTGCAAAGGTGGAGAGAGGAGACTTTGGCTGTTGGTATGGGCCCAAGCTGGGAGGCATCCAACAGTTGTCTGAGTGACCCAAAACCAGGCATTCTTGAGTACACATCTCTGTAGCTTCAGCTAATCCTCGTGGTCCAAGAGGCCCATCTGTAGAAGAAAAAACAACGGAAAGCAGAAAAAAGGAGAGAGAAAAAAAGGACATGATATTAGATTGTGATATTTGGCATTAAATTTATACATGTACCTCATAAGAATATTTATAATGATCATGCAACAAAATATTGTGCTGGTAAGTCCTAGACACATTTTCTTTCTGTTAGACAGTAGTTGCTTTGTAGGGCATATGCTCCCTGTATATGTTACCTACATAGTTTCTAAAGGTGGAAATACAGTTCAATTAACCCTAAGTTATCAGTCTCAGATCCTGCTATGAATAAACTTAATTCCCGTTTTCAGTCATACTAAGAAAATAGAGCCAGGTAGGTGAAAGTGTCAAAGGAAGTAGACATACTCTTGCAGCTTCTGAGTGAGAATTTATGTTGCTTGTAAAGGCCTACAGTTTGCATGTATTCTCTTCTGCTCCCAATTCAATACTTTACTGCTGCAGAGCCTTGGTGAACTAACAGCTGACCGCAAACTGAGAAACATTTATACTATCCGAAAATGGGCCTGCCCAAAGGAATGTTCTGTATGCAAGCTTCTTCTAATATCTATTGTTTTACAAATCTGGGTTGGTTCATAGTTCTAGAAATCTACCCAGTACATAAAACTCTGATGCATGCTCCCAACAAGTAAGAGCAAAGTTAAACTTTGCTGAATTTAACCTGAAATTATGAAATATTTCAAAGCATTGCAACAAGAAAGAGGATAAAATCTGTAATTCTTCTGACCATTAAACACATCTCAGCTGCTATGCAACCATAAAAATCAACGGGTAAATAGAATCGTAGAATCATAGAATCATAGAATCACAGAATCATAGAATCGTTAGGGCTGGAAAAGACCTCTAAGATCATCAAGGCCAACCATCCATCCAACAACACCATGCCTATTAAACCATGCCCTGAAGTGCCACATCTACATGTTTTTTGAACACCACCAGGGATGGTGACTCCACCACTTCCCTAGGCAGCATATTCCAATGCCTGACCACTCTTTCAGTAAAGACATTTTTCCTGATATCCAATCTAAACTTCCCCTGACGCAACTCAAGGTCATTTCATCTCATCCTATCACTAGTCACCTGGGAGAAGAGACCAACACCTGCCTCATTACAGCCTCCTTTCAGGTAGTTGTAGAGAGCAAGAAGGTCCCCTCTCAGCCTCCTCTTCCCCAGACTAAACAACCCCAGTTCCCTCAGCTGCTCCTTAGAAGACTTGCTCTTCAGATCCTTCACCAGCATTGTTGCTCTTCTCTGGACTTGCTCCAGCACCTCAATGTCCTTCTTGCAGTGAGCGGCCCAAAACACAGTATTTGAGCTGTGGCCGCACCAGTGCCGAGTACAGGGGCACGATCACCCACCTACTCCTGCTGGCCACAATATTTCTGATACAAGCCAGGATGCCGTTAGCCTTCTTGGCCACCTGGGCACACTGCTGGCTCATGTTCAGCCGGCTGTTGACCAACACGCGCAGGTCCTTTTCTGCTTGGCAGCTTTCCAGGCACTCTTCCCCAAGCCTCTAGCGTTGCATGGGGTTGTTTTGATCAAAGTACAGGACCTGGCATTTGGCCTTTTTGAACCTCATACAACTGGCCTTGGCCCATCGATCCAGTCTGGTCAGACCCAAAAGAAGTGTCATGTAAATCTTGCACTTGATAAAGAACAGTTTTCATAATTCTTGCTAAGTCAGAAATATGAGACCTGTGATGGGTATGATCAAGCCCTTGATGAGACTGGTGGCGGTTTGGTACAGGGTCCAGAGGAGGTAAAGGTATGAGCTGTGGCAGGGCCATGAACTACTCTAGTTTCAACCTGTTCCTTGTAAACCTGCAACGGAGGAGGCTGACATAGTGAGCATCAATGCATATGAGCTTGGAACACTGAGCATGAGATTAACTCTTGAATAGCAGGTAGCTTTTCCAAGATTAATTCATCAAGGAACAAAAAAAGTTTCAGGTACAAGGAGTTTTCCTGCATACCTGTCCATGATTTGTATTTTGACTATGAGCCAGTCACTTTCTCTCACAAATTTGGCAGCCCAAGTGAGCCTTCTTTGAGCTCTCCCTGCTAGGCAGCGTGGCTGCATGGTGGTGGTCTCAAGCTGAAAAGCCCCTCAAGGTACGGTCCTCAAGGCAGAGAGATCTTTCACCAATGGCAGATGTTTGGTAAGCAATCAATATCACGCATAACCTTGTAGCATGATAACTGATTTTGCCTTGGTAAATTTGATTGCATGCTGAATTGATGTTAATGAAACATTCATATATAATCCCTTAGACATAAACCATTGGTAAAGTCTGAGGCTACATCTGGATCCAGGTATGGCTAGTTTTCTCTCTGAGGAGAAATTCAGAAAGTGACGGGGTCTGTTCTGAACCTGGTGACTCAATGGGAGGGTCTTTCTTACCCTTTTGTCTCCGGTCTCTCTGTGAATCATTCTAACTGTAGTGCAACTCTGTTTTCCTTTATATTATCTTTCCATGTTGTAATTAATAGAGTGAAACTTTCCATCGAACTTCATTAAGTTGCACTTCTAAAACATCATATTAAAACCTCTTTTGCTAAAACCTTTGACAGGGGTTCTCTAAGTGATCCTAAATCACTCATTTATGACAGACCGCTGAAGACAGAAATAAAGTCTGCTGAAGTATTATACATATTAAATATCCACATCACTTTTCACACATTACTGCGGACACAGCTGGCCAGCTGCAGGCATCTTGCAATCAAGCAGACAGGTCACGCATGTCTTCAGCAACACTAAATTCCTCTCAATCTTACTGCATTTCTAAATGGCTGAATTTACTCATCTGATCAGAGTGCATATATAAGGAAGAATGAGACAGGAAAAAGGCAGAGAAATCACTTCATGTGTCTTTGTTAGATATTTCTCAATATCGGAGATATGCTTTTTCGTGATTCCTTGCTAACTGTATCAAAATTTGAGCAAGAATTTTGAGATGTCTTTTCTTGACTTCAGGGTAAATCATCTGGTTAGTACTGCAGACATTCAAAGAGTTAAGAAGACATTTTTCCTTGATTAAACCGCCGAGTGACAGGAAGAAATTTATGGATTGATTTTTAAGAAAGAAACTTAGCATGAATAGTAAAGTCATGAAGTGTCTTAAGAAGCCGTACTAATCAGAAGCAAAATCTCAGTACTGTACCAGCAAGAAAAAGTCTATCTTTATAATAATATAATAGAGACTCAAAATGATGTGAGGACCCTCTAACGAAGATTTCTGTGTTATGATGCCAAAGAATATTCCATTCTCTTGCACTCCATGCATATACAGTAAATTATCCTTAGTAACAGATCTTTTTCTGAATACTGAAATTATACCTAATTAATTTAATGAAAATTGTTATTCTTTCCCAGTTGTATTTTTTATTTTAACTGGCATATAATGAATAATGGTAGTAAATTCCACGGATTATCAACCCACTGCTTTTACACACACATATAGAAAATGCAGTCAGGTATATTTCTACATGTTACAATTTAATTAGTTAATATTCTTATCTCTGAGTAGCTCCTCTTTTTGACTATCTGGAGAATATCCAGTATGCTGTCAACATGACAGAATACAGTAAACCATAAAACATTTTATTTTGCATTCCCCGTAAAACAAAGTATCCTACTGCTGACAACCAGAACATGAAAATGCATAGAATCAATGCTACTTTCCATTTAGGTCAATACAAGAGGAAATAATTAAGCCACAAACATTGGGGAAAAAAAGAAAAAGCAACTGTAAAGTAGGAGCTTAGCAGAGATTTCAATGAGAACCAAGAACTTTGATTCTAAAATGAGAACTGTGATAATTCCCTGGAAGAGAGAGATTCTTTTTTCTATAAAGCTATTTGAATAGTCTAGTATGAACTTAAAATTAAACTGAGGCTCGTATGTAGTACTAAAAAAAAGCAATAATATGTAAAGGAAGCACTCACAGTATATTTGTTAACATTTCCAAAGGTTAATCTGTAGGTTAAAAGCTGATTTTCTTTTTTTTTTTTTTTTTCTGACAACAGAAACTTAATTTTAATTATTTTTTTCCCATTTTTACAGGAAGAAAGTGAGAAGTAGCAGAACTATTTTCAACCTGCCTACTCTCACAGTACAATGCTATCTTGCTGACCAAGGAGGAAAGGATTGGCAGGGATTAAAACTTTCAAAACACAAAGAAAATCCTTCACAACAAAATGACAAATTTCAAGAAATACCATGTACATACTCTGTGCTTCCAATCTACAGTGGAACAAAAGGTTAACAGGAGACGTTTCAGTACTATAGTTTTGAAGGGTATGTTACTTTCCCTGTTTAGTTCAATAAATTTCAAGAGATAAGACATTTATTTCCATTTAAAAATTAAATGAGCAATAAGCTGGTTTTACTTAGGACTAAATATGCATGTTGCTATATAAGCTACATGTCAAACTCTGTAGAAGATTTATTTCATGTGCTTTCCTTTCTTTGGTAGAAGTTGTAGGCAGTTAATGCTGTTAAACTCAGAACGGATTATAAACATCCTTTGCTTTAGCCATCTTTAAATTGATAGACTTTGTGGAGAGCACTAGAATATTTAGATATCTGTTACTGTGAGCAGTAGACAGGAATGGAGTAACAATGCAGAGATGATTGCCTGTTCAGCAGGAACACTTCCTTGGTTTTTTTGGTTTAATAAAATAAAATCATAGAAAAACTTGGGTTGGAAAGGACCTTTAAATGTCATGTAGCTCCTTCTCAGCAGGGCTGCTCTCAATCTCTTCATCCCCTAGCCTATATTGATAGCGTGAGTAGGTGGTGTGCAGTCTGTCACACTGTCCTACTTAGACTTCAAAAATTAGTTACCGGGTGCAAGTCCTTCTCCAGACAACCTTCCCTATGCAGAAATTCCAACCAAAGGCAAGACCACCGCAGACTCTGTAGTGGGCCAATTACGATTTTTATATGGATATGGGTCACACCAAGTGACAGTTGTAGACAGACTGAGGCCCTCTCCTTTTAGGGGAGGACTGGGAATCTGAGGGAAACCCCTGTAGGACACTTGTTTTGGTTGTGTGGTTGTAAATAGCTGTGAGATGTGTTTTAGATCTGCAAAGATCTCTTCATATAACTGTATGTAAAAATCTATGAACAAAAAGCATGTCCAGAACTAAGAACAGGTTTAGGCTCCTACTCAAGTGAGTATGCATATTTTCAAACACACTGAGTCATGCTTTCCAATCTGTAAAACACAGGGAAGGTTCAATAGCCTTATTAAAATACTGTGAGGTTTAAGATTACAAAATACCTTGCAAGAATTCAACTAATATATAATTAACAATTATTATTTTAATCAGTTTTAGTTTAAGCCACCACAAGAGAAAAAAGAAATCCACAAAGTTGGGGTATTTTTGTTTGTTTTTTTTTTTTTTTTTTAGAATTGCAGTTTGTTAGAATAATCTATTTTACCATTGAGCTACTACAAGAAATGATCATGCTTACTGACTCAGGGACAACGCAGCTTCATTCATAATCCTGTGGTGCCTGTCACACCTGATCTCCAGTTAAGGGCCTTACATACAAGCATAATGTTTCTGTAAATATTATTGCTAATAATGGTGATGACCATGATTTAGGGACTCTATTAATGTCCTACTGTGAGATACAGGAAAAAGGCGAAAAAAGGATTTGGGAAAAAAAAGGACTTCACCTACAAAAAAAACCCAAAAAGACAGTCTTTCAACAATATGTTTTTTTTCTGCATCTGTGTTGTGTAATTATGTTTTCGAGTATAGACATTTTATTATTTTCTAAGACGTCTTATTATTCAGGTTGCTATTCAGTAGCATAAAGTGAAGTGATCATGAGCAGTATGATGGGCGAGAGATCTTCTGGGTGTAGCTTGCATAGAAGAGTTGGCTGCTTTGTACTGAGCAAGCATAATGTTGACTTAATGGTAATTATCTTCCTCCTCCACCACTGCCGAACAATAGCTTTCACCTAATTTTCTAAAGCTGTTTCATTACCACATACAATGACACCACTTAAAAACCTGTTCCTGCTGCTTTAATTTTATAATTGTATTAATTTGTTTCCTTTCTCTTCATAAAAATGTCACTGAATTTTCTGTATCAAATTTTTCCACACTGAAGTACCTTATTGATATGCAGAGTTTTTTTTCAAAGTATTTGTTCTCTGAACAATCCGTAATACATGAGGCTGGTTATCAGTCTTGGCTGCTTGAATATATAATGACACAAGCACTGATAAAACTGTACAAGCCATCTGTCTCTGGAGCTAAATGTTTTGAAAGCAAACACAAAAGTGCATAACAAACACTCCCTTAAATTGTCTTTGTAAATATTTATATCAGATCTTATCCAAAAATGCTTTTTTGTTGTTATTTTATTCTTTTAATAGCTGTCAAGCAGATGCATGACTTGCCTACTCAAAAACAGACAGGTGTAAGAAAGAAAATAATGTATGCCACTCAAGAGCCGGTCATACCCTAATGCTGGAATTTCTGTGTGGTCTTTTATCTCCTTTTATTATACCCAGAAGCTAAACTGCTATTTCATTGATTAACTTACTGCTGCAATTAGCAACTAGCTTCTGGCATGTTGACCTGCTGCTTTTCAGCTTGCTTCTTTAAAACTCTCTTGCTTAAAACTGCAAAAATCATTCTTTAGTTCTGAAAGAGTCAAAACAAGACAAGTTCCACTCAGTGAGACTTTTTGCCCTCAAAAAAATGAATGGATACTCTTTGCCTGAGGGCACTAACATTAAGCATAGTGGATTTGAACATGGCCATAGCTGTGTTTCAGACAATCATATTTCTTTAACTTTTCATATTGCATCTTAAAAAGGAAAAAAAAGATAAAACAACAGCAACAACATTTTCAGCTCTATTTAACCTCAAATACAGAAAGCTTTGTTAAGTTTTCATGGTCTACTTTACTAAATGACCTTTTCTGAGACCACCTGCTTTTACAGCCTTCCCCACATATATTGGAATTGAAAGGACATTATTACATTTCATGGAATTTTTGTAACTACCGTACTTAATAAATACAAAAACTGGAAAAGAGTTTACGGCAAAAAAGATTATTTTGATTTTTTTTGTTCTCTTAAATATCAGCAAAATAAATGATAAAGACTGCTCTTTATTTCTAGTCTGTTAAAAAAAAATCCAAGACTACAAAGCCACATACATGTGGTGGATATGTTTTCTTGGTATTATTAACTAACCACAAGATTTTTCAGTGACTACTAACAATGTATTTTTAGTGGCTCGTTGCATGGTTATTCCACTTGGCAGAGTCAGTGTTGAGAAAATCACATTCTGTCCGCAAATCACTGTGTTCCAAGGTCCCTGGATTCCTACCATTGCTGCTACCAGTATTGGTTGACTTATCACCACCACCTTGTGACCTGCTGCTTCTCTCTCCCCTTCCTGGAGTTGTATCCTCTGTGCTCTGGTACATATCAGGAAACCCCTGCTAGTTCCTGTTCCCAGTCTTGGCCCAAGTTTCTTTTTCGTCTCTACTGGACTAAATAATACTGTAAGGTTGGCTTACACCAGCATTACTCAACATAGATAAGCTGCAGGAATTCTTAATTAACATAATAATGGGAGGGACAGGAAGCTGGGGCATAAGGATCTGTAAAGGGTACTGCCCAGAATACAGAAATTCAACAACTAAATTATTTTCTGAAAAGACAAGAAAGCCTGACAGAATAAGATTTACTTGACAATTCTGTGAAGTACTTAAAAGATTCAGGTGGGTTCTGTAGAAATGTTGGTGTCTAAGATCCAAACTATAATTTCAAAAATCATGTGTGACTTCTTTGATACCATGGGCAGCTAAACTTAGAAACGTATAATTATTCAGCTACTTGAAATTCTGTTTCTACAGAGAATTGCCTCAGTTTTCTGATGACAATATTGCTTCATACCTAAATCTCTTGAGTCAAGAAAGTAGGTGTTCCCTTCCCTTCATACCTTGAATATATCAATGAGCTTGGCATTTTAACAATGTGTGCCAATAGGTTGTAGCTTTGAACAATCTGGCAGTGCAGTAGGCTATTTCCCCCCCCCCCC
>Ga0065711_1048691_pt1 | contig 11673 bp, 7 predicted proteins | sample Hoacrofraction12_FD_59098 | JGI IMG/M metagenome (GOLD analysis project Ga0065711, IMG submission 59098) | Hoatzin crop microbial communities from Cojedes, Venezuela - Epithelial fraction 12 v2 (version 2) | ecosystem: Host-associated > Birds > Digestive system > Esophagus > Crop | place... | reverse complement strand
CAAGCCTGTACTGGTGCATGAGGTTGTTCCTCCCCAGGTGCAGGACCCTGCACTTGCCCTTGTTGAACCTCATCAGGTTCCTCTCTGCCCAGCTTTCCAGCCTATCCAGGTCACGCTGAATGGCAGCACATCCTTCTGGTGTATCTACCACACCTCCCAGTTTGGTGTCATCAGCTCATCAACTCATCAACTCATTTTTGTGCTCCTGAAACCTCATTAGGGCTTTGCTGCTCTTGTATCTTCCATGGCCTAATCTAAATCACTTAACAGAAAAATTCTTATTTTTCCTTTATCTCTCCCAAATACCCCAGGGGTCTGCTACACATGGATCATGTTTCTAATCCATTTTTCTTCTTATTCTAAATGGGGAACCTCATACCTTAACTTTCAAACTGACCACCAATTTTGTTGGTGTTGTCCAACATTGGTTTTTTTTGTCAGACCACTGATCAACCACCTGTCCTCTCCAGCACACATCGCTTTGGGATTTTGCTTTGCTTAGATGCAATTTTTTTGGTTTAGTTTTCCTCCAGAAACTCCAATCCTTTCTTTTACATCTTTGTTTTACACTGTTTAAATAGTTAACGATTTGTTTGGCCCTGATTATAAAGCCCAAGAAGCAATCAAGCAGACTTCTGCGCTCTCTGCTTTTATCAACAAGCTTTATGCATAAATACTTTGGTATTTGCAATACAAAATAGTAATTGATTTGAATCACACTGAAAGAAGTTTAGCGTAAGGAAAATCCACACAACTCTCTAGCAAAATACAGCAAGAGCACCAGGGCAGATTATGCAGAGATACTGTCAGGGACCTCTGACACCTTTCTAATAAGCAGCTCCGGCATTAGTGGAAAGACCACATCCAGCTCTTGATAATCAGTTGCTAAAGTAATGGTGGTTTCAGTCACCCTGATGAAGTTGATAACAATGATTAAACTGGCTACTTAAGACACCTTTTTGATTAAAGTAATATTTAATCCATAAATCATGAAATTCACTCCTGTTTGACTTCATGACACATATTTCATGAAACTCAGGTGAGAAATTTTCTTCTCAGGGGACAACCCCATTTTCAGCTCTTCCCATTTATGCTCTCATATATGGGATGAGGTTGGCTTTGCCCACACAGGAAACAAGGCATTAGACAATCGGCAAGCACTTCCATAGTTTCCATCCTTCACTAATAGCTGCTTCTTGCACATAACAGCAGCCCAACATTTTACATTTCTAATAATATAAACAAGAGAAATTCAGCCTTTGGCGCTGTGAATTTTGTACTCTGGGCAATCTTGCTGACTTCAAACATGCAGTAAGTCATCATCATATTTTTCCATCATCATCCAGATAAAGTAAAAGGGCTGTGATTTCTAGCACCTAAAAGAAATCTAACACATACTAATAATGAACCCTTTCTTCCTCTTCTTCTCAAGTAGGCATATGACCACAGTGTGATTATGTAGGGGAGGGGGGAAAGGAATACTGGCACATTAGTGTGTCTTCAGCTATTGCTCTGATAGTGCTTATTGAAATTCCCTCCATGCACTGCTATTCCTTCCCACTGTTTGTAAGGCATTAGCAGAAGAACTAAATTTCAGCAGAAGAGTGCTAAACAGAAGCATTTCAAGTAATGCTGGAGTTGTAATTACCTCAGCCTATTATAGCCATATAAAAATAGTAACTTCTTGAGGAAAGCAATTAATAACTCAGTACAGTAAAATAATTAGTGGTAGCTTTCTAAGAAAGATTAATCCATTTAATTCACAGAGAGGAGAAGCTGTATGTTAGAAAAATTAATCTATTGGCTCAATTAACTAGATAGGAATAAAAGGCTCATTTGAGCTGAAATCAAAAGTTACATCTTTATCTTGCTGGTCTACATCTATAGTAAAAGTTATCACCAATAAATCTATAAACACTGCTCAATTCAAACTGGGAAAGCTCCCAGAGCAAGGCACACCCTATGGCTGTTGGGTCAAGAAGCTGTCACACTCAATAGTAAAATAGAGGCTGTTAACAAGGAGTAGCAAGCAAAAAGCACCTGATCTCTGCATCACTCAGGAAAGCTCCCAGATCAAGCACAGCTCAGAGGGAAAGGCGAGATCTCCCCTCTCCCAACTCCCCTGCTAGTTGCAGGGCTTGTCAGATGCCAGCATCCACCCCTTCCCACACACCTCTGTCATGTGTTGTGCACAACATCAACTTCACGTGTTCCTTACGCTGCTGTCTGTAAATAGGACAACTCATGTCCATAAACTGCAGTTTGCTCTAAAACTCTTCCCTACCAAATTACTGCTACAACATCAGCTCTTGGAATATCATTGGCTCAGCAGTGGTTTCTCAAGTGATCTCAGCAGGTGAGTCCCCACACCCCAGCATCTCCCTGGAAGGAAGGTCCTCAGAAGCTTCTGCCACCCCTGCACAGATAGCCAGAAAGCTGCACTGAGTGGAGGTATCGGGGCTGATATCAGGCCCTCCAAATGTCTTGGAGACTTGGCCAAAACAGGAACCACTTTTTTTCTTTTTTTAAAAAAAAGAAAGTCCAGAATAACTGTCATGTCTGTTATCCCTGGTATAAATCACAGCCTAGAATAGCAGCACCATTTTTAGAAGAGTAGCAGCAAACTGTCAAGTGTGACACAGGAAAAGAACTAGAGCATGAGATACCATAGGAGGAACCCTGAGAAGGGCAACTGGAGACTTTATATGACACCAACAAGAAAGCAGGGGACATGCTGTAGCTGTGGGGATTTGCATCAGCTGTAGGAGAGAAGTCCTGTTCTCTCCATTTCCACCACCTCAAGTCCATTGTGTCAGAGAATTTTCTGAATGAAAAGAGAAATAGTGTGAAGAGACTGTTATAAGTGAGATGTGTTGAAGTGGGGAAAATCAGGCATATGTAATGCTTGCAGTACTCAATCGGACTGTAGAATCAGTAGTTGTCTACCATCCCAGACTACAGGAAACAAGTTTAAAAAAAAGAGTTTTGTTTTCCCCAAGTTAGCCCCTAAAATTAAATCCCTGTAACTTTCTCTGGCCTGACCTAAGGAATAGAAGTAGAGAAGATAACTAAGCACGTCTCTCAAACTGAACAACTTATTTTTTTTTTCTAACAATAATAGTGCTTTTTTTCCTCCAGCCACTTCAATTCCTTAAAAAGAAATCTGCTCTAACTAATCCATTATAAAGGTGATGTTTTCCAGCAATCGACTTCATCCACCACACCTCCCCCAAGCCATTTGTCAGACTGATGAGTTAGGAGGTAGAGCTGTGGGTCAGGAATACCCAGGCACCAAACATCACAGGCTTTACCTGCAAATCCCTCTCTGGTTCTGCTCTCGTGTGATTATGCTGAACAAAAATTTGCATTTCTAGCTACCTCTTTTTCTGGTCGATAATTGCCAGGACAAACAAGGAGTTCTATTTTCAGAGTACATTCCCCCACCTCGTTTTGCCAAGTAGCTGCCCTTTGCTAACCTGGATCTGTCTGTCTGGCTTATATCCATCTGAATATGTAGAAGGTTCACAGAAAGTTTGTCCTCTAAATCCATATTAACACTTGACACATAGCTCTCCCCAAATCTGTCTTGAGCTTAGGTGAGACCCACGCTTTCCCCAGGCCTTGGCTTCCTCAAATTCCTCTGCTACAAACAGCCAGAGCCTCCCAAATTATCAGACTCTTCCTTGCCTCTTTGTGTCTTGGTAAATCCTATTGTAACAATGCTTATGAATAACATAATTAAACAAAAAACACCAGCTACAAGCTCACCAGAAAAGAGCAAAATCAGAATGAGTGGCTGCTCATTTGCTGCCTGCCCACCTATAATTTCATATTTCAGTGTAATGAGGGGAAAATAAGCAAAACAAGCTCCTCTACTCACGGTGGGAAAGCATCCAGAACCCGTAGACATAAGCACAGTATTTTAAGTAGCATTAAATTAGTAACAAAAACCTTCATTTCATGGCACAGCGCTGCTCTTGAAACAAGATAGCTTCACGATTATCTTTGCTTCTTCAGATGTGCTACAGCAGGGACATTTTGCCAGTCACTAAGCACTTCACTGGATCTGCATATGCATATGCTCACCAAGTCCCAGCAAAAAAGATGCTTACAGTAAGACATACTCTTATTTCTCATAGTACCAGTGATATTCCTATAAGCATTTTGCTAGGAAGCAACTGCAGTGTTTGCCATGAGCAGTATATATAACTTTAAATATAGCTTAAGAGGTACTTGTTAGCATATTTAACAGTTTGCTATGGGTCTGTGAAGAGTACAAAGTATTTAAATGGTTTGAGGAAAGTTTTCGTTGTGCAGATGACTGCCTAAGCAAAGTGGTTTGAATTATTAGGATACAGATTGTCACAGGAAATTCCTGAAGCCGTATAATAGCTGCTGCAGCCTTGCTTCAGAAAGCAATCATAATTGATGTGTTTTTAACATTGGCAAATAGCATTCCATGAGCACATGAAATTTTAAGCAAGTATCAAACATGACTCTTAATGGGAATTTTATGAGCCCCTCTCATTGCATTCTTACCTGTTACACTTTTAAGCTGCACCCTTGAAAGTCAGCCCAGTTCCTCCACATGCAGGCTGTTCTATTGGACGGCTAGACAGCATGCACTGCCTGTTGTGACATAAACCACACTCTAAGCAAGCTTCAGACTTTTCCATTCTGGAAAGCAGCAGACAAGAAACTTCCAATTTACCCTCGTGCGAAAGGGAAAACAAAGGAGGTACTCTTTTACCAATCGATCAGACATGTTTTCAAAACAATCAGCCATAGCTCTGAATGGAGTCAAAGCTGGAAGATAAACCTATAAGACTGTTGCACTCTAATACCTTAATGCCTGCTCTGTCTAATGAACTCAGTTACTGTGTGACAGAACAAATAAACTGCTACTGAAAATATCCAGCACAAACCAAGGAGGAAATCAGAAAAAATAAACCTAAACACCACAAGTATTTCCCACCACAAGCATTTGCTCAGAAATGGCACATTTAGGACACAAACCTCCTGCCAGAGCCATGCCTCCAGAGCTGCCTCCACTCAGTAGCACAGTGCCTTCCTGGTGCAGACCCCCAAGGAGAAGAAACCTGAAGCTGTGGCCTCTGGTGGGGAGATAAAAGGTGTCCTCAGTGATTTCAGCTGTGACTGCAGACCAGGTGACCAGCTCGATCTAACAGGGGTCTGGGGGTTGCCTGTGGGTGGGAGCCTTACCTGAGGCAGCGTGGTTACTTTCCCGCCCAAACCACTCCTCAGCCCTGGGCAAAAGGAGAAACCTTCTGATTAGACCGGTGGGTTTCAGCATCAAACTCACCTGAGCACCTGGGGCGATGAGGTGCCAGGAAGAGCAGCTTTGAAAGGAAATCATTTTTCTGCTATTTTGTAAAGTCGGTGTGTTCAAAAGCACCCAGGCTAACACCACTAAAGTAAGGCAGATTTCAAGCAAAAAACATGCCTTAGCAGAGGCCAGGTGACAGATTGAGACAGATATTCTGAGCTACACAAAAAGAGCCCGAGCATTAGCCAGGAGAGCAAGGAGATGCCGGGCAGTGGTCGGGAGTGAAGCCGGGGGGAGCTGGGAGAGCCCGAGTGAGGTGGGGCGGAGCTGGGGAGCACCTGCTGCCCTCCCAGCCCCTGGCCCTGCACCCTGGTTTTGGCTTGGCCCGGATAAATGCCAGGTGCTCACTAAAACCGCTCTGTCACTCCCCCTCCGCAGCTGGACAGGGGAGAGGGAATATGGTGAAAGGGTCAAGGGTCGAGACAAGGACAGGGAGAGGTCACTCACCAATTACTGTCATGGGCAAACCAGACTGAACTTGAGGAGAAAAGGGTGTTTAATTCATCACCAATCAAATCAGAGGAGGCTAATGAGAAATAAAACTAGATCTTAAAACACCTTCCCCCCACCCCTCCCTTCTTCCCGGGCTCAGCTTCACTCCTGATTTCTCTACCTCCTCCCCCCCCGAGCGGCACAGGGGGACAGGGAATGGGGACTGTGGTCAGTTCATCACAGGTGGTCTCTGCCACTCCTTCCTCTTCAGGGGCAGGACTCCTCACACTCTTCCCCTGCTCCAGCGTGAGGTCCCTCTCATGGGAGACAGTTCTCCACAGACTTCTCCAACATGAGTCCTTCCCATGGGCTGCAGCTCTTCATGAACTGCCCCAGTGTGGGTCCCTTCCCACAGGATGCAGTCCTTCAGGAACAGGCTGCTCCAGCGTGGGTACCCACGGGGTCACAAGCCCTGCCAGCAAACTGCTCTGGTGTGGGCTCCTTCCTCCACGGGTCCGCAGGTCCTGGCAGGAGCCGGCTCCAGCGTGGGCTTCCCATGGCATCACAGCTTCCTTCAGAAATCCACCTGTTCCAGCGTGGGGTCCCTTCCACGGGCTGCAGATGGAGATCTACTCCACCGTGGACCTCCTTGGGCTGTAGGGGAACAGCCTGCCTCACCATGGTCTTCATCATGAGCTGCAGGGGAAGACTCTCTGCTCCGGTGTCTTGAGCACCTCCTCCCCCTCCTTCTTCACTGACCTTGGTGTCTTCATTGTCTCACTTCTCTCTCTTGACTGCTGTTTCACTGCAGGTTTTTTTTTTGTCCCCTTCTTAACTATGTTATCACAGCGGCACTACCACAGTCACTGACTGGCTTGGCCTTGGCCAGCGGCGGGTCTGTCTTAGAGCCAGCTGGCACTGGCTCTGTCAGATATGGGGGAAGCTTCTAGCAACTTCTCACAGAAGCCACCCTATAGCCCCACCGCTACCAAAACCTTGCCACGCAAACCCATAACAACCCCCCTTCCCTTGTCAGGGAGCAGGATGGCCCTCGGCTGGGACTTAGGGTGCTCAACGTGCTGTGAGCTGCGCTGGCAGTGGCAGGGACCTGCAGCGACCTGAGGCTTTGCCTGGGGCTAACCGGCATCAACGAGAGAAGCGTTTTGGAGGCGTGCGAGCAGAAAGTCTCTTTGGGGTTTGAATGATGAATAAGCTCGGCATGGAGAGGTTTGGCACAAATCGCTGGGGACGCGCGTGAAGACACAACCCTGGGCATGGGGCGGAGGGAGGAACACCCACGCAAGCTGCCGGGGACTGAGAGGAGGAGTGTGCATTGCGTCCCTCGTGGCTGCCCCAGCTGGGGGCCTTGGTGCAGGGGGCCAGGTGCAGGTGCGTGACACAGATTTCACCCCATCCCCACGGCCGCTGCTCTGTTTCACTGTGTTCAGGTGGGAAGTCATTTTGCAACGTCCTTCTGCTTCTGCTTGCAGGGACTGCAGAATTAAAGGTATTGCCGCCTCTGCCTTTCTTCTCAGTCGATCCTCCCTGCAGATGTGTTAATTTGGACACTTCAGCCTTTCTACATGGTTCCTTTAGCCTAAAACCAAGAGGCTTGCAGATGAGGCGGGAAAGATTGACTTCAGCAGCAGAAGACTTGGACTTTGCAGGCAGATGCCTCTGTGTGTGCCAAGACACCAGAGACCCCTGAGCCTTGTCGCAGGCTCCAGCGAACCCCAGCCGATCCTGCATGAAGCCAGGCTGAAAGAAGAAAGCTTTTGTCCTCAGACAGATTGGTGTCGTCCCTTTTTGCAGCCTTGCTAACAAATGAAACCTCTGCATTAAGAGAAAGATCACCAGAGACAGCAGGAGCACACTGCTTCAGTAAGCAAAAAGGACTGAATTCAATAACACACAATAAAACTCATTTGTGACGCTAAGTAGAGAAATGATACTGTTCAGCTTTGCTTACACATATGGTAAACCAATCCGGGTGCTGGGAGTATAAAAGCGAGTCAAAATACAGATTGATTCTGAAATCAGTTCTTTCTTTATCCTTTAAAACCATGGACAGGAATGTACATCTCCACAAAAACAGAGGCCAAACATAGCAAACCAAAACATTTTCTGGGATGCTGCGTGACAGTTTTCTAAGGTTATTTCCTTTCAACCACACTCAGTCTAAAAACAGCTTCCAGCTGTGGTTAAAGTAATCATGGTACACATTGCACACTCCTTGAAGCACAATCTTTGTCATAGGCACTAAGATTATTCTTCTTCTGTTTTTATTTCTGTTTTTACTGGTGAAAAAAAAACCATAGTTGAAAATAAACACCTTTCCGCCCCTTCTTTAATGTGCTTAGTCTATGTGGCTAAGTGGATATTCTCTCCAGCTATTTAGATAAATAAAATTTAAGTTGGACCATTCATTTCTGTGTTCTAAAAAAAGTTTGTGTTTGTAGTGTTACATATATATATATATATATATTATTCAGAAGTCCCAGATCCAGCTCAGATGTTTACCAGTGAGTTTATTGGGGCAGAATCAATTTTATTGATATTTTTATTGTCTTCTTTCAGTGAACGGTTCAAGACTTTCGGCTGTGAAAAAGGTTTCACAAGACTCGCCCTACGCATCAAGAACGCTCAGACTTCATGCCCACATTAGGTGCTGTTTCATGCATATCTACAGATCAGTTTTAAGGTAAACATAATTTCATGTGATATGGAAAAGATCTAGTGATCAATAAAGGAAAGTATGAAATTAGGTATAACTCTACAAGCAAAGTTCACCTGTTTAAATGAAGCCTGACTGACTCTACTTGATTAGTGCTGAGCAAAAAGTCTGGAATATTGGATTTGTGACCATTAAGACTAGTTCTGGGAATCAATCATTCCACTTTTACTTTTGGACATCTTAATGGCCTTGTTGACTAAATAGGGAGGACTGGAAACCTATTTAACCAATAAATCAGACACATGACTTGCAAAGGCAATTCTTCCCTGGCAGTTATTCCAACTATCCCAGCTGGATACTCACAGTGAACAAACCATGTTTCCATCACCTTCGTTGTGTTTATAAGTGCTTTCAACATGGGGATTTGCTCTGGGTGGCGTCGGCAGCCAGCGAGGCAGCAGGTGTAGGGCACTGCTTGGTCTTCTCTCAGCTGACCAAGGAAGGCAGGCAAAGCACGGCCACCCAGATCCTCCCCACAAGGATGGAGAGCGGTCCGTGGGCTATAAGACTTTGCTGGAGCATGGGTATTTGCCCAGTGATGTGTTCTCGTTATTCTCTGAAGCCACTTAGAGACATCTTGAAATTAATGTAAATACAAAACTGCTCTGCTTCTTGCTCAAGAAATTAAAACAAAAATCACAACCTTGTTACCAATCTACACAGGGTTACAGAGGAGCCTTTTTTTAAAGGACTGCCATTTGTCATTCTTGTCCAGGTTGCCTGTTTATCTCGGTCCTGGGAGAGCTTTTCATTTTAGCTGAGGAGGCCTCCCCTGCTGCGAAACCCCGTGTCGGTTGCTCGCCTGACGAAGGCGCTGAGCCCGTGGGATGCTCCCTCCCAGCCCAGCGTGCTGCCTCCAAGGCAGAGGGAAGGACTGGTTTGCCCTGCTTGCCAGCAAGCGATGCGGGGCTCGGTGTGACACCCACAGCTCCGGCAATGGGGTATCACTGCCGCCCAGGTAATAGAAATAAAAGCCCATTAGTCAAATGGAGCTGAGACGGAGGTTAAGGACAATGGTAAATACTGTCCTGAGCACTCTGAAAGTCCATCCTGAGACACTACAAACCACCGGCAATTCAAAACAGGCTGCCAGTTTATATACATCACGGCCTGCAAAGATATGTGAGCAAACCATCCAGAGTCATCTTAGTATTACTGGTCTGTGCAAATACCAGTGGAAATAGCTGGAAAGGTTTTTGGTAATTAGCCCTTACTTATGCTCCTGTCCCCTCTGCAGAGAAGGCAGAGCACACCTCTTGCCTGAACTTTGCTTAATGTTTGAAGTGTTTTTAGGTACATTGGCTCTCGGAAGAAAGTTTCTTAGGAAGAAAGACAGAGTAGATAAGCACACATATGGACAAAACCTGGTCGTAATCACCCTTCCCTGCCAGGGTACCATTTCCTTCTCTGAGGTCAGTATTTTAAAGACTTTGTCTCCTGAGCTGCTTTGGCAAACCCTACTATTGTTAGGCTAGGTGGAAATGCAGACAGGCTGGATCTGCGGTCACTGCTTCCCTATACAACATACAGAGAAGTGGCATGGAAAATTATATTTGAAAGATAGATTTGTTACATAAAGTGGGTAATATGAAAGATCAGCCTGGCAGCTGATCCACGCTTAGATCTGAATGCATATGATTGCTGCAGAACAAGTATGGGGAGTTTTGCTTGCACACATAAATGATTTTGGACCCCAAGACCCAGCTCCGATCTGTAGAGTTGGAAGACCTCACCCCATGTTAGAAGTGGAGCTGAGTGATCACAATCATTTCCTCAGGCAATGATGTATGAGTGATGAGAACTTTGAGAAGGCTTTGGAAGCAGCTTCACCTCTGCAATAATCATGGAGAATAAGCAACGAAGTATAAAAAATGAGGTTAGCCAGAATCAAACTGCTTTAATGCTGTTCCAAAGTAACCCTGACAGGAAGGGAGATTTCTGCTTGGCTTGCTCCAGCTCAGGCGGTGGGAACTGATGGGTTGGGTCAAACCATGAGCCTCAGAAACTGTAAATCAGCACTATTGATGGCACTCCGTGTAACCTGAGAGCAGCTGAGAATCAGTCCCGTCGATTTTTGTCTCATAATATTTCATTTCGATTTGATGAGAGGAGCCTTCACAGAAGTCCATGCTGACACCTGCCTTTTGGCAGTCTCTAGCAGAGGAGTTGCAGACACTCAGGGGCTCGGGCCAGGCCAGCTTTAGAAAGGAGCATAGGTTAGCACTGCGGAGGTGGAAACCTGCGTTCTACTTCAGTCTGCTCAACTGCTGAGCCAGCATAAACATCTTCCTCCGGGAGCCTCGTTCTCTTCACATTAACTGTGCTTTCAGTCAAACAGCTGTCACTTGGACACCATCAGTCTGACCTGGAAGTTTTACATAGTCCATTTTTTCTTTTCAAATATATTAGTTTTATTTACCTTTCCATGTAAAACCCAAAGTTGCCATTGATGTGCACAGAAATCTCCAGCATTTTATGGACAATTCAATACATAAAAGAATTAACTTGAACATGCTTCTCAGAGAATGGTCTGGGTTGGAAGGGATGGGGACAATCTTTTTAGTAGAGACAGCAGCGACAGGACGAGGGGTAATGGTTTTAAACTAAAACAGGGTAGGTTTAGGCTGGATATAAGGAAGAAATTCCTTACAACGAGGGTTGTGAAACACTGGAACGGGTTGCCCAGAGAGGTAGTGGAGGCCCCATCCCGGGAAACATTCTAGACCAGGTTGGACAGGGCTCTGAGCAACGTGATCTAGTTAGTGGTGTCCCTGCTCACTGCAGGGGGGTTGGACTAGATGACCTCTAGGGGTCCCTTCCAACCCAAAACTTTCTATGATTCTATGATCTAGGTTATTGCAGGGGGGTTGGACTAGATGACCTCTAGGGGTCCCTTCCAACCCAAAACTTTCTATGATTCTATGATCTAGGTCCAACCCCCCTGCAGTAAGCAGGGACATCTTCAGCTGGATCAGGAGAGAAACACGAAGGACAGATCTTACCCATGCCCTATTATCATGATGTAAATCTAAATATTTGTAATTTAGAATTGTGACGTCTAATCTTTTTTTAAAAAAATAGTGAACATAATACAAGCATTTCAAGTAAAGACGGTTTAAAAATATTACAGAAGAAATTGTACTTTTTTTTTTTTTTTTTT
>Ga0065711_1009470_pt1 | contig 11673 bp, 11 predicted proteins | sample Hoacrofraction12_FD_59098 | JGI IMG/M metagenome (GOLD analysis project Ga0065711, IMG submission 59098) | Hoatzin crop microbial communities from Cojedes, Venezuela - Epithelial fraction 12 v2 (version 2) | ecosystem: Host-associated > Birds > Digestive system > Esophagus > Crop | place... | reverse complement strand
GAGGAGAATGAAAAGAAAGAGGCAGAAACTGGTGGGTCGGGATAAGGGCAGTTTAACAGAACAGCAAACAGAGGGAAAACAGGAACAACAACGATACAAATAAGGAGAAAACACAACAACAAACTGTACGGCCCAGACAGACGCTCTCCCGAAACAGGACCGGCGCTGCGCCCCCCTAAGCCGCGAGTGCCTTCCCGCCGCGCCGCCCCCCGCCACCAGAACCCAGCGTGATGTCACATGGTATGGAATACCGGGCTCTGTTTGGCCAGGTGGGGTCAGCCCCCATCCCCTGGCTGTGCCCCTTCCTGGAGTCCGGTGAAAATTAACCCTGTCCTGACCAAACCCAGGACAATGACCCTTTGTATTTATGACAGATGTGAAATGGTTAAGTTTCGAGAAACATCATAGCTAAACTTTTCAAAAAGGTTTGATGTTTTGTCAATATTGATTCAGGCTTCTGAGTGTCAGTGGAGTAAAAAATAATAAAGTCTGTTGCTGCAGGGACATGAAGAATAGATGTTTGATTGATTCTTCCATTATCCAATGACAGCTATTATGGAGCAGGGAACAAAAATGGCAATTATATTCTTGCTTTATAGAGGAAAAAATAGGAAAAAGAAACTGTTCTGTGATTTACAGAGTTGACATATGAGAGCTGAAATATGCCAGATACAAGGAACTGCCCTGTTTCCGGAAGCACAGGTATTTAGCTATAATATCTGTGTTCAGCAATTAAACTAATAGCAAGTGGTGTTCAGACATATTGAACAAATAAGTGCGTACAAAACCAGTATGCACATAATGAAATCGTTTAGTTGTATACCCATTAATGTATGAGGTAGATTTAAGGAGCTAAGAAAGCCTGCCGACAGTTTTTAAATGTTTCATTTTTTTCTTAGATTAGATTTAATCACAGTAACATGTTTTCCAAACAGTATAAGATGCTGCTTATTTTTGTACCTGCAGAGATTAGTTCTGCAGATAGTGCTGCTTTTTTTATTTTTCAGTACTTTCCCTTATTTTCAACACACTTACATTTCAGAGACAGAAAGCACACTTGTGCAAAACTGATTTTTCAATCTGGGAGAAAAAAATTAGTCTGGAATTTTTAAACTCGATATTAATTCTAATAAACATAACTGTCATTGTATCAGATTGCATTTTATTTTGAGAAAAATAGAGAAGTAGTTTACGATGTTTGTTCCTTTAGACATAAAATCCACAATAACATGTACAACTTTAATTTGAAACACACACACCACCCCTTGAACTCTGCAATAAAACTAATTTAACAATGTGGTCTTTTTTGGTTTTGATTTCTTTTTTCTTTTTTAAGACAGCTTCCAGATATGCTGTGGAAAATGGAAGTGAGAATATGTTAGATGTTATTGTCTTGAGACAAAGCAAAACTATTTTGTTAAATTGTTCTTTAATTCTATCAAAACATCACCTACAGCTGCAATTTTACCAAGAGGGTTTGTCTATTTTGGCCTTCAAGCGACAAAATTAATTTTTTTTTTTATTTGCTTGTCTTTGTTTTAGTTGGTCTAATTTTATTTACATATAAATGCAATGTAGAAAACACTTAATATAGTTCTGTTGATTACACAATCTATGTCAATAAAAGTTAAATTACTTAAATTGCTCTTTATTTCTTAAGTGATCTAGCTGAAGAAAATAGCAATGTTAGGTATTGCTCAAAATGAAGGACAAGTTAGAGAAGAAAAACTGCTTGTTTTTAGTGACCATTCAGTTGGCATCTGTCTTCATAAATCATATCTGCCTTTGTCCAGCTGTGCAGTTTCCACTCTTTTGGGTAGCTCTTTGCTACTTTTGGTAATCTACAATGTCTGCTGTTATAATTGGTATTAAATATTTTCTCAGGTGGATAACAGAAACTCTCTCATCTGCTGAAACCTCTCCCTCCCACCATGCTAAAAAACTTCTTCCAAACCTCAGAATGAATTTTCAGCCACAGGTATTAGCAAATCTGTCTCTGCTTTATTGTCACCAAGTGCTACCCTTCCAGCTTCTCACCAGGCTCGCAATCCACCCCTGCCTTTGACTCTGCTTCCCATTGCACGCTGATTAAGTCACAGATGTGTGGTGTACATGAACTGGACGACAGACAATGAGCGCGTAGGTGTTCGCAGACTGGAAAGGCATAGTCAAACGTTATCCTACAGTGTCTTTTGCCAGTCTTCCATACAGCACTTCCAAAAGTCAAATTAACATCACAGCACTATGTGAGCCTTTACCTTAATTCAAAATATGAAATTCCTCTTTAAATGGCAGTTGTCTCTGTTGTTCTTAAGGAAATACACTTCTCTGAAGAGGACCAGCCTTCCATTTGGTGGTTGAACTGTTTGTTAACCTTCCCCAGACTAGGCTGTGACCAAGCCTTTACGAGTGGTGATGTTGTGGTGGCAGATAGATACTTAACCTTTTTTTCTGGTGAGACACCTAAATGATGTGCTGCACAGTTTAAATGAAATAACGTAACTAGTCTAGGAAGACCAAGGCAAAACAGGAAGCATGCTTCTTATTTCTATCATAAGCAGTCAAATTGTTTTTATTTCAGACAGCAAATGATAGCTGTTGGCATGTGTCCTACACCTTTTACTAGGGCCCTATCAACAATGTAACATAAATAATTCTGCAGTGTGAACAGTGATTCGTTATATTTTACTAAGTTGAATGTGTCATGTCCTTTATCTTCAGAAAAGGAAAATAAAAGTGAAGATAGACATCAGTCAATAACAGAACAATAGAAAAGAATAAACAACTAGTTCTACAAAATATTCTGTCAAGGAAATGAATAGTAATTGTCATTTTGCAATAGAGAACATAGTCTAATATCTGATATCTTGCAGTAAACAACATTAAATACCATGAGAAAAATGAGTGTGTTTGGGTTTCCAACAATTTTTGGAATGGGCATTTTTTTCTTAAATTTCCTCAGTGATATCCCCTAGCATATTTCTTTATTTCATCAAAATGAGAAAAATATTTAAGTGAGTTCTTTCCATCATAATTAGAGGCTCCCAACCAACTACAATAAAACCTGAAGAAAATTATATTTATTTGAATTCTGTATTAGCTAGCAGCTGACCAATTCCCTGTCAAACTTTTAACAATGTTGTCTTTATGGCATGGGAGAAATTTAACTATTTTTTGATGTGTTTTTTTCCAGTGTCTTGTAGTGTCTTTTACTATATAGACAATCCTTTTCAGTGTATATTAGAACTACTAAAAAGTCTTTCACTGTTTCTTTATCTTATATTCCCTTCTTTTGATCCCATATTTGAAATGCATAAAACCATGTGGACTGGTTTATTTTTTCCTTAAGATTACACCCCACTTTTCAGGAATATGAACCTACAGGGTTTTTGGTTTGGTTTTTTTTTCGTAAAGTACCTGGGACAGAATATGCTACAAAGATGTGAAATATTTTAAAATTGCATAAACACTAAGCTGCTAGCAGGAAAAGAAACAAAATCAGGCCCTTTTCAGAACAGAAAATCACTTTTTTGCTTCTTAACATTAAATGGATATCTAGTATTTCTTTAAACTACTAATAACTGTGTGATTACCTTCAGTTCATCAGTTGAGTAATTATTTCAACCCTTTGTAAAAACTATACTACAGTCTAATAAAATAATCTTCAAAACCAAGGGTTAGTCTTAGAGAAGGATTTAAAAAGTAAAGTACCAAAAGCCCAGAATGATAGATCATAACCTCAGAAACTCAGAGTGGTGACTCATCCCAGAATCACTAGTTACTGTGTGTGTAACTTACTGACCACAGCCACAAGAGTCTGTTGGCAAAGGGAGCAAGAGCCATGCTTGAAAGCTGTTTTCAATTTGTTTCTTAACACAGGCTAAAATATGTTTAACTTGTCAGTGCAAATGATGTTCAGCGTACTACTGTGAAAGCATGTTTCACATCTTAATAATTGTATGTGTTTTCTGGATCAGATACTGAGCCTTTTATGAGTAGGACTTACGAATTTCCTACTCCATGTATCAAGCTAGGATACCTGAGAGCAGACATGAACCATCACATCTGCCTCCAGCTTTCAGGTGTTATCTAATGGGAGGAGAAGGATGGCTCAGTTCAAGAGGGCATTATAGCACGACTGCTGCAAGACTGCTGCAGATCTGAGTGTAGCGCAGCAGTGTGGTAAGTTTGTCCTGATAGTGAGTACCTATCAGAACTCCCAGGAAAGGGGGAGCATGGCTAGTGACTGATGAAGAGGTGTAAGAGAAGGAGTTAGGAGTGTTTGCTGGTAAAGGCCCCATTTCACATATAAGCGGGTGATTATGGGGTATTAAAGCACATATGGAAAGAATATTTGTCCCCCTGGTCTTTACTGTAACACAGGGCAGCTACATGAAAAACACAGGCCGCAAAAACACTCCCTGAGAACTGTGCAGAACTGTGTGTTGAAAGGGCTCTGTCCCTCTTGCCTCCATGTAGCAAGTGAAAGACATTCTCTTGTATCGACAAGCAAAAACTACAAAGAACAAAGCGGAGTATTACCAGCATTTTTTTCAGTAGCTACCTCTTATCCTTTATACTTGCCTGTTGAAAACTTTTCCATTAATGTACTCCATCCTCATGGACTGACCATACCTCTCGGTGTTTTCACCTACCAGAACATGATTGAAGGAATCAGGATGAGTGGCATGACCAAAATGTGGAACAGCTGCTATCGATGTCAGTTTTTAATATAGTTGATCAGGTTTAATGCTTTATAACTATAATATCACTTTTCAAAACAAACTTTCTCACTATGCATGTTTAATGAATCTGAAAAAAAACCTCAACAAATAGAATCACAGCTAAAAGAGACTTCCAATACTTATCATCCGTGCCTTACCCTGGATCCAGATTTTTTTGCCACTAGTACTACAGCAGGTGTTATTTGTTTCCGTTCAGCTGTTGTTAGATGGGGGGTAGTGTGGGGAGAAGGAGCCAATTTACTTGATAGAGAGAAATAGCAGATTTCAAATAAGAAACCATCATTTCTATTGGAGGACAGAGAAGAGGTGTGTGTCCTGCAATTACAGGTAAGACAGGCAAACCCACAGTCTTCAAGCACACTTGTTACTGGTTGCAGAGCAACCGCAGGGGGAAGAGTTCAGATCACAGAAGTTGAAGCAGATCAAGAAGAAGATAAACTTATTGTGGTTTATGATTGTCACCATCATTGACAGCCTACTTAATTTTAGGCGCTTCTTATAAACAAAAATTGTAAAAAAAGTCTTTGTGTTACCAGTATTAGTGATTGAAAAAGTTAGCCTTGGACTCATGGTATGATGTTTTCACCTAAGAGTGCCTGTCACTATGCAAAAAGTGTATTTTGACATATAATGGGGAAAGCAGCAGGATTTATTTTATCTTTGTCTTTTAAATAAGCAATTTTTAAACAGTTTGCTGAAATAAGATGCCATGACAGCTCGTCTTCACTACAGATATAAACTTCTTCACTGCAGGTAGCAAACTAGCAATAATCACACTGAACAAAACTTGGATCAGAAAATGTAATTATTTAATATATTTATAATTCGTTTTAATGGAAAATACTAGATTACAAACCCAGGAAGATTGCTCTTCCTTTCTTCTGACACTTTATAAGAAGATAATTATCATATTCTACGCACTGTTACTTTACTAGTTTAATAGTAAACTTAGAGTTTCACATTTTAGAGTTCATCAAAACTATTCAAGGAAAGAAGCATTACTCTAACATTCACATAGGACATGATGTAAAACATCAAAAGCAGCAATCTTTATCCAGTAATCTTTTTTCACAAGCTGTCTATTGCACACTACTGAAGAGAAATACGGAGGTATAACGTTAATAAAAGAAGCAAAACTGCAATTAGCAGGAGATGTTGCCTGATGAAATGAATTCATTCATCTGTTATGAGTTATTCCTGTTTTCCTCTGTCGAGGCTGTGACTTCTGAATCTTTAGACTGTTGGGTGATTCGTCACAGAGATATCTGTAGCAGGGTATGTCATCACATTCTCCTTATTTTTCCCCTTACATCTTTCTAAACACAGTCATTAAGAATAATAAATGTTTCATACATTCCAAGAAGATATATTCATTACAATATATGATTCTATTGCCATGTCTCTTCCAGATCAATGACAGTATGATTCCCATCACCCTAATTGTTTAGTCAGTGTGGAAGGCTTAAAAAGTAAAAAAAAAAACCATCTTATGATTCTTTTGTTTTCTATATAGAGCCCTTTATGAAGTTAAGTGTCATTAATGTGCGTTAAGGAAAAAAAACTTAGGAAAATTCTGGTTTAATGCCTATGACACTACACACACGGTCTTATCAAATTTGGAAATGCAGGCATGCTCATGCCTTTGTGAAGGTCTTTTTCTATGTAAAAATTTCAGAAGAAGAAATATGTCTACGGATGTGAAAAAAGGTGGTGCTTGTTTTGATATTTCTCTAGGTCACCTTGTAAGGCAGATGGAACTGGTCCAGTCAATTAATAGAATCAATGGGACATCTGCAATGCATAAGGGACACTGAAGCCATTAGAGAGGCAGAGGGTCATGGAACTGATTGAATGCCACCTTGTGACCAAGAGATAGCAGTAAGAAGTGCTGAGAGCTGCAGCAATGAATCCAACGTATTTATTTCAAGAACATAGTGGTAGGCCACATGAGAAAATCAAGGTGAGCAATTTGCATAGCCTTGTCTATAATTAAAGCTTCACGGAGCCATTAGTTAAAGCATAAGAAAACACAGATTTAAGAGACACACTGCCTGGTAAAATCTGTCCTTTTGTTTCAAGTCAGCTAATGACCACTAAGAAGAAACTGACCTTTGCAAGTCATCTAATGTAGAGGCAGATACAGGTGGTATTTTTCAAGATTTCTGTGCCTTAAATGACAGATACAAATCAGACATAATTATTGTTGGAGGCACAGGTGTCCGCAGGTTTAGCCTTGGATTAAGCAATATTCCACCTTACCCAATGTGAGCTGGAACAGACTCAAGTAAGACTCATTGACATTGATGTAGCACTCTTTGGGCATTAGCATGCAGAGCACTGTCCTGCTTGTGCCTTTCTCAAGTGCATCGTTGTTACTGATTTTTGCTGCTCTGGGAAACTGAGAGTCCTAAAACCTATGCAAGGGTAGCACAGTGGTCTACAGAGCTTTTCTTCAGCTTGGAGTTTTCATCAGATCCCTTTGGGAAGTTAAAGGCATTCACATGCCATCTGCCTGGCCCTCAAAGGGCAGCAGCCAATATCAGTAAGCACTGCTGCCAGGTCTCCTGTGCCAAAAGAGAGGAAACTGCTTCCAAAGGGCCTCTGCCATGTGAAGACTGCTCGTGCCGGAGCCAGCAGTGTGCATACAGCTGGGTGGGAACTTGGAAGTGATCCTGCAATGCCACTCCTGCATCCTGGTTCAAACAAACTATGGTGGGACAACTGGTGTTTAGGAGAATTTGGACCTTTAGTGACTAATGCAACTCACTGTGTGCCTGGATCATCAGCACCAAAACTCTGCCCTGCAATTTATTAAGTGTTCCTGTGTCCATTTCTTGCCAAGGTTATGAAGGACTGTAAGTCAGTGAAGGACATGAATAGAGTGCTTTCTTGCTCGCACCGACTTGACATATAGCTATACTTTCAGCTGGAACTGACCTCATGATTGACAATAAAAATGGGGACAGTATGCAAGGTAGAAGGTAAAGGAAAGAATTATGTATGATGTTGTTTCACAAGCACAGCCTGTTTTCCTGGTTTTGGTTAAAAAAGAACCGATTCTCTTTTAGGGAATCTTCCTTACAGCTAAGTTCTTCTGAGTAACCGCATTTTTCTGAAGCTGGCTGCGTAATTTACAGACACTGTCCACTCCAAAGCTGATAACACCTAATGTTTATAGTCTTACTGAGCTAATGGTAGAAAAGGAAGGCAGAAAAAGGTCCCTGTTTATAATTAGCACTATAGCAGCCAAGGTCACCAGTAGACCTCTTATGTCCCGCAAGTGAGGAGTCGTAAAGGGTCACACTTGCAGGGAGGGGCAGACAGGACAGGTGACTCGATATTGACCAACACATTATTCCACACCATGCCCGACATACTCAGTTTAAAGCTGGGGGATCATGAGGGTCTCGCTCTCTTCATCCATGGCCACCTGCTGGAGAGGACCCCGCTCGTTGTCCTGCCTGTGGTCCTGATCCAGATTCTGATCTGTCCATCCCAGCGTCCAGTTCCTGCCTGCTGCTGAGGCCAGTCTGGGACTTCCTGGTGATGCCCAGCAGCTGCTTGTGGGACGCCAGTGCTTGGCACCCAACTCCGGGAAACTCAGTGTCGGTCTTGTATATTTTGTTTTATTTCTCTTATTATTAATATTATTAGTATTATAAGTGTTATTAGTAAAACTTCTTATATTCAGTTTGTAAGTCTCTCTCCCTTTTCCTCCTTTTCCCTTCATCTGGTGGGAGGGTGAGGGTTAATAGAGAGCATCTGCCACTCAGTTTATTGATGCCCTGCTTTAAACCGTAAGACCTATCTCTTCTCATGAATATAGCTTACTTTGTAAAGGACACTTCTGCCCTTTACGTAGTGTAACTCTCCACAGTGGATACATTTTTTATTTCTTGAGTTTTGCTTTTTTAAAAAAGTCTCTTCAATTGGAAAATATGAAAAGTATTTAAATATTTATTATGCATAAATATATCTTCCAGGTGGAAAAGTGAAAACTTTGGGAAGTTATAAGTGGTAGATGCAGCATAAGCAGAATAGCCTCCCTGGATTTCTTTTATGGTTTACAGAAAGAGATGAATCCTCTAGGAGGAATGCTCCTGTGGTGAAGTGCTGCTCGAGGTGCCTGTCTTCCCTCAGGGACTCTAGGGAGGTTATCTACATGGGCTGGTTTCTTCAAGGCATATCTGTATACCTCCTGACCCCTCCCACAGAAAGCATTCATTACAGGTGAAATTTAGTTATATCTGAAAGCCCTGCTGGCAAATACCCCTACACCATTAAATTTCACAGCTGTGTTGGGGAAGAAGCAGCAGAAAGGGAACCTTAAGTGCCTACACATCTCAAACTGCACAGGTTGTCCTGGCCTGCTGAGGTGGGAGTGGGCCAGGATGAGGGCTATATGAATGACTTACATTGGTCTGTCTCTACCCTGTTCCTCCTCTTTTCAGAAGAACACAACAGAATATTTTGGAAAGGAGGAGGGGGAAAAAAAATGGTGTTAATATTGAATGATTTCTATATCTTGTCAAAATGATCATTTAAAAGCCCACACAAAAATATTTCATGCCAAAGAAAATGATCTGTTTCATCCTCTATGACATTTTCTTTTTTTTACTATTATTATTTCTTTTACTTCAAATGTCATTAAAATCTGAAAGTAGAATATTTCAACATGAAAGACCTGAAAGTTTTATTTCAATGTTCTCCTCGCCCTTCAGTGAAATTAGTCAGTGAATTTGACAAAAATTTGGAAGTTTCTTGGGCCAGTCTGAAGTTACCCTAAAGGTGAGGAAAAAAATAGATGAAGAAGAATTCTATGTCTATATAGTGCTTTTCAGTCCTCATTTAGAGACATTTGTCGTACCATTAGTGTTTGCAAAGCAGCACATCCCCTTTTGCCAGAAGAATCCAATATTGCTGCATTTACCTGTCTAATACACAGATAAACAAGAAGTGTCACTTTGTTTTTGGAAGATACTACCAAAAGCAATGAAAAATGACAACTTATAAATTGCCTTTTTAGCCTCTTGCACTAAGCCAGGATGGGATCTCACCACTTGCCAGCAAACAAGCTGTTGTGCCTGCTCGGTCCCCAGTTGCCCCTGCAAGAGGTGTGTTGGGGGCTGCTTGGGCTCAGGCTCCTCTGTGTGCTTGCTGAAGGACACGGACATGCACACCTGCCCTAGCCACTGCCAGCCAGCCCGCTGGCAGCATAGCATTTATGACAGAAGCTGAGAGACTGTTTACAATAGAAAGTGCTTTCATTTCTGTTTTATTTCATTGTTGCTGGAATGAGAAAGATACATGGGTCTCAAAGTCCAGTTCATGCTGTATTTACTTCTGTTACAAGGGCAAAAAGTACTGATAAACCACAAAGCTATTATTTGTTCTGATCTAATACGCTGCAAACTACAAGAAACGTGTTTTTTTTTTCTCTACCCTGTGAGGATGAAATTCTCAGCTTTAAACATTTTTCTTGATGTCAGAAGGACTTGAGATTAGATCTTAAGATAATTGTATTATGATTACTATCGGGTTTATTACCCTTTCTCTTCTTTTTTGGACATGATTTGGGAACAAGCTAGTTCAAAAACCAACTGCAGAAACTAGACTTAGAAAACCAGCACAGACTGAAGGTGCATTACCTTGCAGAGTTCTAGGGCTTGAAAAACCCATTTTAATGCCACAAGTAAGCTTGGAATTTCAGCTTTCAGATAACATAAAATAATAACCTTTCAATCCAGTGTTCATGAGATATTGGCTGTTAAAATGTGTGTGGGAAAAGATTGTAAGGCAGTTTTAACTGTAGGCCAGCACAGAAGTTGTCAGGATCAATATGCTTTTCAAAATATTGCTCCCAGACTACTGATCAGATGGGGGAAACAGTGTCCCTGTATAATCGACCACATAGCCACAGAAAATCTGATGGGGTGATTCTTCTTGAGGATCATGCCTTACTGTCCTGGTTTTGGTTAAAAAAGAACCGATTCTCTTTTAGGGAATCTTCCTTACAGCTAAGTTCTTCTGAGTAACTGCATTTTTCTGAAGCTGGCTGCATATTTTACAGACACTGTCCACTCCAAAGCTGATAACACCTAATGTTTATAGTCTTACTGAGCTAACGGTAGGAAAGGAAGGCAGAAAAAGGTCCCTGTTTATAATTAGCACTATAGCAGCCAAGGTCACCAGTAGACCTCTTATGTCCCGCAAGTGAGGAGTCGTAAAGGGTCACACTTGCAGGGAGGGGCAGACAGAACAGGTGACCTGATGCTGACCAACGAGGTATTCCACACCATGCCCGACATACTCAGTTTAAAGCTGGGGGATCACGAGGGTCTCGCTCTCTTCATCCACGACCAGCTGCTGCAGAGAACCCTGCTCGTTGTCCTGCCTGTGATCCTGATCCAGACTGAGATCTGTGCATTCCTGAGTCCAGTTCCTGCCTGCTGCCGAGGCCAGACCGGGACTGCCTGGTGCTGGCCGGCAGCTGCTTGTGGGACGCCAGTGCCTGGCACCCAACTCCGGGAAACTCAGCATCGGTTTTGTGTATTTTGTTTTGTTCCTCATATTATGAGTGTTATTAGTAAAACTGGTTTTATATTCAGTTTGTAAGTCTCTCTCCCTTACCCTCCTTTTCCCTTCCTCTGGTGGGAGGGTGAGGGTTAATAGAGAGTGTCTGTCACTCAATTTATTGATGCCCCATTCTAAACAGTGACACTTACCTTCTCAGCTTACTTTCTCCAGAAACACACAAACATGTGTGCATGTACACACACACTCACTCTCTTCTGGGATGGAAACAAGGGGCAGGACACAAGGACAAGGGGCAATGGGCACAAACTGAGGCAGAGGAAGTTCCGTCTGAACATGAGGAGGAACTTCTTCTCTCTGAGGGTGACGGAGCACTGGAACAGGCTGCCCAGGG
>Ga0065711_1048690_pt1 | contig 11674 bp, 2 predicted proteins | sample Hoacrofraction12_FD_59098 | JGI IMG/M metagenome (GOLD analysis project Ga0065711, IMG submission 59098) | Hoatzin crop microbial communities from Cojedes, Venezuela - Epithelial fraction 12 v2 (version 2) | ecosystem: Host-associated > Birds > Digestive system > Esophagus > Crop | place... | reverse complement strand
GAGATATTCAAGACCCGCCTGGACAAGGTCCTGTGCAGCCTGCTGTAGGTGACCCTGCTTCGGCAGGGGGGTTGGACTAGATGACCCACAGAGGTCCCTTGCAACCCCTACCATTCTGTGGTTCTGTGATTCTGTCTCTTAATTGTAGTTTACATTTTACATTAATATTTTCTGTCATGGAAGAATTCAAAATGCTTGACAGTTGGTAAGCCACAAAAGCTGTCATTGCTTGTGAGGAGTGGCTGTGGTCTGCAACTTTTTAAATGAGCATTGTATGTTTGTGGTTTGCATTCAGAATTAAACCAATTGACTTGCACTGATGGCATACTTTAAATAAGTTTAAACTCCCAAGTCTGAATAACTGAAGTGCAAAATCTCAAATATTAATATGTATTTCATTTCAAGACAGGCCAAGATCGACTTTGTGATACTTTGTGTAGAAAATCATGTGAAGTCATGATAGAAGTTATTCTTCATCAGTGATATCCTGGGCCAGATATTTAGTTTGTACAAATTGTCTCTCTCCACTGCTAGCTGTCTTCATAAGATGGAAGTGGTTGGCAGTTAAAATCTTGATTTGATGGAAAAAGCATTAACAAGAAAGTGTTTGAAAGGCAGGCAAATGCATGTTTGTAACTAATTTTCATGTTTTTAACGGTGCGGATGATGGAGTAGTGGTTCCAGTTCTTGAAAGCCTGTATCTGCAGCATGTGTAAGTGGAAAATACTTGCCTCCTCAGTTACACCTCTGCCCCTTCGCTCATTCTGTACCATTTTGCTTTAGTTGTGGGTGGAACAGATCGGGAAAGGAAGTGAATTCCTGTTTTCAAATTGAAAATGGAAAGACTTTGGGCTAATGTAGAATGGCTGAATGAAGTGCAGTCTGTAATGGAGAACAGAGAAGGTGGCAGGAGTCCTTTGGTTAATGAAACTTAGGAGTGCACCAAATAAAGTAGCCTTACTGTGTTCTAATTCAGTGTGCAAATTGTCCGTTTGACATACTCTTCCCGTGAAATGCTTAGGTATCTTTTGCAAATTAAGCTAATATGCAGTGTATTGTAGTTTTATGTCTTTTTCTGTTATGGTCACCATTTACAGCTATTGAGTAAAAGACTTCTGAAACAACATAAACACTGTTGAGAACTGAGCACAGTTGAGAGTACCTGCTTAAGACGTGCTTCTTGGTTCACATGACTGCAGCTTGAGATTTGCTGGCATGCATGGATGACTCAGGTGCCCTGAGGTGTCTGAGGATTGATGTGATACTCAAATAACTGGAGTAACCTTCAAATCAGGGAGGTTAACATTGCCTTTACTGATGGCTTCCATTTCTGGACACTTAGTGCTGAGTGAAAGAACAGAGGCAGTTTTGGTTTGATGTACTGGGAAGTCCTTAAAGTGCGCAAATGAGCACTGCATTGCCAGAGTGCCTTTGTGGTGAACCTGGTAGTTCTTTTTCTGTAAAATATAGTAGTTTAGTTGAACAATATTTCAACAGCGGTAGACGAGCCCAAAATATAGCTGATCACAGACTGCTGTGCGTAGTAAGCCCCAGTTATTTCCATTACCTGTTACTGTAGTTCTGTTGTATGAAAAAAATCTTTACCTGTTCAGGTTTTTTGTTTGTTCCCCTTAAAGTAGTTTGACAAATAGCAGCTAAAGTAAAAACATGTAAAATGACTGCAGTTGCAGAGATGCGAATTTGAGCTATGTTAAGAGATAAACATTGCCTGCTGCTAAGTACCGTAGATGCAAGCTTTCAAGAGCTGGGACTATTAATCTGCATTTACTTAAGTCAGTGCAAATCTGGAATAACTCCATCGAAATTGAAAGTTCAATAAAGAATAAATTTGTAGTGGCTTTACACGTGGTGGTTTCTCTGTAGAAATATTTGCTGTGAAAATCTTTGTTGATTTTCCTTTCTGTTTGTGCCAGCAGTTCGCATTCATACCCCTTCAAGGCATTTTAAAGTATCAGTAGCAGTTCTAACAGCTGACCCCTCAGAATGTCGTTTACTGTGAGCAGATGCTTACAAAGAGTGGGGAAAGGGCATTTCTTTTGCTTTTAAGGATTTTCTATTTTACTTGCACATTTATCACAGGAGAAAAATGCCTTTCCCTCAAAAAAGCATTAGGGTGCCTTGAGCTTTGCGTAGTGCTCGATGCAAAGCCTCGCTGCTCATGAGCAGTTGTTACTTCACTGCTTCTCATCTGGATCCTGGGAATATTGACATGTCAGGGTCACCTGGCTGGTGGGGGGAAAGAGCCCAGAAGTGGCTAAGATGGCTGTTGCCATTTCTCTCCCTTTCCTTGTTTTGTGTTATTAAAGGAGAGAAAAAGGTGAAGAAGTAAGGGTTTGAGATTAATTTTGTGATTCCTTGAGCTCAAAACACCCAACTACATTGTATTCCAGTATTTCCGTGCTGAAAGACAGGTTTCTTCTATGGAGATTGACAGATGACATCTAGATTGGATTTTATTGTCTCTGGGGCCCTCTATATTATATATTTTTGTTGTATGAAAATGTGGTGCAGTTGGACGGATGTGTGACCCCTGTGAATTTTAAATTGCTTTTCTGGAGATCAGTTTGCAAGTGTTTGATCATGCGTTCTGGAGTTTATATATACAACAGCATTTTTTTTTGTTGTGGTTTTTTTTTTAATTCTCCTTTAACGTCAAGCTTACAAAGGGATGCTTAAAAGCATGTAATAAGTGATACTGTGGTTTTTGGGTTTTGTCATTTTGGTTCTCTTCCAAGTCTGTGTACTGCAGTAAAAATAATGTTGGTTTAGGATCAGTAGTTTTATGAAGGTTTTAAAAGCATCAGAAACCCTTTTTACATGTAAGTGAGGGGTGAAGCATGTGTGATGTATTACCTGGAGTGGAAGGCTCCCCTGCTCTGCCCACGTAGCATCCCTGGTGTGAGCCACGGCCTCAGCTCCTACGCACATCGGTGCTGGGGCTGGCTCTGGGTGCCTGGTGCACCCCTGCTCTGCGGCAAGCGGGCTGGAAGCCCTGGGCTTGTGAGAGCAATGAACTTACTGTGTGTTACCCAAGAAGCAAAAGGGTTGAAGTAAAAGGAAACAAAATGAAAATGCTCACTATAGAATGGGAGGAAGTGGAATAAACCTACTTTTTATATCCAAGCACCGTTTCCACAAGTACTAATTTGATTACAGCTCTGATTCTTCTTTGTCACTGTCAACATTTACACAGCTCAGCCTCTGTTACGACAATCAAACTGATATAAAGGACTTTACAGAATTTTAGTGAGGTTTTTTTTCTCTCATACCTTTCAGTAGTACATTTGTGCTATTTTGGAATGTCTTTGTCTTAAAAAGTGAATGCCTTTTTACACAATACTGCTTTTGCCGCCTTTTGCTGTGGCTGATGTCCAAACGAAGAATTGCCCGGTGTGTTAGTGAAGGACATGTCACTGAGCAACCCTAACGATGATGGTGGGCTTTCCTGGTGTCTAAACGATAACAAGAAATCAGGGGAACTAATCTGCAAAAGTAAATAGAGAGGAATTAAATGGGTTTATGTCTATGTAGAAGCTTTATGCATGCTATGAGAATTAGGAAACAAAATCTGTTGCTTCTTCATATGGATCTATTCTCCAACTTAAGTTACTACTGACATCCGAAAGAGGAAGAAAAAAGGGAGGAATAATGGTTAGAGTTTTGTTTGGAAATCCTGAAGTCCCTAACAGATACATATTTTTATGTTTGGGACAGTATTTCAGTTTCCTCTTCAGCAGTGGTACCTGACTGTTGATATTGTCACTGTTAAGCAATGGATTTAGAGCAAGGTGGTCTGCTCTCTTGGGGCTAGCTGGGTTCGTTCAGACACCAGCCTCTTCCAAGAAGTTCTCTCTAAACCTGATGGGATGCAGGAGGGAGGACAGATGCCCCTGTGATTCTACAGCCCAGGGGTTGAAAAGGAAAGAGCTGCTCAAGCAACGTGGAAGAGGACAGAGAGAATATGAAGTTGCAACCAGAAAACATTAATTTACTCCAATGAGTTTAAAACAAAATCATCCTCTCTTTTATTACAGACCTTTGTCTTGTGAGGATGCCACTTGCCTATTTTGAGGTGGTAACACTGAGATAGTCTGGAGGGCAGACACCTGGATCAAGTGATGTCCGCTGCAATCTTTGTGATCTTTTTATAAGATATGGGGTTTTCTTTGCCGAATTTTACTTGATGGGATAGATAAGCAAGCTGATTGACCTCTGAGAGAAAAGATTTGTGTTTGGCTTCAATTTTAGGTTCTGCAATTTCAAAGTAATTCTGTAAAATGCTTCTCATGAATGCCATTGATCAATGGAATTAAACCAGTTCTATAGCATAGCCCCTGAAATTGGGAATATTAAAATTGGAAATGTACTGGAGGAAATAAATTAACGAATTGCTGTATAACACTGTTTAGTTTGTTTGACGCAGATTGCTTGCTGTTGGAACGATAATATTGACTGTGCTTGTATGCTTTGTTTTTTGGCAGGTAACCCTGGACTGGCAGGTTATTATAGGACCTTTATACAGGCCTTATACTGTGGACTAAATCAGCGGTATCCCGTCTGGGTTGTGAGCCATGCCGGACATTGTAAGCCTCCTAGTGGTATGGAAATGATAGAAGGTACAATACTATAACTTGTACATACAAACATTTGTAGCCCTCCTGATTTCACTAGCAGAACTTGTGCCTATTAAAAGCAGCATGACGTGATTTTTAAATGTCGCCATTGTATTTCCATGGAACAGTTGTATGAGAAGTTACTGAGGAAAAGAGTATTTTTAGGTAAATTAAATTTGACAGTCAACCAAGTGCTATTAAGAGAATAAGAGCATTTGCTGATGGCAGTCTTTAGAGGCAAGTTATAGAGAAGAAGGTCTAGAGTGTGTTTATGTTGAGAAGAGTAGATGGGAAAATCCATTTTTTAATGAAATGCCCAATTCAGAGATAGAGGAGAGAATTAATTATCTCTGAATTTAAAGATAGTTGTACTAAATTAGTGATTTCCAGAAGCAAGTAAATCTTTCTTAGACCAGGGCATGGGGCGTTTGCAGGGGAGCAGTCACTTGTTTATCTGTTAAAAGTTTTTTTGACATGCAAATCGCCAGCAAGACGTGGTAGGCAACTGCGGAGAGCATTTGTAGGTCTCGTAATCTGCCCTGGGATCGTGTCTGTGAGCGTGTAGTTAGCGAAAAGAGTCTTTGATGGCAAGAGATGTGTTCGGTGGCTTGAGACGGCTGAGCTGGTTGAAATGGAGAGGTTTTTAGGTGGGGCCAACAGGGTTCTTGTGCAGCTGTCCCACTTGCACTGTGACAGCCCCTGTGCTGCTAAGGAGAGTGCAAATCTCGGGGAAGGAGAGCATGCAGTAGGAGGGTACCTTGTTAGGATGGACGGGTCGGAAGTAAAGTACCATAAGGACTGGTGCTGTGTCTAGTTTTATTCAATATATTAACCCATGACCTGCAGAATGAGAGCAAACAGTGAAATTTCTTAGTTTGTGGATGGTACTTTTAATTACTGGGAAGATACTAGATGTTAGGGAACAACAGAAGGATCTTACAAAACATGATTAATGGACAAAAAGATGGTAGGTGAGTGTCCGGGTGCATAAATATGAGTTAATGTATCCGACAGTTCTTTAATATCATCTCTCGTTGCACAGCGGCAGACAAATTGAGGCTGACAAAGCATTGGTCATAACCAATGTTACAGACAAGGCAGAAGACATTGTTTTATTACTGTATGTAAGCACAGCAGACCTGCATCTTGAATACTAGAGTGCAGTTCTGGTGGGCATCTCAAGGAGTGGGCATTTCAGGAGTGAAGATGGTGAGTGTGTGGTGAAAGGCAACTAAGACACCAGGGAGGAAGCAGCTTCCTTGTTGTCAGAGATTAAGTGGCTCTCAGATATGGGGAGCAGAATGCTTCACGGCAGCGTGACTGAGGTTTCCAAAGGCGTGACAGTAAATGAAGTAAGTGCAGAATAAAATACACCTGATTCAGTAATGGAACTAATGGTCACTTAACGGTGCTAGCAGGTTTAAAACAGTTAAAAGAAGCTATGTCTGTAGGTGACAGGTAATAAATTTAGAGAACGAGCAGCCGAAGCACTATACTGTGGGCAAATTACATTAGCGGACTTAAAGTAATAAAACAGCCTTATGGACAGCTAGTCCCAAAACAGTCACGGGAAGAGCCAGGTTCTTTGTTGTACAGGTGCACTGAGGTCCTTACTTTGGACAATGAGGTCCTTGCTTTGGACACCGAGGTCCTTGTTTGGACGCTGACCTTCTCCTCAGTTCTGCGCTGCTCCTAGTCCCAGTGGCATCTTGTTGCAGGGTTGTGAGCCCGAGAGATTCACTGCAAGGGGCCGGGATGCAGAAGGTGGCCAGGCTTTGTTTCTCTCACTGAATAGCATCTACTCTTGCCACTGCTGAGCTTGGGGGACTCACTTGCCTGACCCAGTACAGTGTTTTGTGTGTTCTCAGTATAACGTGCCAGGATCTGTACTTACTGGTGTGCTTACTTTAGCACCATGGAGCTAAGAAAAGCATAGAAAGCCACTGATGGATAGTTTAAAAAATAATGGAAAGACATTTATGAGATTGTTTTCATATTTATTTTGTTAGGAGCACAGGAGTAGGAAGCTCACGTCCTGTTATTAGTATACATTTAGACAGTATTCCAGAATATTCCATAGGGAGCCTTTTTCAAACTAGTCTTCTAAGGGAACCCTGAAAATTTAAGTGACCTTTGGAAAGAATGATGTTACTACGGTTGCATGGGTAATATGCTGTGCTGTGCAGTAGCTTTGAATGTAACAAGAAATATGGTTCATTTGGTAGGAGCTCAAGGGAATCATAGAATTATAGGTTGGAAAAGACCTCTAAGATCATCGAGTCCAACCATCATCCCAACATCACCATTCCTATTAAATCATATCCCGAAGTGCCACATCTACATGTTTCTTAAACACCTCCAGTGATGGTGACTCCACCACCTCCCTGGGCAGCCTATTCTAATGCCTGACCACTCTTTCAGGAAAGAAATTTTCCCTAATATCTAATCTGAACCTCCTCTGACACAACTTGAGGCTATTTCCTCTTGTCCTATCGCTAGTTACCTGGGAGAAGAGACCAACACCTGCCTCACTACAACCTCCTGTCAGGTAACTGTAGAGAGCAGTTACCTCTCCCTTCAGCCTCCTCTTCTCCAGACTAAACAGCCCCAGCTCCCTCAGTTGCTCCTCATAAGACTTGTTCTCTAGACCCTTCACCAGCCTCGTTGCCCTACACAAGGTGGCTAAGAGGCCTTATTTTGCCATTTTATGACAATGTAGGTTGCCTTCAGGGGGAGAAGACATTTGGGATAATTCTCCCTCATCCTTATGGCATAAAGGAAATTAAAAGCAAGTTTTAGATATTTGAAGCTGATTCCCTGTGATTTACTTATTGCTAAAAATGTATTGTCATGAATTGACCATAAAGATAGGATCAAAACCAGTAAATCAAAATTTGAGCATATTTGTGATTTCCCAGGTGACTGACTGAAAGGAATAGGGAGTCATGGACTCGTTGCTCATGTTCTGCTCCTGCTCTTGCATTCTGCAGGAGTTCTTAATGGACTTTTTGTGACACTATAGCAAAAAATCCCAGAATCCCAAGGACCGACAGAAGCACGTGCATAGGGACAGATAATTCTGTTCTCTGCAGCAATTTGTTGCTTTCTAGGTTCTGGATTTGTCAGGCAAAGTTCTTGTGTCAGGGACCACTATGTAGAATTGTGAAAACTATTTAAATTATTACTATGCTACACAAAACCAGAAGAAGGGGATATTTTGGCAGAGAACTGGGCATGAAACTGTTACTGTAAAAATTCCAGGTATTCCTTCATGCTCCTGATGGGCATTTCATAACGCTGCATTGGAAATAGCCTCATGCAAGTCCTCTGGGTAAGTTCAGTATTTCTTGATAAGAAGGATGAGGGCATAACTTGAACATTTGAATCTCTGACACCATTGATTCTTGAGGTTTTTCAGACTGGAATCTAGCAAATCAAAATAAAAAAAAGGGGGAAGGGGAAGCTACAAGGAAAGAAGAATTCGTACTGATGTGTTTAGAACAGTGGTCTACAAACTTATTGACTGATGCAGTCCTATCAGTAAAAAATTTCTATCAGTAAACATTTTTTTGAACACACACCCCCAATATATTTTTTTTGCAAAAAAAAAATTATATACATGTACTACTGCATTTGTAATATTTTCTTCCTACATCCCAGTGTGCATGCACCCCACTTTGGAGACCGCTGATTCAGAGTGTGGAAGCATTTAAACAGTACACTTAACATATAAATGATGCTGCCTGTAAAGTAATAAAGGGTTTAAAATGAAACAAACTGTGTTGGAATAATATGTCTGATTATATTTAGATAAAATGGATTTTGCAAGTCTCAGAAAGACTAAAGCAAGTTTTCCAACAGCAGCCATCAATCACAGACTACTTCCTAATTTTTTGGAAGCATGTCACATAATTATTTGAAAACTGAACAAAGCTAAACCCTTCATTTTTACTTCTGTATGACATCCTTCTATTCAGAGAGCTCTTGCAAGCTATGCTCCACAGGGACACACAACATTAATTGAACATTTCAGTGCTGTAATTCTGCTTCTAGCAATCAATCCACTGTGCAAAAAGATTTAAAACTTATTTTTATGCAGTGAATGCAATAAAGAAGATTTGCCTCGATTTCAGCTTCTTTGTCTTCCTCCTTAGCTTTTAAAAAGCAGTTGTTTTGAACACCGCTGTGACTGTAAAACACCATCAATCCTTAGGTGTAGGCAAAATTACAAAAAAGGAGAACAGTTTTCTAGCTCTCTCTTATTTTATTTAAAACTAACATAATCTGTATATGCTTTATAAATGATCATATAATCTTAGAAGTGTTGCTTTTTTTTTTTTTTCAGTGTCTGGTGTTGAGACTTCAACTCATTGTTTTCCTAATGATTAGGAGTGCGTGCCTCTTGAACAGGTGCCACCTAGGCACAGGTTCTTTTGTGATGCCAGAGCCCCTGCCTACTTACTTACTCTGATGGTTGATCACGCCAAATATGTTGTGATTGTATTGTATGTCTTTTTAAGGGGCAAGTATTTGCACATCATTTGGTTGATTTCTACCTTATAAAGATATGTTCATAAGAAAGGAAAAATGTATACAAATAGATCATAATTGAGATATGGCAAATTTGCCCTTAAAAATAAAAACAATAGTCAGATAGATATACCCATAGTTGATCTATTTTTTCAAGTTCTGGAGCTTCTTTTAATGTGTTACTCCATTGAAGAATTTGCAGTTACACTTCTGTTGCAATATCTGATCTGGTAAGATACTCTCCTATGTCTAACCAAGTAACTTATTAGATGTTGTGAAATTTAAAGATCAAGTTACAGTTTCCTATATGAATGTGGTAGAAGTACGCTATAGCTCAGTGCCCTCGCTGTCAAAACACTAGTATCTGAGTTAGTGTTTTCCTAGGGATTAAATGAGTGGTCTTTTGACTTAGCTGCAAGACTAAAGGCAGGTGATGTTTTCCTGGTATACAGCCATCACTGAATGTTTCATTTTATAGGTAGTGAACTCAGAAGAAAATAAATTATGTTGGATTTCTTGCTTTTAAACATATTATTTCCCTTAAACAGGAACAGAAAACAGTCTAAGCACTTTGGTGCTTTTTAAAGAAATTAAATTGTTAAGCAATGTTACTCTTAAATACTTTGTAAACATCTTGATTTAAAAAAAAAATATAAGGGTGACACTGAAAAATGAGACAAAAAGTATTCCATATGTATTTACACTTAAATTGTTCTGTCAAAATGCCGGTATAGCTGCTCAGCTTGTGGGGGTGGGCGTTGTAATACATCATGAATTGTGAAGACTGGAGCTCTGTACTTTATATTATGAAATCCAGTTGAGCAGAAATGCTTGAGTACTGCAGAAGGTCGCAAGATACATTTTTAGGAGTAGCTCCTCTGATGCCAATCAGTACTAGCCAGTTGGAAGCTTTTCAACAGCCTTTCAACTTCTTTTGATAGGAAACAAGCTGCTAGTTAAAACTAACACACATAAATGAACAAATCCTGAAATTATTCATTGCTGATTTTGTACGTATTGCTAATTCAAGTGCTGTGTTATGAATATCCCATTTTAAAATAAGGACTGAAAGATGCAATCTCACTCAAAATTTCTTTAAAAGCTGTGGAAAATGGGAGATTAGGTAGGAAACCCTTGACACTCAGTCCCTCTAACACATCCTTCACCCCACTTTTTTAGCACCCTGGCTGGCTTTTGCCAGTAAAGGCTCTATAGACAGCAGGTGTACATGCATAGTCATGCCTTAAAATGGTCTAATGCTGTGGACATCTGTTGTGCTTTGCTAAGGAATAAGAAATACACTGTCTCAGAAAGAAATAAGAGTAGAAGAACACAGGTTCTGTTTTTTTTCTGCTCAGGACTGCCAAGATACTTTGCTTTGTAGCAAAGTAAGACTGAGAAGTAAAGAAAAATGAGATCAGAATTAAATGATTTATTGATTTTTGGTAATATTCTATGTATTTCAAGTGCTATAGAAATATGAAATAGTGTGTTTTATATCTTAATTGATTAAAGAGACACAATTGATGCATTAAAATATCATATACGTACTAAATGACTAGTCATCAGTCATATCTTAATGTTACTATATTTGATCATATAAATTGTATTAGAGATAAATCTCTAGAACTTTCTAACTGTACAGATGAGTATTGAGCCATTCACAACCATAATACAAATGCTTTTTATTGTTTTAGCAAGGCGTGTTTTTCCTTTGGAACAGATTGTCTACTGAATTTTCTGTTGCTTTGTTTCTGAATCATTATTAGGTAGCTGCTTCTGAATGACAGGGGAGAGTTCGAGTGACATTCTTAATAGCCAAGTTACAAGATAAAATTCTAGTTTGATCGTTTATATCCCATGGACTATAGAAGATGATAGTGTGTCTTCAAAATCTGTTAAACTATCGTTACTTACTTATCCGTGGTAAAAAGAGGTAGATAAGGATTGATTAGATACACCGGAAGGCTGTGCTGCCATTCAGCATGACCTGGACAGGCTGGAAAGTTGGGCAGAGAGGAATCTGATGAAGTTCAACAAAGGCAAATGCAGGGTCCTGCACCTGGGGAGGAACAACCCTATGCACCAGTACAGCCTTGGGGTGGACCTGCTGGAGAGCAGCTCTGCGGAGAGGAACCTGGGTGTCCTGGTGGACGACAGGTTGATCTTGAGCCAGCAGTGTGCCCTGGCTGCCAAGAAGGCCAATGGCATTCTGGGGTGCATTAGGAGGAGTGTGGCCAGCAGGACGAGGGAGGTTCTCCTTCCCCTCTACACTTCCCTAGTGAGGCCTCATCTGGAGTACTGTGTCCAGTTCTGGGCTCCCCAGTTCAAGAAAGATGAGGACCTACTGGAGAGAGTCCAGCGGAGGACCACAAGAATGATGAGGGGACTGGAGCATCTCTCCTATGAGGAGAGGCTGAGGGAGCTGGGCTTGTTCAGCCTGAAGAAGAGAAGGCTGAGAGGGGACCTTATAAATGCTTACAAATATCTGAAGGGTGGGTGTCAGGAGG
>Ga0065711_1048686_pt1 | contig 11675 bp, 8 predicted proteins | sample Hoacrofraction12_FD_59098 | JGI IMG/M metagenome (GOLD analysis project Ga0065711, IMG submission 59098) | Hoatzin crop microbial communities from Cojedes, Venezuela - Epithelial fraction 12 v2 (version 2) | ecosystem: Host-associated > Birds > Digestive system > Esophagus > Crop | place... | reverse complement strand
GAGTCTAGTTGGAGGCTGGTGACAAGTGGTGTCCCTCAGGGGTCAGTACTGGGCCCAGTCTTGTTTAACTTCTTCATCAACGACCTGGATGAAGAGTTAGAATGTACCCTCAGCAAGTTTGCTGATGACAGCAAACTGGGAGGTGTGGTAGATACACCAGAAGGCTGTGCTGCCATTCAGCGTGACCTGGATAGGCTGGAGAGTTGGGCACAGAGGAACCTGATGAGGTTCAAGAAGGGCAAGTGCAGGGTCCTGCACCTGGGGAGGAACAACCTCATGCACCAGTACAGGTTTGGGGTGGACCTGCTGGAGAGCACCTCTGTGGAGAGGGACCTGGGTGTCCTGGTGGACGACAGGTTGACCATGAGCCAGCAGTGTGCCCTGGTTGCCAAGAAAGCCAATGGCATCCTGGGGTGCATTAGGAGGAGTGTGGCCAGCAGGTTGAGGGAGGTTCTCCTTCCACTCTACACAGCCCTAGTAAGACCTCATCTGGAGTACTGAATCCAGTTCTGGGCTCCCCAGTTCAACAAAGATAAGGAGCTACTGGAGAGAGTCCAGCGGAGACTACGAGGATGGTGAGGGGAGAGGAGCATCTCTCCTATGAGGAGAGGCTGAGGGAGCTGGGCTTGTTTAGCCTGAAAAAGAGACGGCTGTGAGGGGACCTTATAAATGCTTACAAATATCTGAAGGGTGGATGTCAGGAGGACTGGGCCAAACTCTTTTCAGTGGTGCCCAGTGACAGGACAAGTGGCAATGGGCACAAACTGAGGCACAGGAAGTTCCACCTGAACATGAGGAAGAACTTCTTCCCTCTGAGGGTGACGGAGCACTGGAACAGGCTGCCCAGGGAGGTTGTGGATCCTCCTTCTCTGGAAATATTCAAGACCCGTCTGGACAAGGTCCTCTGCAGCCTGCTGTAGGTGACCCTGCTTCGGTGGAAGGGTTGGACTAGATGACCCACAAAGGTCCGTTCCAACCCCTAACATTCTGTGATTCTGTGAAATATGGAATGCCTTGGTGTCCCAGGTGAGGCTTACGGTGAAGGCGGTGTCTCAGAAGGAGAAGGTGTTGAGTGAGGAGATGCTTCAAGATGGTCAATAGCAAGATGCTGAAGGGAAAAGTACCGAAGACGGTGTTCACTTCTAATCATGCTCTGAGGTTAGGCACCTCGCTCAGGAGGAAGCCTGGTGAATTGAGTGGGTGCACATCCAGTGAGTGATCCTGAGAACACCTTTTCTCTCCAAGAACTGAACAGAGATCATTCTCTTCTTTTAAAGGAAAAGTGGAGGAAGGAATTAGGTAGTGTTTATACATTTTATGCGATGATGTGAAATACAGGCAAAGTCTTGGAACTAGAACCCAGGCTGTCCCTTTCTTAGTAAGTGGCATGACTATTAGACTTTAGAAACATGATTTCTTTTATGCTTTTTTTCTCGACCAGTGAGTCTCATATTTTAGACAGGAAAACATGGCAGTGATTCAATGAAAAGGCTGAAGAATGTTCTTTCTGGAGTCTGGTGGTTAGATTATTCTCCTGGGTGGTGGCAGATGTAAAAGAAAACACCTTGGGTTTCGCACATTGTAAGTGCTCTGACAATTAGATTCTTGTATGAAAGCGCAACTTACAGTTTCAAGTTAAGCAGCTGTTATAGCTACATTTTGCAAGGTGCTCTATTCTCTCGAATAGACACATGAATTTATATGTTTACAAATTAAGTACATCTATTAGATCAACTCTTTGAGCAGTGATACTTTCATTTCTATTTTCTGAATCCTGATTGATTTCATGTAGGCTAGGTTTTGACCTGTTTGAACTTATTAAGCCCATGGCTATTGTTAGACATTGACAGTTTGTAGCTGTGTAAAAGACTGTTTCCACTGCCCAGATGATGTGGTTTAAAGCAGTCTGCGATACCCTGCAGTGAAATGGGCAAAGAGTGCTCATTTAAGTCAGCTACTGCATCTCAGAAAAAGAGAAGCTTGATTGATAATAGAAAACATTTGTTAGGAACAGCATCTTTAACTGCTCCAGGCACTTGTGGAGTGAAAAAAGAACATTTGCAGAGAGTATCCTTTCTGCTCATTTCAATTACAAGCATCTGGACAGAAGGCAGCATATCTTGCAGAGAAACGGTGAAGGTCTGCAATTTATGTCAGTGCAATTAAACTGGCAGAGAGCGTCAGCCAAAGGTTCCCCTTGTTGCTGCGTCCTCTGTGCCTCTGAGAGCATTACCACAGGATTAGCTCAGTCAGGAAGACAGGTTCTCACAGCTCGGCTTCCTGCGATCAGAAGTGGTGTATTCCAAATGTTCATGAGGTTTTACTGTAGTTACCAAGGTATTTGCAAAGCAAAAGAAATTGCACCTGAAAATGTTAATGTGCAATCTGTTTGCCAAACGTGTACATTTTAAAAGATATTAAATTGGCTTGCTCTGCCTACTATTCTCAGGCAGTGGCTCTGCTTGCCTCCATATGGGATCTGAACTGTCCTTCCCACAGCAGATTCCTCTCAGCACATCCCATCTAAAGATACATAAGAATGAGATGTGGATGATCTGAAGGAGCTTCATGGTTGTTGAATACCTAATTTAAATGATTGTGCTCCCTAAGTATTGAGCAACTAGTCCTATCCAGAGTCTAATCATTACGGTTCAGTCTCAGTTTTCAGACCTTTAAGTATTTCTTAGTGGAGTTACGGATCCTGTGGAGAAAGTTCAGGCCTACTGTCAACAGCTGTTTTGTAACTGAGTGTTTTGGATTCAAGGGGACAACAAACCTTAGGTTTAAAGTCTTAGGCTGATTTATATGAAGAAGTGAGACAAGGTAACCCAGTCCTAATAGATTTGACTTGTACTGCCTTGCTATGCTTTGCCTAGCTTTGCTGTTCTTTATGCAGCCCTGCCACATCAGGTTCAGAAGTAGAACATGTACCAGATCTGGATTCTGCCTACAATATATAAATAAAGCCTTCAGCTCAGTGGCTGTTACTTCTATCTTAGTACCCACACCAAGGGATATATTTTATTTAAATATACTTGTTCAATGAAGTGATTAGTTTGCAAATACAAAAGATTATTTGCTTTTAAGTGTAAAGGACAGTTATAAGAATCACTACTGAAAATATGTCAGAAAACCCTTCTGTATTAAAGAAAATGATATAGTTGAGCCTTTAGCCCAGGGGCTGGTTTCTGGAACAGCTCTGAGGCTGAGCTGTTATATTCTTTAAAATATGAATACTCTATCAAGCTTACCATCATTTGGCAAATGTCACTGTAATTTTTAACAGTTTTATGAATCAGGTTTCTAACACTATGGATTCGTAACTGACAAAATAACAGGCTGTATACCTGATAGCTGTACCAGGTGATATAATGTCCGTGTAAGTAAGTATGGCACGTCTCTGAATATGCTGACTTTGGACCTGAATAATGTAAGCAGAATAGTTAGATTCTAGCATGATACTAGAAGAGGTTGCCAGTGACCAAGGGTATGCAATTGTGTTGCAGCTAGGAACTTGAAATTTGGACGATCTTCACCCAGAAGCCTAGAAATCAATGAGCTGGGGACTGAGCTCTCCTGTGGCTCTCAGGAACAGCTCCAGGTCATTGTTTTAAGTGGTACATGGACGACACCATCGTACTCCTCATAATGTATTTCTTCACCTTGATTTCTATCCTTGTGGCTTTGGCACCTTTCCTTTACAGAAATAAGTACTTGAGTTCATTAGTATAACACATTTTAAGTTTGAACTTTCGTGATTATGTAGTGAGAACATAACGCATGTTCTTCCATGACCATATGGGTAAATAAAAGTAGGAAAAACAGACTGTTTTTTGGATATGTTAGAAACAGGAAAATAAGGTAAATTAATGTCCCTGCATAATTCCATGAGTCTTTTGTCTAAAATAATGTATGGATTGTTATAAATATAACAAAATGTCAGACTTATGCGAATGATGCTTAACAGCTGTGGAGAAAACCTGATAAACAAAGGCTTTGGGTTTGCTGCATTTATGCATGGCCAGCTATGTGGAGGAGTTGCCTTATTTAACTAAATGGGACTTCTCAGGTCTATAAAATTGTTTATACTCGTATACCATGTCGTAATAGCCAAATTTTGTTATTCATTTATCAACGGTTTTTCTTTCGTTTCTCCTGATTTTTAAAGAAATGAAGGGGTCAAGCTGTTGCAATCTTATGGTTAAAGCAAAAATGCTCATCAAAATACTTTCTCATTTGAAATAAGATGAGGAGTCATGTGGAAGGGTTTTGTTCAAGTATGTATTTGAATTTGGGAAAGAATATGAGCTTCTAAACAGGAAATTCTCTTTTGCAAACTGCAATACCAAACACATCTTGATACATACAGAAACGATCATAAACTGGTTTTTGTTTACAGAACTGTTACAGCCTTTATAGAAAGATTGCATTCTGGAAGAGCTCTCTGAAAGTTATTGTGGAGGGCTTCAGACATCCTACATCAAGAACATTTTAGTTTGTTAGGAGTCTTTAGTTTGGTAGGTGTCAGTACATTTTCATGTTGCTCGTGTGCAAGTGCATTTTTGAAAAATGCTTTTCGACAGTGATCATCAATTTTGCTCTATATGCAGCAGAGGGAACTACTGTCACTATGAAAAAATGGACAGAAAGTAAATGTATGCAGTATTGTAATAAAACCACGGGAAGTAGGACACAGAGGGTTCAAAGCTAATGTAGGTACGTGGGGTGATTAAAGTGAAAATTACACTTAATGAGTCAGGATGATGCTTTTTTAATGATACTTGAGATAATGCTTTTGACCTAATGGCTGAAATTGAATTTGGTTCAGGTAATTCATATGCTATTTGAAGAATAAAAGGTCTTTGAGGGAGGTTTTGCCTTCTACTTTCTTTAACGAGCATTAATGTATTCAGCTGGGAGGTTTTCTTGTGCTGTTGTTTATTCTTTCTTGACCTAAAACCTATGCCAGAGCAAGATTTTTATGCCAGCTAATGTTAATACTTGCCCTACTGAATAGCTCTTTCTTTCACATAAGGTAATTTCCATGTGTGCTGCCCAGCGGGGTATTTCAGATGAAGAATTGATATGATGTTGGGTATTTAATTTGAAGGTTTATATAACAGGTTTGCTATCCATGCAGTTTTGTTATTATCTGGAAGGAAAGTTTTGACGTATGTAATTGTCCACCCGCTGCTGAAGTATTCAGACATGCTTTATAATTATATGGAGAAACCTTATGGACTCAGCTGCAAAACTGACAGTCCAAAGCAAATAATGGAGACTTGGCTGCAGACTCTGCTCCCCTCTTCAAATAAGACATTAGCAGAGAGAAAAGAATAAGACTCCTGTATGAATAAGTGCTGTGACATTTAATGGAAAATGATAACCTTTCTACATGAATTATGAACCAACCTATAAAAATGGACAAGAAAGATATGCTGCTTCTCCAGTTCTGTATGACAATTAAAAAGTTATATAGAACAGATGCTCAACTTCCAGTTCTACAGATTTTTACAGCAATTATTTTAGAATTGTAATAAATCATCTATTCCTAAAGAGATTAGTACACATCAAATTTTAAAAGACTTCTATTTTATTCTCTCATGAAATTTGGAAAGAAGTATTCATATGAATGTAAAGGCCATGGTTGGAAGGCACTGATTTCAGTGATCTCACCATCCTCTGCATATGAATTTTAAGTTTCTCAGTCCAGGATAGCAGCTGTTCTATGGGGACCTCAGTGATAAACTCGGTGAGAGAGGCTGGAGTTCTCCTTTTGAACTATGGGGTCACAATGTTTTCGGTTTTGCCAGCATAGCTGCTACGAGACAATTCAGAAATCAGTGAAAGTGGGTTTTGGACCACTACCGTTCGAGTGTGTGGATTCCTGTATCATATAGTGATACAGGCAGGAGGTTTTAAGGTAGTCATATATTAGGACTACAAAGGTTTTGATAACGTTCTTAATAGTGTGGGGTCTGAACATAAATATGTTTGATGTTAAATCCAACATTTGCTGGTAAAAGGTACAGGAGGTTAGAAAGCCTGTCTTCTCCTAGAAATTAATTTTTCTTCTGCTTTTTTGGTCAAAATGTACTTTTAATTAGAATTTCCTGGCAACTTCTGCTGCTGTGGTTCACTGTAGTTTATTGTTTTATTTGATCTAACAATGTATAGCCTTCTTGTACCTGCTGTACCTCCTGGCTTGCAGTGTGCTGAAAGTTGTTCTGATTTTTTTTATGCATAGGGCTGGCACTTTGTGTAGGTGTGTGCAATAGGCACATGTGTACGTAGATGCCACTGACGCAGTGTTTACTAAAGTCATTGGTCTATATTCCAGAGTTCAGCACCATTGTGATGCACAACAGCAATTTTCCATTCTTCACTTTAAGTTTGTGAACTAATAGCTTGTGAAGACCATTTTCCTTTCTGACTTTGCAGGTCTGGCATTTCTTGATTATAAGAATCTAGTTTTACCCTGCATATAGTAGCTGTACTCGGTGAAAAATTTGCTTTGGTTGTTCCAATTGTATGTAATTACATATGGCAATTGCAATTTAGTTGCAGAAGTTTATACAGGGGAATATGTGTAAGTCTGTGTGTTGAGTTGAGGGTACTTTAGTCTGAGTAAAGCCCCAGCTGAATAAAGACAAAGTTTCCAACTTTGTATACTAAATAAGCATTTCTCTGGATCCTAGTTGCCCACAATTTTTATTGTATATACATAACAGTATGTCTCGGACAGCTTGTCATGTGGAGAGAGGTTTCATGTGATGGGTTAGTGTGTCACATGATATGGATTTATGTGTTCTTTTTTCTTTTTTTTTTAAGCTGTGATTGAGACACCATTGCAAATTGAACTTTTGGAAGAGAATAACAGCGACAATATTAATACAAATACTCCATAAAAAAGTGCAAGCTTTTGCTGTGGTTCACTGATCATTGCCAAAGACATGCAGCTGGCTCTCTGCATCTTTCTAGAAAAGCTTAGCAATAACTAGACACCATTTCTGACAGACCACTGAGGTTTGGGACTCCTTAGAAACTATCTGGGATTGGTTTGATGGAAAGATTTTTCCATCAGACTCCCTGGAGCATCTGTGCTTTGAAAGAGAAGGGTTTTGCTTCTCAGCCTGACAGGCGGGGACGTGTGCTGTGCTCCCCTCCACAGAGTTCTTGGGTTCTCTGCACTGCAGTTTGTGTTATTTCATTATGGTTGTAATTGTTCCTGTTAACTGTTTTGATTAGTTGTGTTATTTGGGAAAGCACTTTTGACTGAAACAAGGTACTGTGTGATAAGTGGGAAGTCCTGGATGATTCTACTGGTAGCATTAATGGGTAGCCTCTCTGCTAATGACTCATATAGGGGCCCATGGAGCACCCCACTTCCCGGAGGACAGAAGGTCTCTATCCCAATCGCACGTTTGGGGTCTCTCTCCCAACAGTCTGTATCCCCTGATTTCCATTACAGAGAAGCCTTGGGTGAAGGGTTAGGGAATGAATTATCCTGTTCTCTACCAGTCCCACAGGATAGCGAAAGCTCAGGACTGCAGCAAGCACTTTGAACAATAGCTGAGCTGCTATGTAGACACACTCACTGTTACTGGTCACAGCTGGAGTCTTGACTGTTTGAGATTTCATCCCAGCTTTATGCTTGGCTTTCTGTATGAACTTGAAGAATTTACGTAAGAAATGTAGTTTAATGCATAAACCTGCTGCAGAAGAGTGCGTGATATTTTGGTGAGCAGTAGCACAGAGGAAGATGTAGGAATCAGAGGGCACTGCAGACTGAGCACTATTCAGTGTTGTCATGCTGTTGCAGAGAAGCAACCTTGTTCTGAGAAGTATTTGAAAGAACAGCTTGTGAACAGCAATTACCATGGTCGACTGAGTACTTGTGAGGCATTAGTGATAGGGTTGCATCCATGTTTTGGGGCACCAAGTTTTAATGACGTAATTAAAAAAAAAAAAAAGAAAAAAAGAACAGAAATAAATGAGAGAGTAAGAGAGAGAACTGTGTGGATAGCAAGAGGTATGAGAGATTTGGAAAGCATGAGCTACATGGAACGACTAAAGGAAAACTTCAGCAAAGTATTTTAAGGAGTAGCCTGTAGGCTCTGGGCCAGACAAAGCTTGCCAAAATAATTCGTACAGCTTTTGTCAGCTCCTGCCTACCCGCTTTCTGAGCCATTAACTCACGGACAAGACCCAGGTTGTTGTGCCCACTTTCCCAGTTTTATTTTAGCATGTGCACTGTGGGGTGCTCGGGGACCTGCAAGCCAGTCCTTTGGTGAGCCATGTGTGTACATGTTGGAGAACATCTCTGCCATATATCCAATAACATCGGAAGTACCAGCATCATTTGCCCTCAGGTTGTTTTGGGATAGATGGCACTTCTGTATTAGACAAACATCTGAAGTGTACTGCGGAGTGATATTTAGTCCTTCTTTGGAGAAAGGCAAAGATACGGGAGGGTTATCTTGATGTCCCCAACTGATGATATTTTCCTATCTTCAGTTTCACCTTTTAGGAAATATAGTGTGAGAGGGACAAGGGGGAAAGAGTGGAGCACACTGAGAGCGAAAGTGGGAAGGGTATAAAGCAGTGATCAGACTCCACAAACTGTGAAATATTGTTAAATTCTTTTTGACAACTCCCACTTATGAACAAATTCTTCTTCTAAAAGCATGGGCAAATGCTTGTCAGGTGCAAGCTAAAATACCAATACAACTGTGCTGCCACCCACAGAAATTGTCACACATCTTGGCTGAGAGATGCAGATCTGAGGGGGTGGAAGTGAAGCCTTCTTAAAATGCAGGTATTGTTATTTCTTCTTATCCCGACATTTTTCTATTTAGTGTGTGGTTCCTTCTCGTTCTTTCTCTCCTATGGTGGTATTTCTAAATACTGATGAGATAACACATGGCCCAACAAGGATTCATTTAAAGGATTTTCAACTCTCTAAACTAAAATATTTTGGTAGAAGTCATAGGTCAGCTTGCTCTTATTCTAGTGAGAGGTTTTGCTAGTACCTCTGTACAACTGAGCAGTTTGGAGATTTCTACGTTGGTCCATTTCTAATTAAAATAGTGAGCTGTTTTCTGGCCTTCAAGCCTTTTACCACCTGAATCTGGAGAACAGGCTGTAAAACAGTAAATATGGGAAAGCTGGGAAATGTAACACCCTATAAATGCATGAAGGTGGGAGCTCAAATATGTGTGGACATAAAGGTTTTATTTCTTTACATAAGGTTTAAATGAAGAGTCTGCAGTATAAATCTCTACATTCAAAGTGAACTATCACTTTTCAGAAAAAAGGAAAGCAAGAATGACTATTGAGAAATAAAATATTATGCCTTGAGGAAACATCAAAGCAATCCTAACAAGGCCATCCATATATGCAAATAAGTGAAGACCCTGCCCTGCCCCCCAAATATATCATAGGACTTTGAAATTTTTTTTATCTGCAGTACGGAATTGTATAATTTTGCTTTTTTTTTTAGTGTGGTGAACAAGACATGCAAAGGTCACCATTATGCAATTAAACTGTCAGGAGACAGCTGGGAGGTCTTCATTTAATGCCCATTATGCCCCATATTTGATATCTGTATCTGGCTCCTAATGTGTGGTAGGCGGGGGTGGAGGATGATTGTAGTTTAGAGGAAACAAGACGTAGCAGCTCACTGGAAATTGCTGGGGGGATAGGGTGGAGGTGATGTTTTCATAAGCAGAGTGTTGCATTTAACTGAAAAGCATTACTTAAAAACTAGTGTATTTATAAGCAGAATTTCTGAACACTGAGAAAACTGTTTTAGCACTTACAAATGAAAACTTTGAAATCTTAAATGATTGGTGTAGAAGAGTGGCAGTTTAGATCTGCGGGGTAACTCTTGTTTGATTTTCTCAAATGTTTTGTCCAGCTGGATCGATCACATTATTGACCTTTTAAACAGAATACTCCAGTACGATCTGTGTGATTTCTGAATGTCATTTTTCTTAGCTGGTTATTGAAGTGCTGGGAATGACGGCACTCCCCAATATGGCTGCTCTGAACTTTTGTCATGTAGATGGGACCTTAAAGGAAATCTCCTGGATCTTTCTAAGCCTGGAACAATTGAGCACTCATCAGCTGGTGGTATGAGGCCTTCAGAGGTCCATGCTCCACTGCTGCAAGTGGAGATTTTTTCAACAAGTAAGCTTGACTTTCCTGTATTCAGTCGTGTGGCAAGATTTTTCTCTTGTGTACTCAGATAATATTATCTCAAGTTCATTGAAAAACCACCCCAGTTGAAATAGTAATAAAATCCGTGTTACGTACAGGGCATATAGTCGATTAACCAATTATGTGTTTAGTTAAACTAATTTTTGATCTGCTTGCATCCTGTGTAGTGAAGTATCAGAAAGCTCTGTTGGGTCCAGGGTACGTAGAACAAAAAGCATCATTGTTTTACTGAAATGATGAACCCCAGGCAAGGTAGAAACGACCATTAAGCTGAACTGGGTTACTATTCAAAAGAAACATGATGCTATCATACTTCATATGAAAACCTCTTGTGGTTGGGCAAAGACAGCCTTTTCCTTCTCCCAGCAAGTCTGGAGTTAGTTTTGGCTTGAGATGGAGGCAGAAGGTCGAGTATCTCCCATAGACATTTGCTAACTTCATATTGCTCAGTCAGCTGTCTGAAATGGATGGTTGCACTGAGGTGGGTTTCTGCACAGTATTGATGTTCTGAGCTGTTGGTGTGGGGTGGATCTTGAAGAAGGAGCCTGCATCTCATAAAGATCCTATTGATAAAATGTTAATAAATGACCTCTGCATCTAGCTGTTATTGGTATTCTGGGGCACATTAAATGCACCTAAATTATTGCATAGGAAAGACCTATGAAATTTATTTGACTTCAATGACCTCCTTAGAGAATGGACTATGTAATATGCTGAATGACTTTTTCCCCAGTATATCTTTATGAGGTTCCCTGTTAGGAGCACTCTGTCTGATATAGGTTTACTTGATTTTGGCCCTTGCCACGGGCTTGTAAGTTACTTTCAGCCATATACAGGACTGTGTAATACCTCCCAGAAGTCTAGAGCATAAAAGAAATGAAGGTACAGTCTGGTCTGTGGTATTAGGCTATAGCTATTACATTCGTTGCTTTTAAATGTTATCGGCCTGCTTCTCAGATTCTACTCCTTCTCCCAGGATCTACTGCTTACTTGTATAGCTGCCTCTGAAATACCGGCCTCTGTCAAATCCTTGTTTATTCAGACCTGCACTCGGTTCTGGGACAGAGAGGTCTGACTTAGCTGAGTTAGCCCGGGTACTCAAAGCAGGCTAGCGATACCCCCATGGTGTTTCATTCAGTGAATGTGACCTCTCCTCTGCAGCTCAGACATAGCCACTCTTAATAATAATGTGGCACATCTTGCCCTTACATTTCCTAAATCACTGTCATTGTCAGAAGCTTTTCATAATCAAGTCCTCATGGAAAGCTTATCATAAGCAACTGAAAGAAACAGCATTGACTATACTGACTGCTTTTGTACAAGCCGTTTAAGTTCATTTAATGCAAACGTCATAGGCAAGTAATGAAGTCTGCAACTGTTGATTATTTTTTAATAATGCCACTGATTTCCCAATGCAAATAACTTTGCCTTCACAAAAAAAAAAAAAAAAAAAA
>Ga0065711_1048680_pt1 | contig 11676 bp, 6 predicted proteins | sample Hoacrofraction12_FD_59098 | JGI IMG/M metagenome (GOLD analysis project Ga0065711, IMG submission 59098) | Hoatzin crop microbial communities from Cojedes, Venezuela - Epithelial fraction 12 v2 (version 2) | ecosystem: Host-associated > Birds > Digestive system > Esophagus > Crop | place... | reverse complement strand
CCCCCCCTCATTTGGCTCCTCCGTCAGCCTCAGTTTCTGAGGTGGGCAGAGGAAAGGCTCTGCATTTGGATACGCTGCTTTTTCTTTGTAGTTGCTGTGACTCTGTACGTTTGCCTCAGGGAGCCAATTATAGGGCAGAAATAAAGCACCATCACCTTTTAGCGCAGGAATTTCATCCTCCCGGAACTGAAGAGTGTAAGGAGAACAGAGACTAATTTCTTGCTAATAAATGCTTCTCAAAAATCTGAGGAGTGCTGGCTAACAATACCAACGCACCTCTGAGTTAAGAGTTGTAGATGCAGTTCCTGCGTCTCCCCGGCTGTTAGTGGAGATGTGCTTCTGGCTTTAAAAGCCGATCCTTGCGAACGCCTCCGTCAGCAGAGCGGAGCCTGCGGTGCTGAATGTGGTCGCTGACTCTAATCAGTACCTTACCTACACACTGAAGGGGGAAAAAGAGGCTGGTCAGTTGAAGTGTTATTCACTCTGAAAGCACCCTACCATCTAAAATGGTGTAATGACAACCAAACAGCCACTCGTTTTCCAGTTAATTAATGCAAATCCTATAGGAATACTTCATTGTACCAGATGAGCACACAGCAAACTGGTAAAATAAAAGTCACAGGAAGAAGAAAAAGGTTCAGTCTAGTAAGGCTGTTAACACCAGGTAGGTCACAAACCTTCTCACTAAGTTAAATATAAATGTAGAGATGGACACAAATCTCACTCCTCTTACTGTTTTGGAAAAAAAAAAAAAAGTAACTGTCAGTCAGCTTTCTCTCCTTGAGTTGCTCCTTAGCTGATGACACAGTTTTCTAAGATTACATGTTATGATTCGACACTGTGATGAGAATATCTCTCCAGCTCAGTAGCTGCTGGGCAGCAGGGGTTGCCCTCTGTTCCCGCCGGTGTAGGCTAGCATCACATTTATTTAATTATTTGTAGAGCATGTGTTTATATAGCTTAATTTTCCTGGGTTTTTTCTCTTCAATTGTGGTGGAGTCAGATCCCATAGTAGACTTTAAGGTGAAACTGATGTTTCACTTCAAGACCCCTAAGCTCTAGAAAGGAGGGAATTCCAAAAGCTTCTTAAGTGTCAGCAGGAAAAGGCTGCGGAGGAAGGGGATGTTAGCAACTCTCCTGGCTTCCAGGCTCGGAAATGGCATTTATTGCCATTGTGCGCATTGTGGAACGAAGGATAACTGCTCGAGGTAAGAAAGAACTTCTTGGTCACAGTAACTGGTTATTGCTGTTTGGGGGTGGGAGGTACGAAATTTTATGTTTTTTTCTTCCATCTTTTGGTGCAGAGTGTGTGCGTGTTTAATGCTGCTCCTTAGGCGGGTGAGCCCGTGCAATTAGAGAGACATGTCCTTGCCCCATAGCGCTCCATCTGAGTATAACAGGGGATGACAGAAAGAGGTTAGAGGGAGAGGGGATGATGACAGAAGCAAAGGGTTTTGAAATGCCTTTTTGTTAAATGGACATTTTGGTGCAAGTCTGAGGGGTGGCTTTTGAAAGATGTCATTTGGGCTGAAGAAAGCATATGCATTAAGGGAAAAAAAGGGAAACCCAATTTGTAATCCACTGAATGATTTAAAAGTCGTAAGGAAAACAACATTTAAAGGCTTCTTGGAATCTTTTTGTCATTAAACTGTTAGAACATGCAGCAGCCTAGTGTGATTTTTATTTTAGGGCCCCAGTGCTTCCCAATAGCAATTTATTGCATGTTTCTAGGAAAAAAAATCCCCACTTCCTTCAAGCATCAACCTCTGACATGTCAATTGCAATCTTTGTGAACATAAAACCCCCTTGGTTTTATTTTTTGTGACAAGCACGCTGCCCTATTTACATTCTAGAATGAACGACCAAGGAACCGTTCCTTGAAACAGGGGTACTTGGAAGGGATCTTTCCCCTCGTTTGCGCAGGAGGGAACTTGACGAGACATCCCCTCGGGGTCTGCGGTGACAGCCAAGGAGCTCATTTCAGCTTGCGTATAGCGCCGTGTGGTACAGAAGCACAAACCGAAGGGGACAAGGCTGCAGGCACCAGAAGGTGAAAACTTAGGGACAAACCCTTGTCATGGTCCTGTCCCCAAAAGGCAACTCTTTCAGGTCCGTTGTTCAGTGTTCACCCCTTTCCAATCCAAAACGCAGCCCGTTTCCTTCAGGTCTGCACGTTCCGAGCTGCAGGAAGCTCAGTTTGCTGTAAGCTCTAGGCTTATTTAAATTAGCCGCTCAGTCAACCTCCAGAGCAGTTACAGTGGTATTGCTGTGCTGCACACAAAGCAAGGGCTCGGCATTCCGGAGTCACAGAATCACAGAATCTTCGGGGTTGGAAGGGACATCTAGTCCAACCCCCCTGCCAAAGCAGGGTCACCTAGGATTCCTCGTATCTACCTTCTCTAGCCGTCTACGTTCAGTCACAAGCCTATTTTCCATGCAGGAGAAAATACTGTGGAAATACTGAACGGGACAGCTAACTGGATAGGCAATCACTTTCCACAGCTGCAGGTGGAAAAAAGATGAACAGCTACCCATAACACGATCAGGCTCTGATGAGATCACTTGCGCTTATGTATCTTCCAAATAGCACACGCTTCGGCAACTAAAAGTTGGGTCTTGCAGCAGAAAATAAGAAACGCAGAAGGAACAGGGTGCCAACAATGGCTGGTCAGCTTTGGAGCAAATGTCCTCAAATCTTTCTAGCTGGAATGACGTTATCCATACTGCAGGCATTTAGGGGTAAACACTCAGCAACAAACAGGTTTCGATGGCTCTACGCCATGGAAGAGTCACATCCAAAGCTGACGGTCTCTGCTACGTTGTTGGAAGTGTGACCTGATAAGGCATCGTGAAGGTTTCTGATGAAGTAATCTCTGTAGTCTTCAGGCAGGGCCATGAATGTTGCACCCATCACAATAAACTCTACTTTATACGAACTGTGGCCCAATTGCTTCAGCGGTTCCACTCTGTGTCTTGTCTGGAGATAGGGGTCGTATCTAGCCTGAATGGCCCCCATGGACGTTGGCTCATATCCAATGTAAGACTGCGATGAATATTCAAAATCAGAATCAGTTCCACCTGGGCAGTATACACATACATTGCCTGTAAAGTTAATGTGCAGACACCTGTGTGGTTTACACATCACAGCCAGGACAGCAATCCTGCTAGCAGTTCTTATAGGCTTGGCCTTCAGCTGCCTCGCTGGATCTTGAGGGTGAGGTGCGTGTAGATGTGGCAGCCGGTATCCTACAAGGCATAAAACACACCGGAGACCCTTACAACTAGAGGCTGAACTTGGCGTACTGAAGCAGAATGATTTCTTGGGAGAGAACTACAGCAGGGATGGCGGGCGGCCTTTTTGTCCAAGCACCAGGACGCAATCCTGGGAAAACCGAGCGCTTCGCACCCGCAGCACGGTTGGAGGCTGGCGACGAGGTGGTGGGAGCGGTGGCTTCACAGCCTCTGTTTGAGGCAGAGCAGAGGGCTGCTGACGGCAGGATTCCCGCTACGTTACCTATTTGATGGTTGTCTGAAACATTGAACTCCAGGAAAAGAGCCACTAGCAAAGAGGCAGCCTTATCTATTTAAGATTTTTAATAATTCAATAATAATGTAGTATTTTTAATAATTTCAGTGTTCCTTATTGAGGACTAAGGAGGACTTCAGGACTTGAACTGTCTGTAAAGATAATTAACTAACTCATGGCTTTTTGTTATTCTCATTTACATGAGATTTTTCCACAAGCTGGGGGAAGAAGCTTCGTTACACCTAGAGGTGCACTCACACCTTAAAAGAGCAAACTTCCCAGAGACTTTTTTTTCTGAATGGAAGGGGTACATCCTGGAGCCTTCTAAAACTCTGCTGAGGCAGGAGGAGGGAGAGGTCCTGTCTCGGTGGCTGCTGGTGCAAGCTGGACGGGCTGTCTCAGCACCAGCCAGGGACGCGGGTTCACGTGAATAACCCCCCACAGCTCTGTCAGAGGCCACCAGATTTGTAACGCATCAGTATTTCAAACTCAGGTCTGAATATGATTATGAAAAAATGTCTTTTACTGTCAACACAGTTGACTGACTTAAACCACATAAAAGTGGTTTTCTTTTTTCCTTTTAACAAGAAGTGGCAGAGAAGGAAGTCGCAACACAGCAACTCCACTTCTATAGAAATACGAATTTATGATCTGGAACGGGGGAAGGCAGTGTGTCGACTCATTAGCACAACAGTCTGGAGCAGACGGAGAAGTTGTGGCCTGAACTGTGATTTATTATAAACTGACCTGGCATTGCAGCACAGCCGATTCTCTGCAGCTGCTGAGTCAGGCACTGAAAGTCTTTGAAAAGCTGACTGACAAAACCAAGTGTATAAAGGGAAAATATGCTGCCACCTGTAAGAAGTAAGCATACCATCAGAAGACCCAGAACAGTTAATGTCTTTAATATAAAATCATTTTTCTCCCCAAAGCAGCAGCACTGTATTACAAGTGTGTTACAGTTAAATTAAAGGAACACCATTGTGACTGAAGACATCTTCATGTACGAAGTAAAGATCTCCCAAATAATTCATAGTCCATTTTCTGCACATTTCAGCTGATCAAAATACGCTGGAAACAAACAATGTATTTTCTGTTCAGCAGGTGTCACTACCACCACTTCTCGAAGAAAACAGAGTCTCTAGGAACACCAATGTTGGACAGTAGTTTGGATATAGATTCTATCATTGGGGGTGGACCGCAGATGTACCACAAAGTATCCTTGGATACATGTTTCTCTAGATCCTTTTCAGATATTCTTCCCTCTGACAAAGAAAAAAAAGTAGGAAATGAGAACAGAAATACTAATTATGAAGTAGTTTTACAAAGAAGGACTGGTTACAGGTGTTTCAAGCCTTCCTTTCTTAAAAATGCCAGGCCTGCTTAAGGATACGCGTATCCAGATCTGAGGCTTCCAGAACCCCGTGTTCTTCTGGGCATCTGGATCAGTACATCCCATTGGAATGTGTGGGATATTATTCATTGAAGAGGACCATGGCTCACATACCTATTTTTCTGATGTGAACGTGGTATTAGTAGTTTGTATCTCCAACACTAGTACAACAGAAACATGATGAAGTATCTCTTACAAGCAGTTAGCTTATCTTGCTTTAAGCAAAGTAAATACTTTGCTTCGTAGTTTCTGGAACAAAGTTTGCAGTGGGAAATATCAGGATGAAGTTTAGAATTAACACAGGAGGTTTACTAGAAATGATGAAAACACAAACTGCAAACGAAAAAATTTTCTCCAAAGCCTAATATGTGCAGTGAAATTATTTAGGTTTAACTTGCATCTCATTTTGAATCTTTAAATATAAATAGTAAATTATGTATATAACTTCACCCTCTCGGAGGTAATAAAACTTAAGACTTTTGAAGTCCTCTCTCTGCACTAGCATTATATTTACCTGTAACATGTGGCTGAAGTTCCTCACAGATCTGTGAACTCTGTCGGGTTACGTGGAAACGACATGTGATCTTTCCAGGAAATGCATTCATCAAACCAAGAATATTTTTCTGTAACGTTAAACACACTGGCTTATACCACAGACCCTTAAACCGAAGCAGATGTATGGATACAGTCCCAGAACACCCGGGGTTACTGCCGCGTACCAAGACTCTCGCGTTTCAGCGCTGAGAACGTGATGGGCTTGAGCTCACAGGGCTGGCCTGCACGAGAACGCAGAACGGCCGAGCCTGGAATGCGAGTGCACTACCTGCTACGTTGTTAGCGCTCTCCTCCTGTTTTACGACAGGTTCCAATTTGTAAGATTTGGGCCTAAGAACCAGTTACACCCTCTTCTGGTTTGTTCCCCATATAAATTCTCCGTATTTCCTCCTTCCACTTCCATGTGAGCTTTCCATTTTAAAAAACCCTGCAGTTTGTATTTGCCATTTATGAGGAACTTTTTGAGTCTTGTCTGTTTTATCTGGTGACATTACTACACCCTTTACTCTCTCGTGTTCTCCAAGTAAAGCCAACTACCGTGTAATACTAATGCTATTTTTACTGGAGTAGAAACTCTGTAATTTTCAGTTCCCTAAGTCACAACTGTGAGTTACCACCAAAAACCCAACGGCTTCAGTTCAAATCATAGTAAAAAAATCTGTCAGTCAGGTGCTGTAGTTAGTTCTGAAACTAAGGTTTATGTACTGTCTAGATTCTGCGCTACTTGGGATTTTCACTGCTGGAACAGACACTGGAAGTTCTTTCTTACAATATTCTGAAATAAAAATAATTTCTACTCTGTGAATAGGTAAATTAGCTCATTTTGTCATGTGTTTGCTTACTATCTTGTTACTACACTAACAGTCTGCCATGGGCGGCTTAACCAAAAAAGACCCAGATGGATTCTACTTCATAGACAAATCTGTCCCCGATTCCCTGCAGAGACACGGAACGACGAGCAGCACAGCCAGCCGCTGCTGGCCACTGTCCCACCAGTACCTCCAGTGCTCCCTGCCTGCACTGTTCCCCATGCGACTCTCAACTTCTGCGCCCTCCGTACAGAACCACGTGCAATTTGATAGCGCTTTGGAAGCTGAGCACGTCCCGCTGCGCTGAAGTCCTAGCACCAAGCCAGAAGGCATGCCTAAGGTAGGGCCTAACCTGCTTAAATAATCCTGCGGTCGCTCACGGCACCTGCTTGTGACCCATCCCGCTGCCATTCAGCGGCACGGACAGAAAGGGGCGAGCGTCACACATGTGACAAACCACCCCAGTAGTATTTTCCAGTATCCCGGGCCAAGAGACAGGCTCTCCTTCAACCGACTGAAGGAGAATTCCAGCAGCTCAGCCGGCTCTCTGCAGCCTAGCCAGTCAGGGCACCAAAATGAAGCAGACAGCTGAGCAACCCAGACCTGCGGGAGAAGGCCCGTCCCCCGTGTCTCGGCCACGGATAAGGAAACAAGGGTCACGGTCCGTCCTCATGAAATCAGCTCACTGGCATCTTGAAGTAGCAAAGTCAGCGTGCTGTCCTCTGTAATTCTATTCTAATGCAGCATGTGGGTGACATCATACATAGCTGCTCCTCCGAACCATCCATGACAACCTAGCAGCTCCCCACAGAGATTTGTGTAGGCGTGTCTCACAACAACATAAAGACGCCAGTGATCCTATTTCCTCAGTGCTCTGCACAGAAGTAAGGAATTTTCATACACGTTCTGGGTTTGTGGGACACGTGAAGAATGAAAGGAAGGATGTGTTTTGAGCACTGCGACTTATCGCTGTGTGTGTTCCTGTCCCAGCAGCTCTAACGCAAAAGCTCTGCTGCCACAACACTGCTGAAGTGAAACTCGGGAAATGTCAGCTCCTGCACTGAAAAAAATTGTGTGTGCTTAGAACGGACTGGGAGAGTAGCAGTTGGCCAAAGGGGAGAGTAGACAGGTTCCAGTTTACTATTCTGTTTCTAGCAACAAACAAATGACTTTTCAAAGAAAGCAAACATCTTCCTATCTAGAAATAGGGTAGAAGTACAGAAGAAAAACTAGTGATGGATCCTCTACACAGTTCCTGGAATCATGATAGATTTTCACCTTTGTCTTACAACCAAAAGCTTTCAATACCTCAAAGAAACCTAAATCATTGGGGACGCTGCTTCACAGAAGCTGTGTTAATTTGACCCTAAAATGTTATCGGTGGCCCTTAATGGCTAAGTGACAACTGATCTTTAACTGCTAAGTAAATGTTGAGGAAGTACTGTTACAAGCATTTGCACAAGACATGCTTGCAAATCCTTCATTCATAGACTAGTACCCAGTAATAATGAATGCGTTATCAATAAGCTCCCCTATTATTTTAGAAAGTATTTCCTTTGGATGTAATTTGTCTTGCTAGCCTTTAAATTCAATACAGTCTGTATTGAGACGATGTGGTTACAGTATTACAGCATATAGCATTATGCATGCTGTTAGTGTGTATATACATATTATAGTACATACAATTTTTAGTATACTATGATGCTCTTACGAGATTATAGTAAAATATAGGCATTTAGGGTTAATTGACTTACCAGTGAAGTCAAAGAGACCAGGTATGCCCAGTAACATCCTTAATTTGTACACTGGGTTAATTAACACAGCACTCAGGGGATTTGAGGCAGGAAGTGACTTTTGTCTCTGTACGGTGTCTTACACAGAGGGGCTCTCTATTTCGATAACAGAACGATACACACACTAACAGCTGAATATCTGCAACCTATTTTTTTCTACTTTTATTTACCTTAAATAAGAGTTCGCTTGTATTTTTTGCACTGTAGTACAGCTTCACTGTTCCCATTTTGTACGCATTTCCTTTACCCTCTCGGTATCCATGAAGATCTGCTATATGCAGCAGTATAGAAAACAACGGGTTAATTCCAACACCCCCGGCTATCAGCACCAGTTTTGCAGGGGAGTCACCAGGCTGAGGATCAAAGAAGAAATCACCTCCCACTCGCAGAGCCACTTCTGAGTCAAGAGTACACTAGGATGGAAAAGAAGATATTTCATTTCAAAACGAAAAGCAAAAGTTGAAATATTATTCCTGCACCACAGTCACAAGACTTGCTGAGCTGTGATCTTTTTATTTTTATTGACCAGTGAGGGAAAGCTGAAGCACTTTAAAATAAATAACCGCACCGTTTCCAGCTATCTGAAGCAATCTGTTTCAGTGTCTCTAGGGATCAAGTTCTGCTTTCAGAAGTCTCAGTCTTCTGATAAGGCAGGATGGTGCCACCCCTTCCACCCCTGTAAGAGCTGAAAGGGGAATGATTCACGCAAGAGGTTTCCAACAGCAGCATGTCGTTGTGAAAACCCGAGGTTTAACATGTGAGGTCACACTTTTACCCAAACCCAGTCTCATGTCAAAAAGGCCTTGCTACGAGGACACAAAGGAAGTCAGAATGAGTTGCATAGACGCAGAAGGTTTTTCCATCTCTATTCCTAAAAAATAAAAAACCACCCAGAAGTGAAGCAAGTATCCACAAGAATATTTCTTGCAGAACTACTTCCCCATTTGCAACTTCAGAGTTACAGAAGAAAAGTCAGGGGAAAACCTTTTCTCTCTTCCTTTCCGCTTGTATATAAGAAATTATTTTTTTGAGAAATTTACCAAAGTGTGAGTTTTTTAACACATGACAAACTAAAGCTACAACAAAAAAACCCATTTGGGTCAGTGTCTTCTTGGTAAACCGGCACTGCATCCCGGTATGAAGGGTGGAACTGCAGTACAGAGAAGTCAGGCGAGTTCTCCCACACCACTGCAAGGTAACAGAACAAACAGGAGCAGAAAACAGAACTCATTTCACACCATATGTAGGATGTAAAAAATCAAATAAAAAGGATAGGGAAACCAAGGAAGGCGGGAAAGGAGTACAGAAAAAAATGTAAAGCTACAAGAACTGCTGAAAAATTAGCAGTTAATCACTTACAGAATATAAACGCTTCCTCAAAAAAATCCGTTTGATATTGGGAACCAGTAATTGAAACAAAAGGATTTCCATTAATGACAACTGTGTAGTAAGCAAAGGTCTAAACAAGTACCAGTTCCACCAGGAGGAGGAAGGCGGCCCTTTGACACTGGTACTGCACAGCACACAGAGCTTCCCACAGGAGTGAGCATGGCCAGTTAAAACAAAAAAAGTTTTTTGCCTCTCTTAATTATTGCATAAAGTATTATCTGTCAATTATAGTGTAAGACAATCAGCATTTATTATCTGAAACTAATTTCCCTCTCCCTTTCCAATGTACACTGTCAGGCTTTCCCACCATGTTTTACTTTGGTTTAGAGATGCATGAATCCAGTCCAGATTCATGTGGCAGATGTGGAAATAAGCATTTTTAGGGAGAAACAATCTCATTCTTGTCTAATCTGCCTCCTTAACCAGCTATAGCTCATCAAGACGGGACGTAGGATCCAGCAAGGATCTCTCTTAACCAGCAGCCTCCCACGTATTTCAGTGCATTAGCCATGGTTGTGATAACAGTAAGCCAGTTTAAAAAAAAAAAATCAAAACAATAAATTCTGGAGTAATATGGTGAGAAAGTGTTGTCCTTTGGCCTAGTTTGTAAATACAGCATTGAAACGGCTCAGAGAAGCCAAGCAGTCAGTACATTACACATACATTTTTCTAAATAAAAAAGGCTATATTTTCCTAAGCTATAAAGTACACTGTGCTGAACTCTATGACTTTACATACAGTAATATTAAAGAACAAATACCTCTGAAAAAAACAGAGTAAATGAGTACTAACTATTCCCACAACATCCTTCACCTTGAGATATCACCTTCCTTTATAAATAACTTTTAAATAATTCAGTACCAGAGTTTTTTCACCACATATATAACCCTTTCAAATTCCAGGTTACTGTTTTTTCCTCCTTCATTCCTAAGGAAAAGCATGCACTTTTGTTTAGCTAGAAGAGTCCACACATACCCTGGAGGTTTCTCCACAGCATCAGGTTTGACCTACCTGACCTGCTAACTAAAGGTTTTCCTATAAATTCAACCAGAAAACTCCGCAACAGCAAACTGATATACGACATCAAAAATCCTAAAAGAGCCTCCAGAGACTGGGAATTACGAAGTTAGGCCTTCATATTCTCTGGAGAGCAATACCAAGAACCAGACCATCCTCTTAGGCATTATGGGGTCTGCTGGCACGTGCACTACAAGTTCTGCACAGCATCTCACAAAGGTTATTTTGTTTATGTTGCAGTGGAGACAACTTGCTATAACACCAATTAAAATGCTGTAGATGGTCACATGCTAACTACTGGACTAGCATCACTTCGGATATTCTCAATTCTAGTAAATTTGCATCGATCTGCACTGTAACTCTGCTGGCCACTGAACAAAACTGCAGTATTTATAAACCTGGAAGAATCTGTCAATTTAAACCCTGCAGCCACACTTAAGAAATAAAAATGCCAGGCAGAGAACAGGAAACAGGACAGACAGAAGTTGATAGGACAGGTCATCTATGAAATACGATCAGCAGCAGAAATAGGACTCTTCAGACTATAACTAAATGGAGTAAACGGACGAACAACGCTGCCAAGAGGCCAAAGTGTCAGACCCTACTTCTAATATAGCAAAAATAAAGCCTTGGGTTATGCTAATATTACAAAAATATTGCATAGTTTGAAGATTACAATAGAAATTCTAAGTAGTCTGTTGTTCTATCATTTCAGAAAAATTGACCTGAATATCTCCCTTTGCTCCTCCTTAATAATCTATATTCATTTGACAACGATTTCCAGTTTATATTTGTAGAAAGGGCCAGGAATGATGGCAAGTTATCAGACGTAACTTTGTAACGTGTAACACAGCCTGTTCTCAGGGTCACAAGTTAGAACAGAGGTTTTTCAACATTTTTCTGTTCATGAATTCCAAAGGAGTCAGAACCCTTACATGCACTAACTACAATATCACTGGAAGTCCACCAAGCACAAGTAGAATCAAAAGATCACAATAACCATATTGCCACATAAACATCCAATTTAAGTCCCCTACTGAACAAAAGGTTTTAAGATTTATGCTGTATTACAAATAGCTGAACAAGTCAACAGAAGTTTTGCAGTCAACAGCAAAAAGTGGTCTGAAATCACACACACCACCCACTCCACCACCCACACCTCCCACCAAAAAAAAAAAAAAAAAAAAAAAAAAA
>Ga0065711_1048685_pt1 | contig 11677 bp, 9 predicted proteins | sample Hoacrofraction12_FD_59098 | JGI IMG/M metagenome (GOLD analysis project Ga0065711, IMG submission 59098) | Hoatzin crop microbial communities from Cojedes, Venezuela - Epithelial fraction 12 v2 (version 2) | ecosystem: Host-associated > Birds > Digestive system > Esophagus > Crop | place... | reverse complement strand
CCTCACTAGGGCAGAGTAGAGGGGGAGGAGAACCTCCCTCGACCTGCTGGCCACACTCTTCTTAATGCACCCCAGGATCCCATTGGTCTTCTTGGCAACCAGGGCACACTGCTGGCTCATGGTCAACCTGTCGTCCACCAGGACACCCAGGTCCCTCTCCACAGAGCTGCTCTCCATCAGGTCCGCCCCAAGCCTGTACTGATGAATGGGGTTATTCCTCCCCAGGTGCAGGACCCTGCATTTGCCCTTGTTGAACCTCATCAGGTTCCTCTGAGGGTGATGGAGCACTGGAACAGGCTGCCCAGGGAGGTTCTGGAGTCTCCTTCGCTGGAGATATTCAAGACCCGCCTGGACAAGGTCCTCTACAGCCTATTGTAGGTGACCCTGCTTGGGCAGGAGGGTTGGACTAGATGATCCACAGAGGTCCCTTCCAACCCCTACCATTCTGTGATTCTGTAAATCTGACCTGTTTTATTGCATACAACACACAATTGATTGGCATCCAGTTTCAGCCTTCCCCTCTGCTCCCTCCCTGGTACCATCACTTTTAAATTCCAGAATCAGATAACTCATATTTTGGCACCTAAGAAACTGCAACACAGAGAATAAAGTGCTCAGAAACTCAAATGTTAAGAATTGCCTTACACCCGATAAGAGGTCCCTGTAAATTGATAGTCTGTAGCTGACAGTAACTATTATCAGATAAGCCTTTAGAGGAGCGTCTTCAACTTCCTGGGAAGAAAAATACCAACGCACTTATATACTGCAGGCAACACCGTACTTTCCTTTCCCTGTCAACCTCAGTTTCAACTTTCTCATCTCCAGCAGCCACAAGGAATGGTCTGTGATTTTATACTCTTCTCTAAAGCACCAGCCCTTCTCTTAACACTGCAGAAAATAATATTTCTTGACCCTGTGGCCCTTGACTTCACTTTTACCAGTAAGACTTGAATCTCGGTTTAAAAAGAATGGTCGTTTGATTAAAAAAAGATTGAGAAAGAGTGCTACGGAGAATCTTAACAACACTGACTACTGTCTGCATAGCACGGGTTTTAGCAGTAACAGTGGAAGGCAAGAGGCAATGTGATTAGAGGAAGAGCAGTCCCAGAGGACCTAGCTGAAAGGATGGAAATATTTACAGAAAATAAAAAACAATTCAAAAAACACAAGAAAGTGGTAAAAAAAACAAAGAACAGAGTAGCAGGACTGGGAAAGAGAACAAAACAAAGGACTTCTGGCAGCTTTTTAAAGATTTTCTTCAAATGGAGGTAATTGTTAGAGAGCAAAGATAGATTTTATATTAATTGAAAGAGTGGCTTATACATATTCCAAACATTTTATCTACACATCCTTCTTTCATTTAACTGTAGGGTGGTATTTCAGTCACATTTCACTCAGATCTGATCCTACTTTCCATGAGTTACAGCTGCTTAATTTCACCTAACACATTACAATTTGGGTACTGAAAGTTGAGAAAAAATTAAATTGTCAAACTCCACAGCTGCTGCAATAACAAAATTATTTCTATATTATTCTAAACAATTTCTTGACTGAAAACTCAAGAATAATACTTAGAATTTAATTATAAATTTATTTCAAAGGTCTTACCATAATCCATTTTTTTAGTATATGAAAATTACTAGAATATTAAATATTCAGTATTTTTTTTCTCTACAAGTATGTGAGCATAGGCCTCAGAGGAAACAACCAGACAAGAGAACTGAGTTCACCACTTCAGTTGTGCAACTGTGCAAGAGCATTTTGAAGTAGAAATAGGCCACAGAGCATCTATCCTGCAATTTGGTACTCATTACAGGTCTCAAACCTCCTCCAAACATTTTTCAACTATTATTAGATTTGCAGGGTAAAAAAATTCCAAGGATCACAACAACCATCTTAAGGAAAAGAAATAACAAACTTTGGCAAGGACAAAAGATGAACGCAGTCCAGAAAAACAAAAGGGCGTATCATATTACACAACCGCAAGAAAAGAAAAATTAGTGGCCAAGCAAACCACATGCCAGCACCACTAAGTGCAGTGTAAAATACAGTTATCTTTGAAACAACATTCAACGTGATAATGTAAGTACCAACAGAAGTCTAGCCAAAGCAACATGGGGTCTATCCTGAATTGTTGTGCTCCGGTCAGAAGCAAGACTATGTGAGGTAGTCAAAATCATCTCAGATAGTGCTACACTGGAGCTGGCACCACCAACAGTTCTGGAGTTCCTTCCTTCAAGAGGTAACACATAAACTACATAAAAACATAACAAAATGTACAGAAAAATAAAAATGAAAACTTGCATAAGCTACAGTCTTATGAATGGTTGCATTCAACTAAGAAGATATTACCTGAACAATCAGGCTTCCATTTAGTTATTAGTCTGCTAAAATTAGTCTTTTCTCCAGATGACAGAAATCACAGAATTACAGAGTTGTTGAGGTTGGAAAGTACCCCTGGAGGTCATCCGGTCCAGACCCTAGATCAAGCAGGGTCACCTAGACCCAGTTTCACAGGACCATGTCCAGATGGCTTTTGAATGTCTCCAAGGAGGGAGACTCCAGAACCTCCCTGGGTAACTTGTGCCAGTGCTTAGCCACCCTCACAGTGAAAAAGTGTTTCCTGATGTTCAGATGGCACCTTCTGTGTTTCAGTTTGTGACCACTGCCTCTGGTCCTGTCACTGGGCACCACTGAAAAGAGCCTGGCTCTGTTCTTTTTGCACCCACCCTTCAGGCATTTATATAAACTGATAAGATGCCCCCTGAGCCTTCTCATCTCTAGACTGAACAGTCCCGGATCTCTCAGCCTTCCCTCACAGGAGAGATGCTGCATTCCCTCAGCTATCTTCACGGCCCCTCACTGGACTAGGTGCTCCATCTCTGATTTGGAACAAATGTGTTCTCTGGACGCAGTGCAGCTGTGAGTTGCTGCAGATCAGTGGTAAGATGGGGAATTCTTGGGCTAGACAAGGGCTTCTTCTGTACATATTGAGCACTCAGAATACCTTTTACTCTCCCTTCGCTCTCACCTTCTACCCTCATATAGAGAACCTTCATAAGTATATATGTTTTCATGTACATATGCGTACACACACATTCATACATGTGCACACTCATCTGTCTCACTCCCAACCCCATTAATATCACATACAGTGAAATGTCACATAGGCAGTAATGTTACTAATGAAGGAACAAATGAGCATTCAATTATGGAAAGCAATTACTCTTTTCAAGTGTTGTACCTGGCATCTAAAAACTTCAGCTTTGAGGGCATTACAAATATACTACATTAGACAGTTTGAGCTGTAGTAACTCATATAGTCAGCACTATAGTTTGTATAGTTTGTGTAGTTTGTAAATGTGACAAAGCTGTACTCTGAGAACTCTGCCACAGGCTGCTATGGATAGTTTGTACTCAGCCTACTTCAGAACATCAACTGATCCTTATGACATCTATGAAAGGCAAATATTATCACCTTTCTTTTGACATAAACTTTGAACTCTGTGATGTAAATTATACAAAAAGATGCCAAAAGTAAACAACATTGCTGTCTGTTACCACCATTCAGTTCAAGACAGGTGTGTGATTTTCTAACTGGGTAAGATCAGCTGGGAAATGAAAATACCCTTAAGAAGAATGGAAATATGGTTGTACATTAGAAAGAGTTACTCACAAGCACCAAGGATGAAGTTCTCTGTAAGATGAGCTGAAGACAGCAAGTAGGAAACACCTTCAAAAGCTCATGAACAGACACGACAACAATCACACTTTATCTGCTCGACTCCACTTTTCTGAGCTTCCTTCTTATTGCAGAGCAATTTGCATCAAAACTAGATTTAATGGCTTCCTTTTCTAGACATGCAAATGAGCCAAAGAGCCTGGGACTGTAGAGATAGCAGGTATTAAATCGCAGGGGCTTTCAGACAAAAATGGACAAACTGTTTCTAAGGAGCTAAAATTAGTTTGAGGCAGCTGTATTTGAGTGCAGAGCTGTGGAGCCTGGAAACATCTGCTTTCTTTCCTATCAAAGAAAGCAGAGCCCAAGAAAACATCTGATCTGTGCACCTCTCAAACACAGAAGTGGGAACACAGAGTTGTTGCCAAATAGCAAAGGAACATAGAGAGGATTTATGCTTAGATATAAGAAATGTTGTTCTTACTTAAATACAAATGCTGTTTATTTGAGAGGGAAATCTTTTATGTGATGATTACCCCTAATTCTGTACATGTAGAGCAACTTCTTCCAGTGAAGCCCTCTGAAGATTAGGCCTCTGTGCATTATAACAACAGAGATACATAATTTTTGTAGGAAACACTGTATTGAAATAACTTAAGTTAATGAACAGGTGCTAAAACACATTTAACAAAATGAAGTGTATGTAAATTAATCATATGGCAGAGGCCTTGGGATGTTCTACATCTACTTTCTATGTACAGCTGGAACTAAGCAACACTAAAGGAGCTTTTATTTGTGGCCCTGGAAGATGATCAGGACATCTGTGTGCACATCCCTTGAAACACACGGGGCCTGAAAAAAATTATATGACCTAATAAAGGATTAAAAAAAATGACAGCAGTGTCATGAAGTACCTTTTAACTATCTGTCCTTCTCTGTGTGCTATAATCCCTCCAGCTGCAGCTAAGGACCTGAGACCCCATCAGTTGAGCCCTTCCTTAATACAGAGAAATGGAGATCCTTCCCATTCCTTTCTTAAATGTTGTCTCTTCAACCCTTATGGAAAACCTAGCAAACAGTAGGGCTTGGCAGCATGTCCTGAAGGTCAGCAGTGAAGAGGAAAAAAAAGTAAAGTTTGGCACAGAAACAGCTAAATAAAGGACTGACATCTTGCCACTATTATCTATTTCCACAAGAGGTAAATGAGGTCATGCCTAACTGCATTTATATCAAGCTAAGCAGCCCAAAAGAACAGCTCAAAAAACCCTTTAGGCTTGCCAAGGTCCTAAATGGTCATTATCTTACAAAGGACAAATTAAGGGACATTTATTGAGGGCCTAGGAGAATCTTTAATTAAGGTGAATAAATCCTGTCTTGCAATCCTTATACTTGTTTGGTTCCAAATTGGAGCATAAGTAAAACAGGTAGATTGAAAGAAGAAAAGAAATAGATTCTTTCATAGGAACCTGCATGTCTGCGAAGCTTAAAGACAGAAAAAAACTTCAAAACTCTCCAAAATAACTATATTGATTTCTCAAACCAAACAAATAGAAAAGAAGAATGTCTTCTATTTAATGTTGTCCTAATTAATACTGCAAGCATTATTCTTGTTCTCCTGTGGAGTTAATTACAAATCAGTTTAGTATAATTAGATATTAATATCCTCAGCAATATTTTCTAATAACTCTTAAGTTAACAGTATCATTGCTTGATAGAGATGTTTTATCACTGCAGGCCAGATCTTGCAATCGTGCAAGAACCAGCTGATTGCTTGCTGAAGAAATATTAGACAGCATTGCAGAATTTGACCTTAACATGTACAATTTTAATGATACAACACATGCACATTGTTTTTCGAAGCTATCTGAAGAATTCAGGTACACATTATTTATATAGAATAATTCAAATTTTTTTTTCCAAAATTCAGAGCATGGTATGAATTTTCATTCCAGCATTTACAAACACATTGCAAAATATAAACTGCTGATAAACTGCCATCTGATGTTATCTAAGGAAAGATCACTGACTGGTAACTAGAGTACTAGAGTCCTTTGGGATATGTGGTTGACAGACAGATTTGTCCCAGCCTTTATGGCCCTCTCTGAAGGCATACAGCCACATAAGGCAAAGCATGGCCACTACCACTTCAGTTTCCTCTCAAATGCAGAATGCAAGAGAGAGATTCCGCGCAGAACTCTGAAGGGTGGGAAGAAGATTACGAGAAATCATTCAATACATGAATATGTCTTGTGGCGTAGCAGGTGAATACAATGTCCTTTCGGTCTTTTGGCCACCACCATCCCACAGCTCTGTTTGGGCTCTGTGAAATTCCCAGCAGTACTTCCCATACATTCAGTAATTATGGAGATTCTGATTCTTCGTGTAAGTCACAACTACAAGATCAATTTAGCAAGTGCTACATCAGCTCTGTATACCACAGACAGGCATCATGCAAGGTTAAGATACAGACAGAGCTCCAAGTATCTGCTAGGCAAATATTAGCCTTCAAAATATTTCCCAGGAAAGCCATAGACATAGCTTGACAGAGATACCTAACTGTCATTTTCTTATTATACAAGTTTCATTACAGACTTCAGTCCATACTTGGTGTATGAATATTATATGGACATCAAGAATTACTTGATATTGAGGGTGTGAACAACAATCTTAGCTGAAGAAGTTTCATGAAAAAAATAGGTATGTTGATATTTTGCTTCATGTGGAACTGAAAAATCTCCCTTACAAAAAAATTTGGATGATCATTTAAGAATTTCCTATCTTAAGATAACTGTTTTCAGCAAGGTTCAGCCATAGGATTGGTATTTCTGTCATCTTTTTGGCAGCAGTAACTGCAACCAGAAAGGATACCTTCAGTGAGAAGAGTAACAAGGACCAGATACCAACAACCCAAACAGGGAGACGCTGGGATCTCTGGGAGCAGATTCTGCAGGACAACAGAGTTCTCAGTACCCTTTGAGACTTGAGGATAGAAATTATAAACTACAGGCTCATGACAGATGGATATATGGAACTTAATCAAGGTGAAGAAAATCCATATTGCTTTAGTGGAGGATGCCACTAACTTAGGCTTGGCGTGAAAGCCGTTTGTGGAAAGATAAGGCAAAGAACGTGGTTTATTTAGCCAGGTAGATGTAAAACTCTTGTTGAGCCTAATATGGACCTTTCTGCAAGAGATCAATATTCTCTGTTAGTAAGGTCCATCTATATAACTGTGTCTGTACCATGCTATAGAACAAGATTAATTTGGGTAGTGAAGTAGCCCGAGTTAGAAGATGTGGGAAATTAAGCTGAGTCCCTTGACTCCTCATTGATTGTCAAAGGCTCAGATACAAAAATTCTTTCAGCTATGTAGGATCATCAGTGCCATTTGCTGACATGCTGTGACCAGGGCCTTTAGGCCCAGAGGTGTCAAAGGAAAATTAGTCTTGTCTGCTTCATCACAAAACCAGGAACACATCTGATGGAGACTCTCAGCACTATTTTGTGTTTGAATGGCCACTGGGGTCTGAGAAACTCTCATATTTTTTTCGAGTGCTATTTTTTAGGGCTCTACAGCTTTTTCTTAAAGCTTTTTCTTTCTGTTGTTTGAAGACAGGGTACGCTGTACACTGCTGATGAGAAACCTGGACAAACAAGGCTGTAGCTGTGGATAAGAAAAAGAACAGAGAACCAAATGAAAAACACAAGGAGGAAAGAAGAATAGCAAAGATATTTGTAACAAGAATTTTTAGATGCAAAAACAACTCCACCATGAAATATTTTTGGGTCCCCACAAGGACTGATCATGCAGAACTCTGCTTCGACTAAGCAGTGGATAGGATTCCTCACAGCATTTTGTGCGCTCAGCTTAACTTGTTCAAGATGCAAGCTTGAGAAAGTGAGGCATATCCCCTACATGTATCATAAAGATAAAAAGTAAAAGTTTGCATTTGAGTGACAAGGCAAATGAGCAACCTCTCTGTGAATGTATAAGTGGACTTTCACTCCAAAACAATAACAGAATTTGTCACAGCTCTAAACTGAAAAAATAACTGAGATGTAGCATGGTAAAATATCAATATCTTAAATTTTCACTCCAAATCATAAAGTTGCCAGATTCCTTCACAGACTGTAAATAGTATTATCCATGATCCAACACAATCATAAAAACCTTTATCGCATTTACAAAGCGTGAAAGAATTGAGTCATACACCAAGGCAAGCACAAATTTTAATTATTTCAGGAAGACAGAGATGTCATTGATCTGAAACCCAATAAAGGGACAAAGAATCATAAGCCCTCTTCATTTTTATTCCCTTAGCTGTTATAATAGAAAGAGTGTGTGTGTATGTGCATATGGACACAGAAACTGTAAGTACAGCAGTTAGATGACTTACTGTTTGGAGAAACATTAATAAGAATGTAAGGAATCAATACTATCATTATAGAAAAACATTGTACATAAGGCATACAATATAAAAGACAATAAAATATTTGCCTATTCACAAGTGTAACTCCAAGGAAAGACTCAAATGAGCAATTAAACACCCCCAGCTTTTTAGTTTTATCTTAATCTCCTTAGATAAAACCACTCAGAATAACATAATTTAAATGTAAAAGGTAAGTTTAAATGCCTCTAGATTTCTTTTACACAACACATTTCTAGTTCATAAATTTTGCATAGGGGGAAAATACTCTCCTCTACTATGTAAACACTATCAAGCCAAACATCTTGGGGCATAGTTTTAGAAATAAATTGTATTACAGGTAAAGACTCCAAGTGATGAATTTACTACTTTGTTCAATAAACCATTACAATGATTAATTACTCTCACTCTAAGGAGGTGTGATTCATTACTAATTTCACTTCACCTAGCCCCCGTCATCAGACATTAAACTTCATGCTTCATGCAGCTCCATCTACTATGACCAATATTTCTACTCACCCTCTGCATTTTTTCACAATATTTTTTCTTTTGCTATACATTCTTTTCATCATGGTTAAAGAACTTGTAGTAGCATTCCAAAGTTAAAATAGCCAACATCAGCTTTTTTTCCCACAATACAATTTAAATATTTTACACTGTGCATTGCCTAGCATTGCTGTCTATTCCTGAAAATCTTGCTTCACCATCAACTTGTCTCTAGAATAAGTGATGTGGTCCATTTGTATGCAGGCAATATATGAAACATTCAAGGAAACACAAAAGTAACTAGCAATTGAAACTATTATTTTCTTTTTTCTTTTATATTGTATTTGAAGAAGAGAAAAAAGTCTGCAAGGTTATGCAAAAATATTTACCATCTAAATTCAAAAAATTGTTATGATTTTTCTTCACTCTTTTTATACAGATGTATGTCTGCTACTATCCGTACAATCTCTTCTGACTCACATCAGACAGAGCTACAAAACACTAAGTATTTCTGTATTTTTACAGATTTGTACATAATTTATTCTGTTACATTTAATATCATTAAGTGTGGACTCAAAATACTGTCTGAGACCTTACCTTGAAGGTATTTTATGACATAAATGTTTGAGCAGAAAATTTGCTCAGGGCATTTTTTCTGCCACTAAGTCCAATATAAATATTAATATCATACTAGCTATATTTTTAGACTTTAATTTTTAGCTCAGTTTTATCACTGCCTTGCAGATAGGCAGTTTTAAACTCCACTATTTCAGCCTAGTAAAATCCCCTGTGCTGTTTATCATAATGTATTTTACGATGTTTTTGTCACAATTTCAGAAAAGTTTTTCAGAGGTCTAAAAACTGCATTATTGTTACTTTAGTCCTTTTATAGCTTAGCTACAGCTATATTGACAGATCCTCACATATGTTTATAAAATTAAATTTAACCTGTCCCTACTTTAAAAAAGATACTCTGATCAACAGAAAGAAAGTAAATTAAAAATAGAGTTATAACCTTTGTAGCTTTTAAATAAAAACTCACAAAGTTAAGCATCATTTTTCAATGAAAGGTGGAGCTTCTTCACACTCAATTATTTTTATATTACTATTTCTCAGCCAAGGTTTTTATTATTTCTTTGTCAAGGAAGGAACAGAAATATTGTGCAGCTTGTTAAATGCTTTGGGTTTATACAATGGGATGGACATCTAAACTATAAACTGTGGATTTAGGGGACTTTACATTACAATTCTATTTTAACATATGGAACTGTGATTGATTGATTTTATTTCAGTTTGTTCTTCTTGCTAGTAGATATTTTCAGAGATAGTTGCTGATGGCTATCCAAATCATAGTAAAGAGGATGCTGGAGTCAAACTCATTTTGATGCCAGGGACAATACCCAAAAATTGAAACCTGAGAGCTGGACATTAGGAGGAAAAAAACCCAAACCACATTAAAATCTGTGGAATAGACAGCCTGGAAAAACTGTGGAACCTCTACCTTTGGTGTCTTCAAAGACTCAGACAGACAAAGCCGTAACTGATCTGACCTAGTGCAGGGATGCTCCTGCTTTGAGCAGGTGGGTACATTAGATGATCTTTAGAGGTCCCGTCCAACCAGCTTTTGTATAACACAGTGATTCTACAGTTCCATATAGCTCGAGTATATTTTGAATGTACCGAGTGTGTACCTACAACTCACCAGACATAACTATACGCTATATTCTACCCTCCCTCTCTTAAGTATAAGGTATGTGAACTTGGAAATGGACCTGGAAAGAAGGAGGAGGTGGACAGAAGAAGAGACTTTGTCAGAAGACAGCAGTGATTCTTCCACTGTCTTAGGTGCTGGCATGCAAATACAGAAAAAACGCAAGCAGGAAACCTTAACAAATTATAAGAATGACAAAGATAACAACTTAACTAAAATAACAGGTGCTCAGGAAAAAAAAAATGTGTCTACAATATGAATAAATAAGAGATTAATGGGAGACAGACAGGAAAAAATAGTAGCTGTGTGGGTAGATAGAAAGCTGATTAGATAACCATAGCCCCCAAATATCAGTGGTCTATTACCAACACGGAAGGAAATATCAAAGCGGTCCTGAAGCACTCATATATGCTTTTCAAAATATTTTCATTAACAGCACTGGTGATGGAAAAGTGAAGATGCTTATTAAGACAACTGATAACACCAGGTGCAACAGAGATCGCAGATACACTGGAAGACAGGATTAGAATTCAAAGGCATATTGAAAAACTGGAGGAATTTTAAAAAAGGATAATACTGAAGGGAGAGAAATACAAGATGATCTATGTGGAAAAAAATCAATTATGTCACCACAAGACAGAAAAAAAATGGCTGAATAGGTCTTCTGCTGAATAAAAAACTATTACGCTGTTGTGAAAAATGCAGACACCATACTGGGTTGTAGACTGGATCTTATCTTGCACAGCATATGAAATCGTCCTATTGATAGTGTCAAGATGGGCAAGACCTCAAATGTACTTAAAAAAAGAGATATGCACCAGCTGAAGGATTATGATGAGAATGATCAGAATAATCTGGCAACGAAGTCTGAAACAACTAAATTTGCTCAGCTGCAGGAAGAGAAGGATAGGACAGTAATGCTTACAGATGTAAAAAACGCTTGCCAAAAAGGAGGAAACATTTCACCTATGTCCATACCTGATAGAAGAAGGAACTGATATTACAATGAGAAATCAAATGGCAGTAAGGATTCAAGCTAAAAACTAGCAAAAACTTGCCAATGATAAGGATAGTGAAGGACTGGAATATATGTACCATGGATGCTTAAACATGATGGTCACGTTGGTGTTATGAAGGACAGGTTCAGGAAACACCTGTCAAGCGTGAGAGTCACAGCAGATTCTAGCCTGGAGTAAAGAAATAGACTAGATGTCTTTGACGGGTCTCTCCCAGCCCTCATATTATGAATACATGATGTTGGTTTGTTTATTGTTTTGTTTTGGGGAGATTTTTTTTTTCTTCAAGGAAAAAACCCCCAAGAATTCAAAGACTTGTTTCCCCAAAAAGTTTTACTTTTAAAGTTTGCTGGTAGAG
>Ga0065711_1048684_pt1 | contig 11677 bp, 2 predicted proteins | sample Hoacrofraction12_FD_59098 | JGI IMG/M metagenome (GOLD analysis project Ga0065711, IMG submission 59098) | Hoatzin crop microbial communities from Cojedes, Venezuela - Epithelial fraction 12 v2 (version 2) | ecosystem: Host-associated > Birds > Digestive system > Esophagus > Crop | place... | reverse complement strand
CACACCTCCCAGTTTGGTGTCATCAGCAAACTTGCTGAGGGTACATTCTATCTCTTCATCCAGGTCGTTGATGAAGAAGTTAAACAAGAGTGGGCCCAGTACTGACCCCTGGGGGACACCACTAGTTACCGGCCTCCAACTAGACTCAGCGCTGCTGACGACAACCCTCTGAGTTCTGCCATTCAGCCGGTTCTCAATCCACCTCACATGTTTGTACAGCTTGTACTAGAACTGATCAACTACCATTTTCCTACCTCTCAAATTGTGTTTCATGTTAGAATACTGAAACAGCTGTACCTCCTTCTACATGCAATCTAAGCATGGTAGAAATCCAATACTAGTGCAAGGAGCTGGTGAAAAGCACATCGTATTATCTTCAATGAATATTAAATATGCAGTTTTGAAAAATATTGAAAAATGTTTACAGATCAAAACAGTTCCTTAAACTAAAACTACCACCATAATTTGCCATATCAGTCTCTAATTTCAACAGAAATGTTTGCTTCCATTTTTTGACCTTTGATTAGTATTTCTTATTATGTAAATGAAGAGAAGGCCATGTAAAAAGCTGGCTCTGTTGTGCATTTACATAATGATTTGCTTTCCAATGATGGGCAGTTAAAACTAAATAGTTCTAAAATTTCTTTTGTGCAATGGATATCCCTTTATTTAATGTTTAGAGGTAAAAGGAGCTGAGTATTCCATTATAGAAATTCTCTTTAAACGCTAACTCTGTAATTTTCAGGGAAATAAAATTCAGGGAAGTAAAACCTGCAGACTTTAAATGTATGTTCTGGAAGCAAAGCTAGCAGGATTCTTATTACATACAACAGAAGAGAAGGGATAGAAGGGACACAGTATCCACATTAATAGTTACTGTGGTGTAGGCCGAGATTAATTCTTTAAATTGGTAGAAACAAATTATCAGTGAATGAATGCCTGCAGCAGACATGTCAATAAAGGAAAAAGCTGTATGAGCTTTATTTTTTTGAGGAAAATATGTGAAATGTAATCTCTCTGAAAGTTCTCAGGGAATTCTTTATAAGAGATGTTTTGTATGCAGAGACATTACATGCCAGAAATGCAAAATGAAGTACAAAATAAGCCAAATAATGGGGAACATCCTAAATGTAGAAAATAATATATAATGCATGATACTTTAAATCTCATTAAAAACAGAAGCATATGTAACTTCCTAGCAACCAAATCTCCAGAGTCTCCCTGGAAAGATGTTCCATCTCTAAGGGCTCCCTTGTATAAGTGCTTTAATAAATGAAGCACACACGGAAAGTATATCAGTGTTCCCCGTGTGCAGTATATTTCAGCATCCTCAAAAGCCTCATATGATTGTATAACTTCCTAATCTGATATAATCATCACAAAAGCTCTACATTAAATTAGTGTTCAAGATCTAATTTTAGCCAACAAGAACCATGACAACTACACATGAAGCTAGTACTCCATGCTTAATTTCCCTTTTGCTCTACACTGAAAGCAGCGTCCCAATATGGTCTTAGAGAACTCTCTGCTGATTGAGATGCCATCTCCCGGTTGAGCTGTAAAACCGAGTTGCAGACTTATTGTAGTTATTCAAGATGCTATAGTGACTGTTTCCTGGCCCAGTTCCAACCCTAGTAATTATAGTTAGGTTTTGTAATTTCTCGTTCCACTTTGATCTCAATAGGGTATTCTTCCTTGCCGCCTGTCCTAGACTGCTGTGTCGTGTTAATGTGGGCTGTTAAACAGCTGCTGTGTTTCTCACTGCAAGTGGCTGTGTTTCAGTGGTAGGTAAATGACTATATCACACAGCGCCTTGAGAATTTGCGGGATAAAGGACGCCTATTGTTTCTATTTTACCACTTGGTGCCGAAGTTTTACTGGGGTCTTGCCTGGTAAGTATTCCTGTGTGACATATGTATGTGTTTCAAGGCCTGAGAACACGGAAAGCCAGATAAGAAATAACTGCCTTGATTCTAAACATCCTGAATGCTGAGATTTTTATTTAAGACTATATAGATTGTATTGGTCTGTCATTTTTAAAAAATTACATCTGCAGTCCTAATCAATGGAATGTAAAATATAACTCTGCATATAGATCCAAATTTTCCTGTAAAAATCATGGATCTCTGTGCATGGCCTGCACCCATTTTACATACTAGCTCCAAAAATGGCACATTCAGAACAGTGGACAGTGATTTTTTTTTTTAACTTTTTAAGGCAAACACTATTGTAAAATGTGCTTTTTTTTAAAAAAAAAAAGCCTTGAAGAAGCAAAATCTGAAACTGAACAGATAATAACTTAAGTTTTATGGAATAACCTGTGAGTCCAATATCAGCAAAATAATCATAAATGGATTCATAGTATGGGGTATTTCTGCTGAACTGCTAACGGTTGTTCGAATTATGATACAGTATCAACAAAATGGAGAAAATTCTCACGTTCATAAACATGTAAGATTTTACTGGCATCCTGTTTGCTCCCTTAGACATCACACAGTGTCAGTGCTGCTGCATCGGACCCTTCTGTTGACATCTCACCAGGCTCGTGGGTCCTTTAAATATGATATGAGGCCAATGGGACTATTAAGATTTTGTCAGAACATGTTATTGTCTTTGCAGATACAGTAATAGCTCTTTGAAAACTGTGTATTCTGTGTGCGAAGATCCCTTTCTAAAGATAAATGACTCCAGTTTTTGTTACATTAGCCAAACAAACCTATGCAACTAGAAGCTGTCATTTAAATTGTCAAATCCAGATTCTTGTAATTACAAACCTGGAATCTGGTTTTATCTGTTGATGCTAATTGAAAGGAACTGTTTAGCTAACAAATGCATTTTTCTTTGAGGCAATTAATTCATGCAAACAGCAAATATGTCGCATGATTCTTCTACTCTGTTATGAATTAAAATGTCGCATGATTCTTCTACTCTGTTATGAATTAAAATGGCCAAACTGGAAGCTCCTAGAAGTCCAGCTTATGTTGGGATGATGGTAAACCTTTAGCACCACCATCCCTTCAGACCAGAGCATGGTGTTCATTTTGCCTTTAAACCTTCCAGCTTGCTACAAGTAGCTACTCTTTAACAACATAGCCTTCAGCTGTTTTGAAACAGCAGCTACAATTGTCTCATTAGTACAGACCATGAATTTTTGTTTCATTTGTTCCCATCCTTAGCCTACATTTTGGCAGGTCTTTGTTGTAAGTGTGTGTGTCGCGTATTTATCTCACTCTTTCACTAAATGCATACAATTTTGACTTGGCTTATGGATGTTTGCTCTCAGTGTTAGCATAATGTCCATACATCTAATTGATAAGTTATAATGGATTTTTTGTAGCTTTAACCAGTCATTTAAAATAAATAAGATCATAATTATCAGTTTCCATTTACCCATTTATTAAATAACAATGTTCACACTGAGCAGTTTGATTTTGTGTTACAATAAGGCAGTCTCTACATGATGACAGATGGTGTTTCATTTTGCCGACGCTGTGCTAAAGTGCTGTGAGTTGTGATGTGTTTGATTTTATTAGAGATCAGATTTAACACATGCATGCTACATAACTGCAATAGCATTCCCATTTCTCATCTGTAGGAGAAAATGAAACTGTGATGAAATGTAATATACTCACCCTCAGGCAGAACTAGTGGGATTGGGAATTGCAACATAATAAATCTAATGGATATTGCACTACAGGACACTAGAAATTTACTGTTATTATGTTCAGGGAAGGAACTTGCTTTTGTAAAACTCACTTTTATTTCACTGGCATCAGTACAATTTCACATTACTTAACCATTATATCCCAACAGTTTGCTGCATTGGAAAAGTAGCCTGAGCTCAGAGGAATAGAGGCGTAAAAGAGCCCAAAAGGGGAAAATACAAATTCTGAATAACAAAATGACTGAAATTATTAAATGCAAATTGCTGCTTGACGAAACAGTTATAATATAGTTAATAATGTCTTATCATTATATGCTTGTTGAAATTCTATTTGTCATCTATAACAATAGATCACTAAATATAAATATTAGATATTAATTAAAATTTAAATACCCAGGTTAATTACTCAAAGACCTTTTGTACATGAATGCTATTCAGGTTTAACAGGTGTCAAGAGATAATATTTAATTTCTTCTGACTCTGGAATACGTGCTGCTTTAAATGTTTGTGTTTCTGCTGACAGTCAGAAGGTACTCTGGCTGATCTAATCTAGAGCATCCGTCAAAAATGCTTTCCTAGAACACACAATTTTAGGCATACCTAATCTACTTGAAGAAACCAGGGACTGCAATTAGAAGTGCATCATGGTAATTCCATCAAGAAAAAGGAAGAGGTATTATAGTTCTTATAGTATTATGTTATATTATAGTGTTATAGCTTCTCGGAGTCTCAGATGCATATTCTGAACATTCGTGGGTGTACTTGTTTGCTCACACAAAACTCAGCATCTCTTTCTAAAACAGAAGTACACAGGATACTCGATTTCCCTTTTATATGCTAGTTAAAGAGAATGTTTTCAGAGGTCTTTAAAAAATTTAAACATTTTTTAAAGGCTGCATTTGCCCAGAGTGCAACTCCAGCACTTTGTTTTTCTTTTCCAAGATGACATTGGTCCTGTTAACTAGAAATGATCAAAGGGAACTGAATGAAGGACATTAATTTCTTCCTGTATATGCAAACTTTTAATCCTGAATTTCTTATGAAATGCAGTGGTTGCATTCTATTTCAGGAAAAAAACAGTTCTGTTAAATCTCAGAATCTTAGAGCCTGGGTCCCAATTGAAATATGAATCCTTGTCATAAAAGAGCTCACTTGGAGGACTGTATTTATCTCCCTGTCTCTTGAGGAGAAGCAGCAGAAGGCATCTACTGTGGAAAGTAAAGCTGAAGTTTTCAAGAGCAGCTGTTAATTTGGGATAGCTCTATTGTATTAATTAGTATTTAGACCTTTTATTAAGTTTACCTGTTGTTTGTGAGTGCTTAGCATTCTTGCTGTGATCACATGAGTTGTTGTGAACTGAAGCTGTGAAACTGAACCTTTTTTTGGCCTGATTGCTTAGAGCTAGTAGTGGGGAACGTTGAGCAGCCCTTTTATGGAGAAGGTAATAAATCACATCAGGTTTAAGATGAATATCACAGAGCAGAATATAAGGAACTAACACCCTGGGAGCTAGGCATGCTATAGCAGTGCTTGAGCTTGTTGGAAAGGTGCGGTGCACACCAAGGTGGCTGAGCTGCTGTTGGTCCGAAGATGCTGTGGCTTCATGTTTTGCTGGTGCTCTGTAGATACATACCGATTTTCCAGGGGGCATCCAGGGGGAGGTGGGTAGGTATGCTCTCTGATTCCGCATTTCAAATTACAGCACAAAATAATCAACTTACGCTTTTTGGTAGAACACCTTATTGTCAGAGGTAGAGTTAATTCTTTTTTGGATGAAGAAACAAGCAGAATGTGGTACTTAACTTGAAAATACAGCCAAAGGCTATGATGTAGCTACCAATTGTTCTCAAGGAAAGTCAGTGTGATCAGCAATTCAAACTTGGCACCATAGGCTTAAAGATACACATATTCATGTGTTTTATTAGTTTTTTTTCCTCATAAAATCACAAATATGAGTAAACATACTCTTAAAAGCCTGATGCTGAGGTACAGAACAGGGTTGGTATGTCTGTCTGTCTCAGTGCCATCAGCTTGGTGGCAGGGTGCCTTGTATACTTCTTGCGCAGTGTTGTCCCCATACTTGTTTATGGTCCCTAGATGCCATAGCATTCAAGATACTTTAGCTTCTATAGGACAATTATGTCCTTTATGACATGTTTGGCTTCTATTATTCTGTTTCTTTCCATTATTCCTCTTAAGGAAAATTACTTAGTATAAGACAATTTTATAGGTTGACAACTAAAATCAGAAGCTATTTTCAGTTTGTTTAGTGCAATTTAGCGTTGATATAAAATTGTCTGCCAATGTACTCTGGAAAGATACAGAGGTATGTACATATAAGAAATATTTTCTCAAATTTCATATCCCAAGCATTTCTGATATTTAAAAACAATAAATACAGGTAATATGACCTTAAAGGGTCAGTCTATAGGACTTTGCTAATTTGTTGCTTCTGCTCTTGAGAAAAGTAGTGAAAGCAGTTGTAAAAAAGGTAGGTGTGTAAAAGGATTAATACTCTGTATGGAATATTCTCTTAACCACTGCTTTACCTTTCAGCCATAGTATGGTAATCTGTCAGTAGTGCTCCTTTTGTTGCAGGAGTGGAAACACTGACAGTAAATCACACCTGTATCTATGAATTAATCACTAGTCCTACAAAATACTCATTTTCTGTCAGGTACACTGTAAGCATAGTCTGTAATGCTCTATGTTGAGAGAAACTCAATTATAACGTTAAATTTTTTGTTTGACCAGCACTTCAATATGTTAAGTGCTGGCCCCAGAGAGCTGACAGTTAAAATACCATATCATATACTGCTCCTGAAATGAAGATGATACAAATTTGGGCAATGTCATGAAAAGGAAGCCAGACCAGAGTCAAATCTCAGAATCAGTTTGGATTTCCATCTCCATTTATAACTGATAGTCTTGGTGTGCAGATTGATTTAAAGATGAAAATTAAAATACGTGGGAAAAATATTGTCCGCCGTCAATTTCAGAATCAAATAGCAGCTCAAGTGACTTGTCTTTCTGAGGTTTTAGCTATTGCCAGGCAACTAGCAATGCAGCTTTCCCACTGTAAATCATTAGAGCAGGCAGGCAAAGCTAGTAGAAGTTACTGTTTGCTTCTGTGACTCTTAGACTGGGGTATCAAGTCTGACTCTTACCTATTCCTCTTCTAGACAACGTTTAGTGGATCTCAGTCTCAGGAGTGCTGGGGCCTGAACACTGATGTCTATTTTATTTTTTCTTTTCTCCTGTGGCAAATCCACAAGGCAGAGAGCATCCTACCAGCTTCTATTCTCTCACTTTGTGTGATTCTTCTTGCAGTTATTTTATGTCTTGATATTATCATGGCCAAGGCAAGTCATACTGTCATCGCAAGTAGTCAAAGAACTTTTCTTTCACACCGTATGGACAACATCCATTGGAAAGGTGAAAGTGTATGAAGCTTGATGAGTTTCACGGGGATCTGTAGTGTCAGCCTCCCTCCAAACCAGTGCATGATGAAAGAATTTAACGGCGAAATCCTGTTGTCACTACTATGGCAATATGGATATTAGTTCTAAAGTTTAAGAACGGGTTTTGCAAAGGCGAAGCATTGGGAACAATTTTGGGTAGGTGCTTTAGGAACCTTGAATGTAAGATCCAAAACTTTGTGATCATGTTTTTAATATACTTGCATTTGTAATGTGAAAAGCTGCTATGACAAACATTGATTTCTTTCAGTTATGTCGGGTATTTAACTTCTTCCTTCCCACCCTCCCTTAGACCTGGAAGAACTAAGGTGTTATCAGAATAATAAGATCTCTGGCTGTAAACACAGTATATGACTTGAAGTGGCTTCTGATGTCAGAAGGGTCTCTCTTATTTCAAATACCTGTTTCAGTGTCCTGTGTTACTCATAAGGGTACCTCCTTATTCTTTCTGGCATCAATTGGCTTCTATGACCTGAAATAAGTAATGTCTCTGAGGATGCTCTTTTAGATCCTCCATGTATTGCATTCCTTTTCATTTCCTCAACAATGTTACAGAAAGGGAATTGTTAATAAAAAAGAGTGTGTGAGGTATTCAGTAGAACATAAGTTTTTGAGTCAAAGATCAATATATTATATCCAATGGTTGTATTTTTGTCTTCAATAACCTACATTAAATTTTTTCTGTCGGTTCTTAGGCAAAAAAAAAAAATTGAGCATATACTTCACTGCTGGAGATTGATCTTTAATTTAATTAAACTTTATTGTTGCGTTTCCTACCCTCCATCCTCTTTCTCAAAAAATATACTTCCCATTATCCCTTTCAGTGAAATTACTTCCTCCTTTTGTCAGAAACTCTCCCAATACTTCTTCAAAGGTGGAAAAATAAAGGATTTTTATGAGCAATTTTAAAATGTTTTCTGTGTTGTATTCATTGTATTGAGAGTCACAGCAGTGACTGAAACCCAAAAAGCCCAGTAATGGTGGTTATTGCCTGTACAGGACTGAGACCTGACAGGGAATCTGGGTAATGCCCTCACAGTACCAAGCACTGATACTTTATTCCTTTTGTGTTTTGTACAGCTCTCATCCCTACCACTGTGTACAAAAGATGCTCTCTGAAAAGGCGTCCTATTTGTGAAGAAATGGAGAGTCTTTACTTGAGAGGGTTTTTCTTTCTTTTTTCAACTTTTAATTGCAGATGAAGTAAAAGCAATGTAAATTTTATCTGGTTTGCATGAAATAGCCTAGTCATGCTGGTCACGGTAGCAACTGGGGACTCTCTATTAGCACAAACGTTTCCAGTGTTGATTCTTTACCAAGGTATTCCTGGAAAAAAATACAGGAGCCCTCCAGTGGCCAAAATAATACCCTGAAACGTGGTGGTGTTTAATCAAAGCCTACCTAAGCTCTTGTTAAGCTTGTGGTACCTAAGCAGGCTGCGTGCTGTGACCTAAGTTTATCACGCTGCTTCTCTTCTCTTTCATTGTTATCCTTTGCTTCCTTGTTTTCTTAAACTGCTCTTCTCATCTTTCACTTAGATTGATGTCTCTTCAAGGATAAATCTGATTTTCATTAGATGTGTTTTGTCCTTGCTCCAGTAGGGCTTCAGTTCCAGTATAACGACTATCACTGATCCTTTAATACAAATGCCAAAGCTGTATCTTACCTTATTTTACTGACACTGGAACTGTGCGTTATATGGATCATATTGTAATGTCAGTCTTTCTGTTCATGAATTAAAATAATACTTCTCTACTTTTTAAGAAGGTGGTGCTGATTGTGGAACAAACACAACTCATCTGTATAAATTTGTCAGGTTCAGATATCTGAGTTTTGTCTATGATTTCTTTAACATCAGGAATATGCCTCAGGTTTTTTTCTAGAATAATACAGTACTAAAAATATTACCTTATAGATATTACATATATACTTATATCTTTAATGGAGAATAAGACCTGGTAGAAAAAATGTCTTAAAATTTCTGGAAAGCTTTTGATTGAAGAAATCAAATATTTACAATGGGAATTCACAGAATGAAAAAAGACCACTCTGTTCACTTGTGGAAAATTGCCTGTATAGCAGGATATAATGACCCTTTTTAACTTCATAAAATCTAATTGAGGGATTGTATTGAATTTATGGTAAAGTGAAAAAGACACTACTGATGTTTAACTTCACAATATGGCTCAGTTACTAGCCTGTGCTGAAACTATCATGATTTCACCTCTTCCTGCAGTGAAAATGCACAGCAGACCAACAATACTCTTTCAATGTCCAAAAGGCATCTGAGTTATGAATGAGTTTCCAATGCTTGGCCAATGTGGAACTGTCCCTTCCTGACATGGTTGCTGAAACTTGATTCAAACCAGAACAGAAGTGTAGAAGACGCCTGTATGTTTTCTCTCCTTTAGGTAAATTAGCTGGCTTTCAAAAAGAATACTCAGGCACTTCATAACAATATTGCTCAATACTACGAGCTTTCCTGATGTTCCTTTATTCGAGGGAACTGTTAATCAGCTGTTCTTTGCCTTTTAGCCATTATCCGTGTGTAACATGACCAGGAAAGCAAGCTCTTTGTTTAGCATATTTCACTCATTGCAAGACACTCATACTACTCTACAAATACATACTATCAGTCAGCGAGAAAAGGTTTTGGTTTACTGGCAAAGTTGTACAATCCTATAGTGCATGTGTTAAATGCAGTAGGATACACAGGTGACCTATTTGGGAATGGTCTTAGAAAGATAAAAGTCAGTACCTATTTTCTATTTGAAATGCAAGGAACATATTTGTCGAGGAAACACTGAATTTGTGAAGAGTATGGTAGATGCATACAGTCAAGCAGATATCTTTGTAGCTTTTTCTAGCAACCTCTGAATATAGGAAGTTGTATGACCACCACAGAAACATCAAGAAAGACAGAGTGAAGTCACTGACTTGACATCTGTCTATAAGCTCATTTACAGGGTTATATGTGCACCCCCCTGTATTTCACACATGTGATCACTACTCAGCAAATTGACCCTTGGGTTTTAGTAGGCTGTTCTATGAAATGTTGGGTCATTAATGGCAAAACCAGCAACAGAACACAAACTTAAGACAAATGAGAAATTTTTAGGCAAAAAAAATGTGACTTAGTCCAATAAGTAGGTTTGAATACCACAGGCAGTTCTGGTCTTCACAACCTAGGTGACCCTGCTTCAGCAGAGGGGTTGGACTAGATGACCCACAGAGGTCCCTTCCAAACCCTACCATTGTGATTCTGTGGCTGTAACAGAAATAGAAAATACACAAAGAAGTAGCAGAAACATAATCAAAGGATCAGACGAGCATCTATACGGATAACAAGCTTCTGTATGAAGGAGTGAGTTGAGGACTTTGAGCTGGAGAAAGATGAGCAAAACACATTTAACAGTTCTATTCAATTATGGGTGGCTTGCAGAAAGCAAATAATTACTGTTGACTAGGTGGCTGAAAAATTGTTTGGAGCAGGAGTCACATATTCATGTCTTGTTCCATGCATTACACTAGAATTTGGATTAATTAAAAAAGTGAGTAGATGCATACACATGTCTACTAAACACCAAGAAGCAGGTGAGTTGCGAAACACCGAAAGTTTTGAGAACGTACAGAGGAATGATTACTATCTAGTCCTACCCTTTGCTGCTTTAGGGCAATCACCAAAATTGATTGGGAGGCTTAGTAGGCTTTTGGTCTGACTTGATATGTCTGTTTTCACTAGTCAACTGATACAAGCCTTTTTTTTCCCAACTTGTTTCTAATGCTCTTTGAAAGAAGAGGTTTGTTAGTTGAGAGCCAATTTCCACGAATCTCGCTATCTGCTGCAGTAGCTACTTGAATTGCTGATGTTTTGGTTTAAGTTTATAACAAAACAAAACCTGAGCTTTTGCTCTGTGTTCCTACTGTTTTTACTTTACTACAGTAGACTTTTGGATCAATCAGTCCCTGCCTGTTTTTTTTTTTTTTTAATACCAACTGTTCACTAGAAAACTTGAATCTTTCTCCTGTCAGACATAGCCTTGCTTCACTAATCCTGTGTCTTACGTGTGTTAAGGGGGATATAAGATGGTGAGTCTGTGTTACAGTAGTTGCAATATGTTAAAGTCTGCATCACAGAATCACAGAATGTTTGGGGTTGGAAGGGACCTCTGTGGGTCATCTAGTCCAACCCTCCTGCTGAAGCAGGGTCACCTACAGCAGGCTGCAAGGACCTTGTCCAGGTGGGTCTTGAGTATCTCCAGAGAAGGAGACTCCACCATCTCCCTGGGCAGCCTGTTCCAGGGCTCCATCACCCTCAGAGGGAAGTTGTTCTTCCTCATGTTCAGATGGAACTTCCTCTGCTTCAGTTTGTGCCCATTGCCCCTTGTCCTGTCACTGGGCACCACTGAAAACAGTCTGGCCCCATCCTCTTGACACCCACCCGTGAGATATTTATAAGCATTTATTAGGTCCCCTCGCAGCCTTCTCTTCTTCAGGCTGAACAAGCCCAGCTCCCTCAGCCTCTCCTCGTAGG
>Ga0065711_1048683_pt1 | contig 11678 bp, 1 predicted proteins | sample Hoacrofraction12_FD_59098 | JGI IMG/M metagenome (GOLD analysis project Ga0065711, IMG submission 59098) | Hoatzin crop microbial communities from Cojedes, Venezuela - Epithelial fraction 12 v2 (version 2) | ecosystem: Host-associated > Birds > Digestive system > Esophagus > Crop | place... | reverse complement strand
GCCTTTCCTTGTTGGTTCCTCCACCACTTGCATCAGAAAGTTATCATCGATGCTCTGTAGGAACCTCCTGGATTGCGGCTGCCTAGCTGTATGGTCTTCCCAGCTGATGTCAGGGTGGTTGAAGTCCCCTATGAGAAGCAGGGCCTGTGACTGTGAGGCTGCTTGCAGCTGCCTGTAGAAGGCTTCATCAACTTCCTCCTCCTGGTCAGGTGGCCTGTAGTACACACCCACAGTAATGTCACCCATATGAGCCTGTCCCTTAATTCTAACCCATAAGCTCTCAACTCGTTCTTCATCTGCCCCCAGGCCAAGCTCAATGCATTCCAGCTGCTCCTTCGCATATAGAGCAACTCCCCCACCTCTCCGTGTTGGCCTGTCTTTCCTAAAGAGTCTGTAGCCATCCATGACAGCATGCCAGTCATGCGAGTTGTCCCACCACGTTTCTGTGATGGCGACCAAGTTGTAGCTGTCCTGCTGTATACAGGCTTCCAGCTCCTCCCGTTTATTGCCCATGCTATGTGTGTTGGTATAGACAAAGCAAGAGAAGCAAAGCAAGAGAAGTGATGTGAATGAATGCGATTGCTCACCGCCAGCCAGTCCCTGGGCAGCAGTTCCCCGCCATGCTCTCCCCGAGCTTTATATGCTGAGCATGATGTCATATGGGATGGAATATCCCTTTGGTCCGTTGGGGTCAGCTGTCCCGGCTGTGTCACCTCCCAACTTCTTGTGCACCCCCAGCCCATTTGCTGGTTGGGTGGTGGGAGAAGCAGAAGAGGCCTTGACTGTGTAAGTACTGCTCAGCAGTAATGAAAACATCTCTCTATTATCAATGCAGTTTTCAGCACAAAGCCAACACATAGCCCCATACTAGCTACTATGAAGAAAAATAACTCTATCCCAGCCAAAACCAGCACAAGTGCTAACAATACTTCAAGAAATTTCACTTACAGGTAGAAGAGAATATTTGTCAAAACTCTGAGTTCTGTGACTTCTAAGTGAAGTGGTAGATAGTGTTAACTTTGGAATAGTAGAAATGATTTAATGTTTTTTCTATTTTAATCTTTAAAGATCTTGAAGCTGTTTTTATCGAATTCATTATGGAAACTTGATGTTTCAAAATTCAGAAAATTCCTGACTAAAAAAAATGCAATGGTTTGTGCTTTATTTTTCCCCTTAAGCTATCCCTTGCCTTATTGCTGGCATCGTGGAAAGCATATGAAAAGATGATAGTAATGAGCCTAACCTCTAACAAACTGTCATTTAAAAGCTTTTGCCAAAGGTCATGGAGCTGTGAGGAAAAAAAAAAAAGTGTGATAATGCTGTCAGGAGTCTGAAATTTTTTATTAGAAAACAGTGTTTTAAGTTATAGAAGGGCACAGTGTATCCCATCTGCTTTTCTTGACAGACTTTCCAAGCCAGGTGTTTCGTTAGTCCAGCTCTAACCCCCAAAACTTCTCAATAGAAGTTTCTAAACTGCTAAATAAACATTCTGCTAGCATCCTCCCGTCTCACTTAAGGGATTTATGCTAGTACTGGAGGCAATAATTACCTGAATGTTGAGGATAAATGTTTTCATTTTCTTTAGTAGCAGATTAATATTTGTTCCTTTCTCTACTAATCAAATAATTCAGTGTTCCTTTCTGCTGTTTTAGAGATGTGTTAGGATCTTGTGACTCCAGTAGTCTACTAAGCAAGACAGTGAAAATTTCGAAAAACCTGCCAGCAGAGTGCTTTTCAATAAAATTTTATGAGTATATACCAAAATTAGGTGCTGTTTTTATACTCTTAGTCATTCCATAGTGGTTCAAGGTAAAAGAAATGTTCCAAATCATCGTGCAAGAGAATTCTCATTAGATGAGCTTCAGGTTTTAATTGGGTTTTATGCATTTCTCTGTTTTTACTGTAGTCATGCCTCACTGATCACCATAGTCCTAAAGGAAACCAGTTGTACTCACAACTCCTATGAATAATTCAAAAATCATGCTTTTCATTCATGGAAATGGGTTTCCACAGTGCCAAGATACCATCGCAACAGTAACATGTGCATTAAGTATCTGTACTCACATTGTATTTATAGATAATTGCATAAGAAAATACTGAAAGAACATCTTTAAAGTTGCAGAGGTCAAGCACTTGAAATGCAGAGAGAAGAAGAAATCATTTTGCCAGCACAGAACTAATTACTTCTTTCTTTCTGATTTGTAGAAATTAAGGCTCTGAGAGTGTAGTGTCCAACGCATAGACTAGTTTTGAATGACAAGATGCAGACCCATAAGATTTTGATGTTTCAGTACATTGGAAACATCATATAGTATTTGAGGTACAGCTGCAGTAGGAGGTTGTTTAACATCCTAGCAGATGGTTTCAGAGGCCTGTGAGACAAAGAACATACCAAAGTCAGTGTAATGTTTCTGCAGTTCTCTAGTGACATGTCTAGACTACAGGTGAAGTCTGAGAGAATCGTAGAGATTGAATTCTTTAGTGGTATTAAACATGAGACTGTCCTTCAAATTCACATACCATTAGCTTATCAAGAAAGTAAGAAACCTCAACAGATGAGGTGAGGATTCTGTAGACAGTCTCTTTGGTATGACTCCTACTTGTTCCAGAACTTCTCCTTCCACTATGCTGCAAAACCTGTGATGGAAGATAAAATATTGAATCTTACCCTGATGCAGGATGGTACACCTCTGGTACTCTTGCCTGGAACATGTTTATGTGCTGTGTTTGCACTGGTGCTTGTATCATCAATAATGTCATGAGAGCTGTGGAGATCTGATCTGCACTATTGTATTGAGGGATATAGACCTGATCATCACAGGGAGCTTTCAGGAAGGACTTTGGCAAGTTGGCTGGAGAGTGGTTTAGTTGTTAAGCAGTCGTAGAAATATATGTGTTTCTGTTAAGCTTGTATGAACTGTGAATTTCTGCAGAGTTTATATATTGGCCAAATTTGGGTGGGGTTTTGTGAGGGTGATGGAGGATGTGTCCCAGATAGTTTAACTACCCCTGTTAAATTTCAAATCATTGCTCAACAAACTGGAGTTTTCCAAAGAAGAGGGCTGCCAACATATTTTGACCTTGAATAATCTGTTTTTCTGTAGCTCTGTTTTAAGAAATAGCTGCGCAGCTTTACTAGAAGCTATACAGTTCTAGGCAGGTGGTACTAGAGGTGGCAGAAATGTACATGACAAAGCTGTATTCAGTGCTTAATTTTAGCAAAGTTGCAAGATCTTGAAAATACATTTTTGGGAAATGCTACGTAATCTTGATAGGTAGTAATTTAAGCTTCCATATAATGCTCCGGGTATTTGTGGAAGTTCTTCTCTGGAAAGAATGTGAAGAAACAACTTCTTGGAAGTGGGGTTGGGGTTGGGTTTTTTTGGTGGTTTTTTTTTTGTTGTTGTTTTTTTGTTGTTTTGGTTTTTTTTGAGTTTTAAGGGTTTCAGTGGTCACACAAGGTAATACAGGGACTATTTTGCTTGTGTTGCTATCATTAGCGCAAACAAAGGGGTAAAACAGTGTAACCAATCCCACCGCCCCAATGCCTGCCCACAGGAAAAAAAAAAATAAGAAGAGTGTGTTATGAAAATAAGTACTTGTTTGTGTCTGTTCCTTAGTTACTACAGAGCCTGTCTCCTAACTGTGAAAAGTCTTTCTGGTACCATTTGTAATCAATAAAATGGTAACAAGAAATCCTCTGAATGCTTAGAAATCTTAATGGTGATGATTATGGCTGTTCTCTTACTTTTTTTTTTTATCCTGTAGCTACAGTGTTTGTTTGCAACTCTGGCAATTTTGCTATAATGAAAGCTGTTTTGTGAGCAAGGAGTTATTTTTGTTTTAAATGATGCAAGCAACTCTGTGCACCACGATTTAAGAGCTTTTCCTGGAAGGGATAGATAGACTTTTTGGTAACTTTTTCCTAGTCTTGTCACCAAACAAGATTCAAGTACATATTTTGAGGCAATGAATTCTCAGCAAGGCTTTGACTTACACTGGAGTTTCTCCTGTGGTACTCATTGTAATATGAGGAGGGAGGGATTTTCAGTGTTGGCCTTAAGCATTCAAAGTGAAGGCACTGGGCTTAATCACTGGCTTCACTGTGGATAAATCGGTACTGAGCACCTTCTAAAATCTAATCGTTGCTTTGTGATGAGTGATTTGTAATGACTGAAATACCTTGTCGATTTGTCTGAGTGAAATTTTATTCTATCATATGACTACCAGTCCTTGTTTAGCAAACTGGTTTACAGTGTAAGAGAATCTGTTTATAGTTTGTTTTTCACGTCATAAAAGATAAGGTTTGGGAAGGTATCCTTACACTTCATCTAGTTGCAGACTATTTCAAAGATGAGCTTAGAGACCAAATGTAAAATTAAAAAGGATAATTCAAAGAATTGTATAAACCAGTGTCAGTAAATTAATGGGAACTGCTAAGAATGGAACGGAGAAGGAATTTTGCTGAACTGTAAAGAATGAGAGCAACAGAAAACCCAAAGAACCTGTGGCTATTAGTGTGGGTTTAGGGGTTGCAAGTTCAACAGTAAATTGAACAAAGATGATATAATCAAGTCTATGTAGTGATATATTTAGCACAGTATACAGAGATCTTCAAAACGTTGGAACTGATTCAATTTTTTCTTTATACTGACTCTGTATTCAAATGCATACCACTGTTAGTAAATACACTGCGTCTTTTGTAGACGGTGGACATTCACAAAGAGAAAGTTGCTAGAAGAGAAATTGGTATCTTGACTACAAACAAAAACACCTCAAGAACTCACAAAATCATTGCACCAGCTAACTTGGAGCGACCAGTTCGCTACATCAGGAAACCTATTGATTATACAATTCTAGATGATATTGGACATGGAGTGAAGGTAGGTGATATTGTTAAAACAGCCAAACTTGCAAATACATTGTCTTTGTATATTTTCAGAATAACCTGATGCTTTTCATGGTAATATACCAACTTCTCCTTGCCTGGATAGCGTGTCTATAAATGAAAGAGTCCTGTCCAACTTGCAGTTGCCCCTTCCTGTTCCCTAGTGCCAGTGTTTCTAAACCTTGCAAACCCACTGAATCTTATTTCTGAGGCTATTTGGGACTATGGGTCTTACTTTTTAAAATGCTTCTGAATATCTGCTTGTGTGATGCTGCTATTATTGTTTGAATCAGTTGCCAGGGATGTAGCTGGGGACTGAAAGGCTAATGACCGTCACTTTTCTGCCTGAATTAGCACCACAAAGTACGATCCAGCTGTAATGGCCACTGGTTTACTTTGAAGCTCACCCGAAGAAAGGATTTTCATAAGAAGTATTATGTGCTCCTCCTTCTTATCTCAGAGTCAGTTATACCCGTATCCTGTGACGTGCTTTGTTAAAGTGAGCTCTCTACAACTTTTGTGCCATACGGGGTTTCAGAATGGGAATATTGCTGCCAAGTTCGAAGTCAGCTGGTTCTCCCTTTTAAGACTAGGAAAAAAGGAGGAATTTCAGAGCAAAGATCAGACTGAAACACAATTGGTGGCTGTTGCATACATTAGATCAGTGTACACAACAGCCGTCATATCATGTGTGAGATTAGAGATGTAATTTTTAAAAGCACATCCTGAATGTAAGCACAGTCTCAGCAGGTGTGAGCTCATTGTTAACTTGTGCTGCCAGGAAAACAAATACGGAAATGAGAACACTGATGGTGTTAAAGTTCCAGGAGAAGAAAGGTAAATACCACAAAGCGGTGTCATTTTTACGTGACAAACTAACAAATCTGTAAACCTGCCAAGTAGGAGTAATGTAAGATGCTTCTTCCAGTCAAAGTACAACAGAATTTCTTTTGCTTGACACCTAACTTCATTAGGTTATCTGTGTTGTTCAATTTGAACTGTTTGGATAGTCATTTAAATGGCAATAGGTTGTTTAACCAAACTCTTAAAATTCAAATTCTGAACAATGTTATTTAAATGTCTTTCCCAAGCAATTTGAGTCAAGGTGTCCTCAACATCCTGTTCATTAACGTTAAACAGAAGTCTTTTTTCCCCATTTCTTACCAAAAGAGTCAACTTCAGTTTGTAACCCTAAACAGATTTAAGAGACGAGTGACTCTTTAAGCTTGATTTGAAAACCAAACAAAACCAAACAAAAAAACCCCAGCATTAATAACCACATTTTTTACCAGGAAATTACTGTCTGTCTTGTGTTAAAATCTACTGCCTATTCTTACAAATCTTGAATTTATGCAGGTCAGCAGAACTCCTTCTGGATATGGATGGAGCATATTAACCTGTAGGATTACTGTTGCTAATATTTTAATGATTACTTCTGTTCTAATGAGATTGTTTTAGAACTCATTAAAGAATAGTTTTTAATTGCTCTGCAGCACAATCTTGTTTAGCACTGGCTCTAAACCATTTTAATTGGTATCCCACTTGCCTCAATGTAGCAGAATCATATTTTGATGCAATGAATTACGTTCTTCTGAAAGAACATAGTTCATCAAATGGATGATGACTCAAATGTGTATTTGCATCCATTTGTTATGCTTGTGATATGCTTGAAACATCTTATAAATGATATTTACAATGTACTATATTTATCTAGAAAATGAAAAAATATTGTGTACTTGTGAAACAGTAAGCGGAGAACTTGATGTCATGCTATCCATAACGTGAAGATCCATAAATCTATTCCAATCAGGTTAATCCTGTGTTCAGCACAGAAGGAAGAACCACACTCTTGCTGATGGGGAGAAAGTGGCCAGTAGTGCTTGTGAACCTGTTGGTTTTGTTCTGCTTGAGTAACTACAAAATAGTTTACTAGATCTGTGGCTGGAGAACACAGAGAAAAAGAGAAAAAGGGTAGGAGCTTTAAATTTGCCTGTTTATAGCTCTTTATTGCTTGCACTGTGGCATTTTTCCCTTCAAAGAAGTATTCAGAAGGAGTTACTGGCTAAATAGCATTGAAGTTCTAGTTAGCATCAGGGTGCCTCAGTCTGCATTCTTTGTCCTCTTTCTGCTTTTTCTGCTATAGGGCTTCTCCTCTAGCACTTGGACCAGAATGATGCATTGTCAGGATAATCAGAGCTAGGGCAGCAAGCATTCATTGCAACCGCTGAAAAAGATGGCAAACTGTCTGGACAGAGAATCATACAGAAGAAAAAGGGAACATCCTTGGCCAAGAAATCCAGTATGCCATGTTGGCAGAAGTAGTAGTATAGGCACTTGAGCACCTATTCCTTCCATTCAGAAATCCAAAGCATCAGTGGATACCATCTTCAGGAAACGGTGCACTACAATATGTTTTCTTAATAGGTGAGAGAGAATTTAAGTGCCACTGTATCATTCCAGTGGTCTCTCCTCATCTTCCCTCCCTGAGGCTACAATGCTGCAAAAATCTGAAGAACTTTTTGTCTGAAACAGAGTTGCTTTCAATTTTTTCAAATGTTTGCTGAGTTACAAAGTCGTCCAATCTGTTCTTCCCTCCAAAGAGTTCTTTAGTCTAGAAGATGGGGAAAAAAAAAAGTTTGATCCATTCAAAGTGGTGTGTACTAAGGCCCTGTAATGATCAGGCAGTGCTGCTGAGGAAAAGGTCTCAGCTCACGGACGCTCTGATGTAGCTGGGCACTATGTCTGGCCAGTAGAGAAGGACCTGGTTTTCCAGTGTAGCTGCGTGAAGCAGAGACTGTTTAGGTTAATAGATCCGTGGAACTTTAAACTCAAAGACAGGAGATTTTCTAGTAAATCAGATTATGTTTGTTTTTTAATACGTTAGGGTCTATTTATGATCTAAATGGATGAAATGGAGTAGTCGCTCTGGATGCTCCACTGTTGAGAATCTGCATATTTAATATTCAGTGTTACAAAAAGTGTAGGAAATGTAATGATACGTTTAGATAAGCAGAACTGAAAACAGGTCAAACGATATTCAAATGGAAAGACTAGTATTTTTGAAAAAATTATTATGGGGAAAGAAGATACATGGTATTGTGCCAGTAAGATGTAGGACTTTTTGTCAAAAAGCTGTCACTTCGGCTTTAAAGCAAGATTTTGCTGTTGGTTAACGTGTTAATATAGAGTTTAGAAAATACTGCTGTGTGGTGCAGTATCCATATAAAGTGCTGTACTTCCTACAAGACATAATGATTTGCTCTTGATCTTTGTTCAAGACATATCTCATGGCATCAGGTTAAGAGTTAACTAACAGCATTGTCTAGAAAAGAACATGTATTAGCTTAATATTCTAGAGGCTTCTGTTTCAATGAGTTGTAAATATGCTAATGCATGTAACAGCTTAAATGAGTTCAAGGTATTGATATAGGTATTCTTTGACAGCTCAAATAAATTAATCTCTGAAGTTAATCCATCTAGATCTCATGATTTTTTCTAAAAGAAGCTGACTGTTACCACTGTAAGAACTTGAGTAAACAGTGTGCAAGCATTTGAGCATTAATTTTAAGGTGTTGATCTAAAGGCTTTGTGGTTAGTGTATATTAAAAGTCTCAGCTTGAAAGTCTTTTGTTCATGACACATTCTGCTTTAACCACTCTTCCTATGATCTACTGATACATTATTTTGTTAATGCTGAATGCTTAACTTTTTTCTTTCTTTTTCCTTTCTCTTCATATCCTGAAGTTCCAACTAACCTTTCAATGCTTTTTTTCCTTACCTCTTTTATTTGCTCCATTTATGCATTAAGTGGTTGCTTAGATTTAAGGTAAGAAACCACAGGGCTGGATTTCCATTCTTATTCTTCTGAGACTATTACACACGGGGAGATGATTAATATGAATGTTTCTGAATTAAAACAACACCTGCTCTCCCTCCTGTGTATCAGACCTTCTGTTGAATGATTTCATTGCAGATAAACATTTTGTGATATAAATTGATGTATTTATGTAACAGAGCTAACACAGTTCATTTTAAAAGCATTGTGGCAAAATATTGACTGCCTTCAGCGCATCTACCAGATCATTTACAAGGGAGGAATGTTGTGCTAACCTTGTGTAGACAAAAAGATACAGTGAGTAGATAGCAGCTGAATGAGCCTCCCCCTGTGTAATATTCTTTTTATCCTATATACGGTGTAAGTTATGATTTGATTGGGATTAATGTTTCAGTGTGAGATTGTCCAGATAATGGGCTCCAAAGGTGTGTAAAAAATTCAAATCTGTATATTATTTTTTAAAGTTGCAGTATCCATAATTTTTTCAGAAACTGGTAACACTATTGAAATGCTGTGAGGCACTCATGGAAATTTTCACAAATTTGATAGTTGTGTAATATATTTAATAACCCTTAAACAACAAGCTAAGTGATTTATTCAGCTGAATATTAAATAAACAGTGCACAAAGAACTCAGCCTGAAGTATGTCAGATTTTCAAGGATCTTACAGGTTTAAATGTTAGTAGCCTTAGCGGCTGCAGAAGTAGCAATAAAAAGCATCAAATCAATTAGACAAGCAGTTAAATGAAGTTACATGATACTATGCTGGAGTTCATAGCACATCACTTAATAGACAGGTTATAGCCTTTATTGAGTATTGTGGTATCATCATCCTCCTGAAGTGCAGCTGGTTCGGGGAAAGAGGGAACGAAATTTTATTAGTAGCAGCCACAACAGTTTGAGAGGGAACGGTATTTTAGACCATAGAATACTAATATGTAGTGTGAGTATATTAATTAAATGAAGGTCCAAGTTGATGTGAAATATGGAAAATACTTAGTCATGAAAAATGACTGGAAAAAGCTAAAACAAAATCCTGCACATTCCTGTAAAGATCACCTGTAAAACCAGGTATTACTGTAGACATCCCAATGATGTCCCTTTGGGATTGGCCAGATGGTAGTTTTAGTAAGGTATTTAAGTGTATGTAGCACATCTGATCACAATGGAAAATGTTTAATAAATGAGAGATTTCTCGCATGTAATTTGAAATTTATTGTTACATAAGTGTGTGGGGTACAGTATTTCAAGTCACATAGTGTTTAAATGCTTTTTATTTGAGAATTGCAAAATATATCCCTGGCTCGCTCTTTCTGTCCACACAAAGTGGATACTTCTAATGTTGGATATGCCCTATACAGGTTCATGTTGGATGATGTTTTTCACAGTGACCTTAAAAAAAACAGTTTGGAAGCTCCATTTGCCTTGTTGTTCTCTGCAGTTGCAGTTATAAACAAGTAATGACCATCCTAAAAAAGTTGTTTAAATTGTATAATTATAGATTATGTGTAAACTGCCATATCTTTGGCATCATCTGCAGCAATGGTAAGAGTCTCTTCAGCTTTTTAGAGAAAAATTTTTTTTTCTATTTATAAGTTTGGAATGAAAATAACTTTTTTTTTTTATAATGCCAGTTAAAATATTTTTACTAGACTGAACCTAATCAGAAACTTGATTTGGGAAATCACAATATACCAATTAATTTCTCATTGTCACAACACAAGGATTTAAAAAAAAAAAAGAAAGGTAAAAAGCTGTGCAGCACCTCTCAGTGGACACAAGTTATTCTTTAAGTCTCACTATAGTCACTGTGCATCAGCCTGAAAGAAGTAAAAGGTGGTACTAACCCTAGTTCTGTGCAAATAATAATTTTACTTCACTTAGGAGAGATTGGATATGAAGTGTTTAGCCTGCATTTATTTTTCATGGCTGCAGAGAAACCTTAGTCTTAGCTAACAGTTTACAATATTTGACTGACTGTAGCAGGGTAGTGCTTGTGTCTGGGTAGCTTAAATTTAAATTTTAAACAGATTTTTAAAAATTTCTAATTACAAGTCAGAGGAATATCTGTAGCATCTCCCATCAGCAGATCAATTGAATATGACATTGTTAAGCCTTTTTGTATTTACCAGACTTGGTTCTTCAGTTACTTCATGTAGGTGGATGTGGTAAAAACAAGTAAAGTCACTGCTGAAGCTTCTGCTTGTGGTCATTTGCCAAGATAGGGTTGAAATCTAGACATTTCACTTCCATATGAACTGGTTAATCAACTGACAAATGTATGGTTAAATCAGACACGCAGAGCAAGTATTCGAGTGGCTGAACGTTATCTGAAAAGGAATTTACTTTGAGGTAGCAGATGATGGGCCAAAAATCTGTTCATCCCCTGTGTAGTGTTAATAAGATGAAGCAAGGTGTGGGATGGTAGTTTTCGTTCAGTCTGAGGTTGTTTTTTCTGGAATCAGGTATAAAATTGCTCAAGAAGGTTGGGTAGCTGCTTGAAGTTTCTAAATGTTTCTAATTCCATGGAACATCACTGATGGGACACTCTCTCTTACTAGATTTAGGGCAAAAGATGACTCTTTTGACATCCTGAAAGTTCTAGAAAATCTGATGTGACCATAAAGCACCACTGAAAAATTTCTGGGCTGAATCCAACATTGGCTTTAGAAAGTAGCTTCTCCTGAGGTTTGATTGTGTGGAATATCTGATATTCAGGATTTTTGGAAAAAAACCCCACTTTGTTTTGGTAATTGAACTGATAATGAGATGTTCTTCAGAAAAGTAAAAATGAGGATTGAAAACTTTGTTGCGGGGCTGTTTAATCTGGAGAAGAGGAGGCTGAGGGGGGACCTTATTGCTCTCTACAACTACCTGAAAGGAGGTTGTAGTGAGGCAGGTGTTGGTCTCTTCTCCCAGGTAACTAGCGATAGGACGAGAGGCAATGGCCTCAAG
>Ga0065711_1012605_pt1 | contig 11678 bp, 3 predicted proteins | sample Hoacrofraction12_FD_59098 | JGI IMG/M metagenome (GOLD analysis project Ga0065711, IMG submission 59098) | Hoatzin crop microbial communities from Cojedes, Venezuela - Epithelial fraction 12 v2 (version 2) | ecosystem: Host-associated > Birds > Digestive system > Esophagus > Crop | place... | reverse complement strand
CGGTCAGCTGCCCATGCTCCTCTGCAGCAATGCCAGTGTCCTTCTGAGATAATGAGCATATCGCCACTGCAGGGCACTTTTTCTCAATGTGGTGCCTCAGATCCCAGATCCGCACAGAAAAACCTAAGCCATGCCACAAAGCAGAAGCTATCAGGTTATTGCAGGGTTCCAGTAGAGAGTGATATTGAACTGCGTCTCCCAGGGCAGCTCCAAGCTAGAACTGAGCCAGCATCCCCAAGGAATGTAGGATTTTATTGTGGAATTCCAGTGTCAATCACTCATTCAGCATTAAAGATTAAATACAAGTAGAAAGATGAAAGTCAACAAAAAGCAACTGAAATACATTACAATTGTTTCTCAAATACTTTGTGTATTTTTAAAATCAATACACTTCGTAGGAGTAAGATCTGTAATTGTTGAAACAAAATAGAGCACAGATCGTAGAAGCCTTGTCATGCAATTTTGCTTTCAGTTGTTTATCTCAACAAATATTTCAGTACAGTTTTTACATATTTAATTTTTGTAACAGAACACAGATATGTATTTGTCAATAAAGAAACATCTTTAAATGTTTAAAAAAGCCTAATTAAGGAAATACTACTTCCTTGATAATCAGATGAAACATTTTGGCATAAACCCTCTCAATTTCTGTAGATCTCATATTTTATTTATAACCACTGTGTTTTAAACATTTGAGCTTCAGTTTATAACATTTGAAAGACTAAAATATGGTTATCAAGTATGACTAAGTTAAAAAACAATAGCGGCTTAGCTAATGCTAGTCTCAGACGATAGATCACTTGAATACGATATAAAAATAATCCTTTCTGGGGATTTGGGACTTACTCTTTTCTCGTGTAGGACACTGCAATTTGTCAGTGAACCATAGTCAGGTCAGTGCACTGAGTTTGTGCCAGACAGCTATGAGAAAAATTTCCTTTTAAAAGCAAATTGCAGATCTGAGTCTTCTTTGAATAGGGTATAAACAAGGTGCATTTGTTTTTTCCAAAACACAATTTCAGTTTTACATAAAATAGTGAGGTAATACTATCCTGCTATCTCCTGTTAGAATCAGTTCATTTCCATAGAATATGGCTTTATTCAGCCATAGCTATTATTTAGTACCAGTGATTTTAGTGTGCCCTAAATATTTAGGAAATGGTTAGTAAGAATCTTCTTTTTTTAGGACAATAGCAAACAGAAGCCACATGAATTTTATTTCAATATTTTTTTTCAACAATCCATTACATAAAGAAGAAATATCATGTGATTTAGGTAAATAATGATATGTCACAACTAATGACAGTAAATACTCATACTGCAAAATTTGCAAAGAGACCACAGGTATAAATAACCTGCATAAATCCCTCAGCTAATAATCTGATACACCTAACAAACAAAACAGCCAAGATTACTCATAAATGATATGTGAAAACAGATTAAAAGTATTTGCCACCAATAATTTTTCTTGATTTGTCCACTCCCTATAGTTTTCTAAACCTAGTCCACCAGCTTCTGCAAAATTCGTGTTAAAATATAAATTACGTAATCTTATGTAAAATAAAATTCTCAATATTTATTTTGTAACTCATTTAGCAGGCTTGAGTCCTGTTATGATATCATATGTACACATCAATATCCTTTCTGTACAATCTCACAAGACGATCAACTCATTGAACATCCCAAAGAGCTGGAGACCACGGAAGACAGCCAGAGACGCGAAGAATCGCACAAACACCAGAGGGCTAGGAAATAGCCAATGACAATGATAAAAAATGAAAATGACAGCAGATGAGAACTCAAAGAACATCAGGAAAAGCTTGAAAGCGTTCTATTGTTCTTGGGATATTTCTACTGCCTGCAGTTATACTACGGGTCAAACCTTAGAAAAGTATGGCTTAGGAAAATAGGAGAAGAATGAGAAGAGATTCAGTTGTAAAGAAGAAACAAAATGGTTTAAACAGGTATCTTTGAAGCTGTTTAGTTAAAGAAACTTTTAAAATACATTTTAAATGCATCTCAAGCAGGTGGGGGAACTGCAGAATAGCAGCACTGTGTTCTAAAGAAGACAAATAAAAAGACTGCTGAACTTCCAGTAAGACGGAAATTAGTGAAGCGCATTCTTTTATCTGGGTGGTGTCCTCTCATCAGTAAAATGGACTGTAACAGGCATAAATCCCGCGCAGGTGATTGGAAACTGGATCCTACAACGGATGTGTTTTGGGCTTTTGTATGCTTGGGCCATAAACACTATAAAGGCAGAAAAAGAACAAGGTTTCTAGAACACAGAAAAAGAGTGAAACTTATTAAAACTCTTATTTTGAGCTTTTATATTAACTTTTAAAAGCACTCTGTGCTCGGGTGCTTCAGCTGTAACACATAAACCAAAAATCTCTCCATGAAATCAACTTGTCCGAAAAATAACCACAGCGATCACCATTTGCAGTTCCAATAGCTCTGCACTTCCACAGTGTATTCCACAGGATCCTTGATGTATTCACAGCTAATTTCTTAAATGTCACAACAGCTTTATGAAAGTCTGCAGCATCACTGGAATACCAATATTTTTGCAAAAGACAGAGAATGTTAACCTCTCATATCAATATGAAAAAGAGATTTAAAAATTGCTTATTCCAGCCATAAACTGCCATACATCCCTTTAGTACGGGTTACCTTTCTTTCCTCTCACGGAAATATTTTGTAAAAAACAACTGAGCAAAGAACTAATGTATCATCTCTGCAAGATATTACAACTGTGTGAGTAAAATCTTGTGAGGTACCACCTTTCAAATGGCTAAACCTGCAATGTCAAACGGCTATAGGGGATGGGGACACGACACATATGTCTCGGCATCCAGGTCGAAGAACCTTGGGTAATGATCTCCCACTGACAAAGCATTATTTAGGTGACAAAGTTCCAGCCAGTTTTAGATTATTGCACCACAGATCTCACGGCAAAGTGAATCCCAACATCAGGGATAGTCTGGCTGGCTGGCACTCGTAATTGCTACTCATGAAAACAGCAAATCCGTCTGCCTAACAATTTCCGACGCCTCTCCCTGTGCTCGGCCTCTCCCGCTGCCCTTTCGCAGGTCGCTCACTCTGGAACGCTGGCAATCAGTTCGCATGCGAGCGGGTTGGCTCAGCAGCTCCCAGGCGGTGAGGGGAGAACAGGCAGCTTCAGGAACAAGGTTATTTTGCCTGGATAGGGATTTTGAACACGAGCAGTTCTTTCTGTAAGCCAAAACCAAACTGTCAAATCCTAGATGAGAAAAAGAGATCCTAAGACACAGATTAATTTTTTTCCATTAGAATTTTTAGTTTCCCTTCTAAAGGTCAGTTCGTGACTCCCTAACTAATGAGCAAGGATATATTCCCGGAGTCTTCTGGGATCTGCCACAGCCCATCTGACCAAAGGTGTAGCTACTGATCTGTGACGTTCCAGACAGATGAGGAGCTGCAGCTCGTATCAAAGCTTGTGTGGCAGTTCATATTTGCCAATATATCTTTCAGGCTAAAAAGACGTGATTTCCTCCCCGGTGATTTCACAAGTAACTTTCATCAATAGCTTGTTGTAAATTTGGCCTGGCAAGGGTTCGCAAGAACATACTTGCCAAGACACAGAGGTTTCCTTTATGAGACTATATATGTTTTAGTCTTCTCTGGATGATAATATGAACCCTAAGTAAGTATTTCTGAGTTTATCCCTCTAGGACTCCAGAAAGAATAAAAAGGAAAAGAGGGCATGCATCTCTGACTTGCTTGCTAATGTACACATTTATGACACTGTGCTCCCTTCAGTCATTTTTGAGTACTTTGCCGCTTAAAAATACATGTATTTAAAATGAAACAAACCCCAGAAAAGCTAAAACTCACTGTTCTGCTGTGTCATATAAATACTCCATTAAATGCTGCAACTGAGATACAGCACTAGAATCTTCAGCGTTCCCAACATTTGTAACGTGGCCCTTCCCTGTTATTTAAAGCCTATTCTATATAAAAAGCAGCAGTAGTTTCAAATTGTTACTCTAAGATAATTTTTTCCTGCCATACTTTAAAAAAGAGACATCTTCTAATCCCTGTGCAGAGTAACCCTTACCACTCATTGTCTTCTATTTTTCTGCTACATTTTCTCATCTGTTTTAATACATTTTGTTACGGATGTTTGAACTGTAATGGCTTCTTTTAATTCTACTTCATATTTTTTCTGTGTCCTATGGCAGTCGTCTCATCCTGTTTGAAAGCTTTTCAAAGCACTATGCACTACGCTGCCTGCAGCTTACCACACTCTGCCACGGCTGGAAAGCAGGCAAGAACGCCGGATGAAACATCACCCTGTGCTCTCCGGCCTCGAGACTTCTGGTTTAGCAAATCTCAGCAGAAGACCCCTCGCTGACTCCCGCAGCCGCAGCGGGCCGGGCTGAGGGCGGGGGAGATGCTGCTCGCTTGGCTGGATGTTGTTCATCCAACACTCTCTTCTCACCAGCTCGGCAAATTTCCTTTTGCCATCTCACACTAAAATCTAAGCAAAACCGAAGAAGTCTGCTTATGCTTACCAGGCAGGTTTCTTCCAAATTTTACAGTTATCATTAAAAGCTACATTTTGATTAAGGAAATTATGAATTACAATAAAGTGCAAGGAACATGCAAAATGAATAATTAACATTGTATAGACTTCAGCATCATAATTAAGATTAAATGCTACATATATTCAAACTGGATTAGCACATCCACTGAAGGCTGTTATGTGCTCAGTAGGAGAGTCTATGCATTCAAAAAATAATGTTTTACGAGGAGTATTCTAGCAACATTAAGCATAAGCTTGTCATATATAAAATGATTAACGTTTTATATAAAAAGAAGCTGTTCCAGTAAATGAAGTCATTTCATCTCCCTGCTGCTTCTACCTTTAGGAATATACTGTAAATGGAAAGTGGCTCAATGTGAGGTCTACTTAAATAGAATATGAATCCTCTTGTTTGAAGTTAATGAGACTTGGAAACCTGCTTTTAAAAAAACTGTTGTGATTTTAAATCACAAATTTCATTAAGATTTGCATGCAGCACGTACATTCTTGTTCTACTAACACTTCCACATTCTTAGCTACGTAGGGCAGGATGTCACCTTGTTTTTCCTGATCTTTGTTTGCAACGTGTCCAGGGCTTACAGCTACTCCTGAGTAAATCTCAACTGATCTCAGTCCTCCAAGAGCACACGGGCGGCCCCCATGAGAACACTGCTTGAATTTAAGCACATGCTTAAGCAGGCGTTGCTGAAAGCTAGGAAGCACCTGCATTGCTTGTAGGACTATTGCTGTCCACCTTCAAGGACTTGTCTCTTTATAATGGGGAGGATTGCTTAAAAGAACCTGCAGTGATGGGCAGCGGGTGAAGTGTGACTCCACAAAAATGCTCGAACGCAACGGCGGCGTGAAAAGTGACTCCTTGGCTACTGATTACGCAGTCATTTTGTCCAGGCTGAGTACGTGCAGATTGCTGGGGTATTACTCTCAGCAGCGAAATGCCCGCCTGCAGACGGGGTGCTGACAAGCTGCCAGCTGCTCCAAGCTGACAGATCAAAGGAGAAATGGACTGCAATTTTCTCCTCAAGAGAACGGAAGAAGGCAAGGTTAAATCACGCCTGCTTAGAGGAGTGACAGGAACGTCGGATGTAGAGAAGGCAATATATGTATTGCTATTGTTTTAAATCTGCTTCATCTAAAAAAGGAGCCGCTCTTGAGCACGCACCGCTTCCGAAGCGGGAAACCCAGGTCAAACATGGTGGGAAAAAGATTATCCCTTACGCTTAATGCCATTAACTTTTGACTAAAGTGATTTTGGTTGTGAAGTCACACAAAAGGGGATAACTCTCGTTATATTACAAGTTAATAAACTATTTGGCAGACTTTGCCCGCTTGCCATCGTTAGATGAACAGGTTGTGTGGCTGGGCGTAGGCTCTCCAGTAAGAGAGATTAATCGGCACGAGAGCGCACACGCGGCGCGGCACGCAAGCGCTCCTTCAGACCAAAGCTGCAGTCACTGCTCTCTTGCCAGCGCTGCCTCGCGCACGAGAAGGGCTGGCCGGGATCCCCGCTGGGCCCCTGCCCAGACGCAGGTCGTTAGCACTGCTCTCAGCGACAGCAGGCACACCGCCTTCCCGTAACCTCAGCGTGCCCGACCAAAGCACGGCTCTCCTCTGCTGCTCCTGGCACGCTAAGGGACTCTTTGTAGCCTTTACCCGCTGACGCTTTCGCGTAAGTGCAGAAAGGATAGCTAGATTCTGATAATATTAAGCATTTCAAAGAAAACAGGGGTTTTTTTCCTGTGAAAAGGAAATGGAAATTGTTTTCCATTTCTATTCTGAATTTACAGCTGTGCCTCCAAAACATTTTTGAAAAACCTCCACACCTGCTTAACCAAATGAGAGGAGGCAGCTCCTGAGGAGCTGTTTTCTCATTTACATTCAGCTGGATTTCACAGAAACACAGAGTTTTACGTCCTCCTGTGGAGTAAATCTTTTTCCTCGTGGTACTAAGAAAAAGTCTATGCAAACATAAACTAATAGTTTAAGAAGTTGAATTGTACCATTCAAATTTTAAAAATATCTTCCTAATGTGGTAAAAAGCGTTGGCAAGAGACATATTGCTGCTGTCTACAGTAACAAGATTTGCAGCTCCCGCACCTGCTGGATCCCGTGTGTTGCTGAGGAAGGGCGAATAAGCCACAGACCCCAGACATCCCATTTGCTCCTTGCACAGTGATCGATACAGCTTGAGTATTGTCTATGATGGAGACCCCTAACANCGTACGGGCAATAAACATATTCTCATGCTAAGGCAGGCCAGGGTCAGGATGGCCTTTTTGATGAAGGCTGCATGCAGGCACAGGTAATAGGGCATTAGGTGAACTCCTTTACTACGTCTCTGTGAGAGTCGGGGAGGCAGGAGCTGCTACCGGCACGCAGGAAGGCAGCACCGAGCCGTGGAAACCTGTTGGTGTGTGAGGCAGTGGCTCCCGGCCCAGTCCCAGAGCAGCCGCACGCTGGCGTGGGCACGTGGCAAGAGCCAGCGCCCGGGCTTCGGCTGCCTGGGAGCAGGGCGAGGGTGGGAGACTGCTCCGGGATGCAGAAAGCTCTGTTCTCCCTGCTCTCACCGCAGCTCGTGGGCACTGAAACTGTCAGAGGGAGACAGGCTGATTTCGGAGTCACTTTATGCTATCTTGTGTCGTAGCTGCTTTTAATTTTAAAGACTGAGTTCAATCGTTTAGAATAGCCCAGGAACTTTGGGATTATTAGGAAATCACAGGTGTAGCCACTCCTTTATAATGTGAAATGTTCACACAGATACAACTAGATCAATCTTCTAGATTGCATGATTTTGAGAAATCTTTCTCCAAAAACAATGTGCAAGTCTGGAAGGAAAGAAAATGACGAAGCGGAGTTCAAGTCTCAGGGACCAACCCGTAGGAACTCTCAGTGTGGCTTGTCTTACCAGATATCAAGCCTTCCTGGAGCTGAGGAGTAGCTCAGCAGCTAGGATAAAAAGCACAGAGTAATTTTCATAAAGCTTGGCAATTTTTTAATAAAAATTTTGCCACTGGGAATGCCCTATCAGCCCAAAGGTATGCAGGCAGGACCCAGAAGGAATCCACTGCGAGAGCACGTGCCGGAGCTGTCAGGGAGGCCCGTAGCTATGCAGAGCATGGGTGCTGCTCTGCTATGGCCGTCCCACCTCCCGGGGAGAGCATCAGGTTTCAAAGGGCAAAAATGAAGCAACAGATTATCTTTCCACTTCAAAATTATAAGATCTATCTGCCTACTCAGGCATTGCAAATTTTCCTTCATTTTTGTCATTGGCAGAATGAAGTGCATTATTCACCTGTTAACTTTGCTAGGCAAAAAAAGCTCATTTTTCTATGTACCCTTACATACATCCAAGGTAATGCAGCTCTTGGAAAAGAGAATGAGACAGGCTTAGGATGCTGAAAAGTCCTGCTCAAATCACAATATATTCCTAAAACTTAAACCATACTTGACAGTCAAATCATTTTAGATATTGGAGTGCAGCAGGCTACGAGGAAGGTGGTCTCCAGTGACACAGAGAATAACCAACATTGCGTGTGTGAGCAGAACGGAAGCTGCTACGACCAGAACTTCGCATCTGTAACAGCGGCGGTGGCAACATCGTCCGCTCACGCTATAAACACACAAATGGCTTTTGGTTTTCTACTTGTATCGTAATTTTATGTAGCTATTGCAGAGACGTTGAAGGAAACTTCCAAGAGACTTTTCAAAGCTCAAAAAAAAATTTTGATTTGTAACAAGACTAAAAAGAAACATTGGATCCAAGATTAATCTTGATCATGCAAATTCACTGACCAGTTCCCAACAGAGAAAGTAATCACAAAGAAGAGATTCATCCAGTAGCATCAATGGGTGTTAGCATTATATCAGGAATAAACCTCATGTTGCTAAGAAAAAGCTGTGAAACATCTCTAAAATAAGAATAACTAACAAGCGTGGTCCCTTGTTGGAAGTTCTTACTACATTTCTCCGGCTGGTGAATACTTCAGCCACGTATCTACCCCAGGCAGTACGACCAAGCGATAGCAACAACTAAGGGTACAGACAACGCTGTGAAAAAAGTAATTCCTGCTGCTTCTTGCGAAGGTTCTGGAGTGTTTTTTATAGGCTTCTCTGCAGTTGTTTTAGAAAGCACAGAGAAACCAATTCCAGGAGGATACAGGTAAATAAACAGCAAAACTGAGAAGGGCAGATTGAGAAAATCTTCAACTTGGAGTGCAAATGATTTTTTGTTTAGAAATGCAGTTCGCATGCAAAATTACTGTATGGATTTATAAAATCTGTTTAGATCTCAAGCTCAATGTCAGAGACTACTACCACAGCTATAAATTAGTTTTATAGTGATACAATTGCAAGTGCTAATACTACATAGCATTAATAGCCTTATCAATTACAATGCCATAAACATATTTTATAGCATTGTAAATTTTGATATTAACACAATCAGGCATCGATAGTAATAATTCAAAGTTTCCTGTTACGTGTTTAACTTCAAATTTGATGTGAATGTGGATCACCGCACACAATAATTTTCACATGCCAATTTTAAATACTATCTGAGACAAATAAGCTCTCTTAAATGGAAATATTTCAGGTGGAATCAGCCTTCATTAAATTAAGCTATTTTATGCTGAAAATGGTACCAAGGTAAAAAATTTAGGTTCTTTTTCATTAAGCCAGGTGGTATTGATCTGTAAAATCAGAGAGAAACACAAAATCTTGAACAATACAGGAAAACTATTGTCTTTTTCAGTTTAAGGGCAAGAAATTGCGCATAAAAGAGCATAGAGAGGAATGTGATACATTTACATTTATTTAACAAAATCATACTGCAGTTGGCCCTGCTGAAGAATCCTTAGTAAGCCTTTTAAGGCTATCTCTGGTTTTGAATTCACAGACCTCATTAGACAAAGCGAGTTGGGGTCATATTTCTGGCCGAGTCAATCCCCACTGTTCCTATCTTTCCCTACACAGAGGCACAACAGGGTCTGTCCAGGCTAAAGCCAGGGTCAGGCACAAAGAACATTTTTTTCACGAAAATTTTAACTTTTTAATGAAAAGAACATTTTTGACTGGAACATTCCTGGCTTATCTGGTAAACTGTGGTCTTCCCATTGCACCGTGCCTGCAGCTCAGCATGCCACCGCAGTATTTCCACAGCAGGCTGCTATTACTCAACCCCCGCACTCCAAATATTTTTCTGCAAAAAATCTAGAAGTACAGTCTTCTGCTAAGTGACTCTAAAATGATATTTTGAGGTTGTCACATTTACTATTTTATAAGCATAACGTATCAGATGTACTAAATGTTCGAAATAAAAAAATGGCTTAAGGTAAAAAATGCTACTGTCACACTGCTCAAAGGTTATCAGATTACAAGTTTCAATTAACTTGAAGCTACCCAGGTAGTGATCGCACTCGGAATGGAACTGTGCAGACTGAGGCAAAATCTTTTGTCTGAGCTACTTTCGTCTTGGCCTCTGCTATTGTACCGCTCACTCAGGATTAATGCTTTTGGTAAATTTACCAAAACGGACTGGTATGTTCACACTTAAGGTGTCCTCAGCTTACCCTGAAGGAAAGGACTTACTGGCCTGACAAAAATGAGAGGACAGAAACGTCCTCACAGTAGACAGACAAAGTTCTGCCCCATCTTTGGTCTACTGTTCAGCTAAGGCCTCAACCTAGTTAGAATGAACACTGATTACTACGCTGTCGCTGCAGCAGTAGTCAACTGGAGCTGTAAAGCCCAACTGGGCACTTGGGTGTGTTCCCAGGCGAACGACGTGATTTGCACTGACCTCTATGACTACTGAAGTGTTGATTATTTTTTTCTGGTGGATTGGCTACTCACATCAAATTAGATCAGTGGCACATTATGGATGGCATTTGTCAGTTTATACTAACCAAGAATTTGGCTCCATTTATGTTTTCTCTTTCCCATATTCTCACCAAATGAGAAGCATTCTTTTGAAAATGGCCTTCAAGTCTTACATAGGTTGTATTGTTTAAATCTGCTTCAGCATGGAAAGAATGGAAGCTAGTAAATAGGATGTAATTTTTACAAAGTAGGGGTTCAGAATTTATAAAGGACAAATTCAGAAAACTTCATGTAGATTGGCAGGAATGCTTAAAAAGAGTAGAATCAGCAGATGCATGGATATACGATACAAAGGGGATAAGTACGCACGCTTGCGGGGTAGTGATACTCTACAGAACTAATATGCATTTTCAAATACTTTACTAATAGGGAAAGTTTATGATCTGATATCCAAAGAGTTTTCATTACCATCTTTTATAAAGTGCTCTTGAAATTAAGCTGCCGTGGTATACAAAATAAAGCCATTGCATGGATTTGTAAGCAAGCAAAGGACCTGAAATAACATTTAGGTAACAAATGGTCAGGTTTTAAAGTCAAAATCCTGCAAAGAACTACGGTGGGAACTGTGCTGCTCAACGTGTTCATAGATTACCCATGCAAGGGATGAAATTTTCTAATGATACAAATTTATTAATCATAGTAAAAATGAAAGGTGAGAGGACTTACAGAATACATAATGATATTTAGTGTCTCAATGATAAAATGGCAGAGGAAAATCAGTGTTGATAAACGCAAAATAATGCTTACAGGAGAAACAACTATAACCTAATATATAAAATAATGAGATCTAACTAGCTATTACCACTCAAGGAAGTCTTGAAGTTACAACAGATATTTCAATGAAAATATTTGCTTAATGTTCAGTAGGAATCAAAAAGTTGCCTAAAAAGCTGCATTTTTTTTTCCCCTGGAAATAGAAATCTGTCAGTATAAAAGACAAGTAAGACACAGTTAGGCTATCTGCATGCAGGAATATCAGCCCATCTCTGGCAATACTTCACAGAATCCCAGCATGGTGGGGGTTGGCAGGGCCCTCTGTGGGTCACCCAGCCCAACCCCCTGCCGAACCAGGGTCACCCAGAGCAGGCACAGCACCGCGTCCAGGCGGGGCTGGAATATCTCCAGAGAAGGAGACTCCACAGCCTCCCTGGGCAGCCTGGGCCAGGGCTCCGTCACCCTCAGAGGGAAGAAGTTCTTCCTCATGTTCAGCTGGAAC
>Ga0065711_1048682_pt1 | contig 11679 bp, 5 predicted proteins | sample Hoacrofraction12_FD_59098 | JGI IMG/M metagenome (GOLD analysis project Ga0065711, IMG submission 59098) | Hoatzin crop microbial communities from Cojedes, Venezuela - Epithelial fraction 12 v2 (version 2) | ecosystem: Host-associated > Birds > Digestive system > Esophagus > Crop | place... | reverse complement strand
TGGAAACATTCAAGGCCAGGTTGGGCAGGGCTCTGAGCAACCTGATCTAGTTAGTGGTGTCCCTGCTCGCTGCGGGGGGGTTGGACTAGATGACCTCTAGGGGTCCCTTCCAACCCAAAACTTTCTGTGATTCTATGATTCTATGTTAAGGTTTCATTTAGTGATTACCCTTCTCTATCTATTAAACAAAACTAATGAAAAGTGGACGATAGTTTAGTAGAATGATGGACCACAACTGTTGTTATGTGCGCTCTGAATGATGTAGACAACATATATGTAGATTATGTACTTTGTATTAGCTAAAGTACAGCAATGTCATCTGGCAAAAATGTGATAAACGTATTGTACAAATCAAATACGATTAAAATGAAGAGTTATATAAAGTAGAATTTACGATCTCCTTTTGGAATGTTAAAATAGTTATTTAATCCTAAGGCCAGAAAACAACCTTTTGCTTTGATTCAGTTTTCCTTGTAAAATATAAATACTAACAGCGGGCTATTTAGAGAATCGGTCACAAGCGTGTGCATACCTATGTACAGGTACAACAATAATACAGCAAAGCGTGCCAGGCTGTTGTACATCCACTCTAATAATGGGGCCCAGCTCTCAAAGACATGTAAATCAAAACCAGCAGCTGCTGCATTGTAATGCTACAGTCGTTGCTGTCCTTCTGCAGCCTGTCCTTGTCCCTGAGTTACTGTCGTAGAGCCCACACCTGTGCCCCGAGGACTACACTTCCATCTCATTTGTCGTGTGAGTCTTCATATTTCTTCTTTGTAAGCTGGAGAGGAGTGGAGGGGAAGGCAGCTGGGGATGACCGCACTTGGTAGGCTGCAGCTGTATCTGGTAGCTTTTGGCTGCTGGAGTCAATAGGCTGCTTAGATCATGGGGTGGTAAATGCTTCTTTAGTAGCAGTGCTGGCTTAGTTCTGTTTTGGTTCCTTCTCCTTATTGCTATACCTCTGAAGATGCTCATACAGCTGTTTGTGGGTCTGCAGGGTGGACTCTATGAGGTTGAATACAGCTTTTATTTTGCCAGGTTACTTTTCATGTGGACTAGTTCCACAGCACAGCTGAGGCGTAGCTCGGTGCAGCTCCCAGTGGCCTTGGCACAGCTCAGTGGACAGTGCTGGGAAGGGGGAGGTGGTGCTGTGGCTGCCTCCACCACTGGAAGCAGTGTTCGTCAGGCTGGGCCCCGAGAATCTCAAGGTGAGCTTCTTCCTTAGCGGAAGACCACGTCACAACGGCGTGGTCCTGTCTTTATCCAGACCACATCTCCCCACTCCTCTCTTGCGCTGGCAGGGATGTCTTTGTTTCGATCGAAAGTTGATCACTTGTTTTGCAGGACTGTTTTCAAATAATTGCATGCCTTGATCTGTCTCACCTCGCAATTGCACAAATGTCCAATTCAGCACAAGGCAGGAGTGGGAGTCTGCAGCTGGAGCGGAAGAGGAGGATGAGGGAAATCAGGACTGTTTCAGCCCCAGTCTAGAGTGGCTTAACTCATTGTGGAGCTGCATCCTCTCTGGAAATCATGCCTTTATGCCCCAGAACCACTGTGTGCTCTGGAAGTAGCAATTATTCAAAAAGGTGACTTGCGCTGCTTGTGAAATAAATATATACCAGCCAATATAATGAAGACAATAAAATACATCAAATTCCTAGAAAACTCCACAGTGTATCTGAACATTTAATTTCATGCCAATCTGCCAAAGTTCAGAAGGAAAATTTTGGATTTGAAGATGTCCCAAGGATGTCAACCTGAAGGAGCAAACAGGTAGGTCCACAAGAGCAAGGCCCCTCACGCGCAGCGGTGTTCGTGTTTAGATTAGGTCTCCCTTCTTTTGTACAACAGTTTAAATCATCCCCTCAAATAAACATGTGCTCCTGCTGTCTGACCTGTCCTGGTCTCTGGAGTGTATCAATCCTTGTCTGTTTTTCAAACCTCATGCCTTTGTACCTTTGGCTTCAGCATCGCTGACTCTCAGCCCATCCCATCTAAGTCCTTGCCGTGTCCCGGCGTTGCCCGAGGTGACAAGGAGGCAGCCTGGCTGTCACTGAACAGCCTCTTGTGCTTCTGTCCCTCCTGGCTCCATGCCAGTGTGCTGTTCCTCCCAGGGCTGCGGGAGGGGAGAGCATTTTCAGCAAAAGGCAGAGTGGGAGGTGAAAGAAAGAGGAAAAAGAGAAAGGAAGAAAAAAAATTGAAGATTTATGGAGTTTGTTGCATCTCCCTCTACAGACACCTTTTGCACCCCCCAGTCTGGGAGTGCCACAGCGCTGTAACACTACTGTGTATTAGTGAGTGCTCTTCTTTCTGGTGATTGGGATCAACACCATTTAGAAATGAGCTGCATTAAAAAATAAAACTTGAATTCTACCTGTCAGTGCTGGTGCCGATTGCAGAGCCCTGACTGACTGAACTGTGTGTGGTGCTGCACATCTGGAATCACACCCATCCGCTCGGCGTTCGTCTCTGCAGCTCCCGCTGTGTGTCCCTGTGCCAAGTGGCAGCCTGGCGCTGGAAAGAGAGGAGCAGGTGGAGCTGGAAGGAAGATCTGAGGAAGCAGGCAGCAAGCTTCCCACTGGGCATTGCTAGATGAAAATACTTCCAGTCATAGTTGCCACAAGAACTACTACGCAAGATTACAACTATCTATTTAACCTCCTTAAGCTTGGCTGTTAGTTTAATAACAGCTTACAAACTGTTCCATCCGATTGTCCCAAATCCAGGATTGCATCTGTGTTGGCAAATTGCCCGATGCAGCTAGTTAGCCTATGTCTTCTAGCATCTATCTTGTGTGTAGCATTTACTTTGGGATGGTAGACAGCTAGCCGTGTGAGGAATTATTCAGACGCAGGTTTTACCTTTGTTTTCATGCCAGCCCATCCTCTTAGGGTTGAGTTTAGGGTGCATTTTTGGTCAATATATTTTTAAATAGAACTTAATAAATCTGCAAGAGAAACATGAATATTTCTCTAGCACTTAATGCTGATCCAAGTCCAGAAGAAAAAGAGTTCAGTATATAACTGATAAGAGGACTAAATTTTAAAATTTTTTGAATTTTAGTGAGTGTTTTCAGGTCCTGCAGGAGGTTTATATAAACGTATGGGGAAGATTATCGCTTATCTTCATGGCACTAATGCATGTGCTTTAGTAGTAGAAAGATCATTTTCCCTGTAGATACATCATTTTTTGTGCCTTTCTGTTTTTATTATGTGAAAGGAGGAGAGTCTTACCAGCTCTGAGGTTTTCTGAAGAACTGTGTTTTGATCACAGCATAATAATCTTCCTTAAACTGCAGACAAACCGGACAGCTTCGTTCAGTTTAATGGCACAAGATTTAAGGAGCTTTCCAATATAACAGCTTCACTTCTTTTATTATTTATGTCATAATTGATCTTTTGTTTACTGATTATGTTGTTTCCAGATTAGGAACGTGATACCAGAGATCAGCTGGAAGGGACATTTGCACAGATATATTTGTGTCTTTTGTTACTGTATTTTAATACGAATTTCTTAATGGAGGTTCCAGCATTTACTAGCAAAGCAATGATTGTGAGATACGATTTCTTGGTAAAGGCTTTTAGATAAACACCGTGCTAAAGACACATTTTGTAATACTACGTTAGGTTGACTATACAGTTACATACTAGAGTAAATACTATTCAATCTTAAGCCAAAACTCCAGTCCAGTGCTTGATTTTTTATGTGCTGTGTTTCAGCCCAAATCTTACACTAGTCTTTTTCTTAGTTTCACCCAATAGACTATAGATATTGAAAGTAAAATTAATGGAATGGTTATGAAGAAAACTGCAATTTTATAGCATATTTAGTCAGGGACCTGAGCCATTGGATTTTTTTTGTAAATAAGGTATATAATCCCAAAATAATTGAGAAACTTGCTTGTATAGTTCTCAAATACTTTTTCTCTAATGCATTTTTCTGTAACATAATCTAAAAATACGCGGCAGTCGTGGGATAAAGTATTTTATCAGTGCTTATTTGGGATGGCTTTGTCATCCAGCTGTGGCTTTATAAATTGCCAAAAAAGTCCCATAACAGTAATGCTAAGAAGATCACATTACCATGCATAGCTTTTACTTTGTGTCTTGGGTAACTTATGGAAATGGTGTGAGCTTGCACACAGGGCTAGCTTTTAATATCCCGAAGTGATACATGTGTGCTCTGGAATATGTTTGTGTCTTTAATTCTGCAGGTTATTTATATCACTGTGTTGTTTCAAAAATCAAAAAAAATGTAAGGTAGGAAATTCTTAATGTAAAAGTTTTTTCATATATCTTTGATACAAGTGGATTTCCACCAGGGGTATAATTGAATTAGGGAATATATGGAATAAAAATTTAAAGCAGGCATGAATGCCTGTTTAACCTTCCGATGGGATTATATAACAAGTGATTGAAAGGAAGGCATTCTTAGTTTACACACTTTTTGGGTAACTGTTGATTCTCAGTGCTTGCAACAGAGGCAATTGCATATCAGCTTTTCCCGCTTTATGTGCACTTCTGTGACAGAGCCAAGATCATATTAACGCAAAAATTTTTTAAACTTTTTAACTGAAACTTGAAGCCACTTATGGAAGAAGTAAGAATCGCAGCTTTTATTTGACAGCCAGTAGGTAGCTGTCTTCTAATACCTGTTTTCATGGTTTTTCTTTCCAATGCTGAAGTAGTGGCAATGGTAATTCTGAATTGTTGTTACTACTGTCAGATTGTTTTTTAAGGATTTGTCCTGCAGTAGTATTTTACTGGCTGTAGTATACCTGGAGTCCACTTCTCTGAATTTTGCAGTTTTGCGAGAAGCTTGTCTTTGCTCATATGTCAGTTCTGAGACATTCGGTTCTTCGTTTGCTACAGCTTGCTCTTATTTATAGTTAGTATCACAGCGACATGCAGGATATCAAACAGAACTTGAATTCCTTTTGAGCTGGATGGGTCGTATTCCTGCCCTTAAGATTTTGCACTCTAAACAGAGTAGTTGGACAAATGGTAGAAGGAAGATGTGGCCTAAAATGTTGCTATAGGCCAGTAGTACATGGGTCTTTGATCATTAGCATGCTGTATGGTGACTTTTCTTTCATCCTCAGTGCAGCCATTTGAGCTGCAGAAGCAAACAGAACAGCAAACGTTGTAGCAGCCTCTTCTTTTGCAGAATGTAGAAGTGATGAGGGGGAACAGAGAGAACAGTAAACATACTTTGATCCGATGTATCACGCTGACCAAAAAAAGTATCAGTAAGTCAGATTCCTCACTGTAGGGTCTAAACAGAATGTTAATAAGTAGGTTTGCGCATAAATGTAGTGGAAACTTTCTGATTTGGGGGTGAAACGTTAGGGTATTAATTTGTGCATTTTGCAAAAGGGACTTTGGTTGCATACTGATGTCTGAACAAAGTTATTTTTGTCCTGTTGTGTTTTTTTTGTGCTAGTACAGGCTGCTTCTTCGTATAATGTGCCAATGCATAAGTCTCCGTATAGGGATACTCAGTTCTCAGACACAAAGATCTGTATCTAGCAAGAGAGCAGAAAGGACTGGTTATATTCCTTTGGTACACCTTGTAGGTATGGATAGAATTAATTAACATAGTTTTTGCTCAAAAATGACATGCCAGTCCATGACAGCGAAAAGTGTTTGTTCCTGATGACAGTCATTCACTTTCTGTTGGTTCGGAAGGCTTCCCTGCAGGAATTTTAATTGATCTGCACTTACCCAAAATAAATCAGAAATACTGCTGTATCCTAGAGATTAAAGCAGAAGAGGAGATATTGGAGTAGAGAGTATATGATTTTTAAGGTTTGCTTTGAGATGAAACTTGGGACTTGGAGATGCTGACCTGCATTTATATGTGTTTTGAACTGAGTGGGAACATGTGGATGAAGTTACAGACTCAAACACATGAGACCCGCGAACAACTTGAGAAGCAGAACCTTGCTTTGTAGCCCTCTGCCCTGGCTGCTTTGGGACTGTGGACTGGGGAGAGGAAGGCTACCGCTACTTTACAGTAAGACTTTGCTACCTCATTTGAGGTGTTTTTTTTTTTCTCCTGTGGTGATGCTGTTTTGGAAAAGTCAATCAAATTTATTAAGCATATAGTAAAGTATGGAGAACTGTGGGAATTCACTTTGCAGTTCAAACAGATCTAGCCTGTACTTCAAATGCAAGTAATACTAGGCTCACTGTGTACATAATGCAGTAATTTTGGTTCTTATGTGGTGAATATATCAGTGTAAAATGCATATAAGAATTTTCTGAATTAACACTAGCATAAATGAATATACAAGGAGATAGGACTGGTCATCCTGGTTTAGACTAATGGTTCACCTAGGCTGTCCTCTGTCTCCAGTGAGGGCTTTCTTCCAAGGGAACCTTCACTTTCCCTTTTGACTCATGAAAACTCCTTGCATCAACAGCATCCTTGGGAAGAAGTCCACAGTTCTGCTACCCAATTTGTTGAGAAGAAACTCCTGTGCTTTTTTTCGAAGTTGCGTTTTACTAGGCAGTTCCCGAGTTCAAAGGACAGGCAACAGATGATGTCTGTGCAACCTCTGCATCTCCAGGCTTTTGTAGTCTTGTATCATGCCCTGCCTTAAGTTGTCTCTTTGCCAGTCTGGATAGTTGTGGTGTACTGAATTGTTCCTCATACGGAAACCATTCTAAGCCTTTGATCACGTTTGTTTTCTTCTCTGAACCTTTGCTAATTAGTTCTGTTAAGGTGTGTTATATTCTGTGCTGGACATCAAAGTGGAGCATGCTTTTCAAGACAGGGATTAATACAGTAGCAAACAATGTGTTATTATTTGTTCTTTATTCCTTTCCCAATAGTTTTTAACATGCAGTTTATGGCGTTGACTCTGATGGAGTGGTGGGTTTTAAGTTTTCATGGAGCTATCCATCATAAACCCCAGGTCTCACTTTATGACCAATGACATGTAGTGCAATAGAGAACTGTTTTATTTAACAGAAGATTCAGATTAGAATATTTATCAATAATGGATAGCCAAGACTGTTTCCAGTGAACCTGTGTTCAGCAAATTGTGATTGCCTGCTTGAACCCCGCCAAAAGTATTCAAAATTTTATGTTGATGCAAAATAGGGAATCAATAATAGGAAATTCATCTTTCAGTTTGTAGGCTTGTGCTTTTCAAAGTAATATAATCTTGTTATTAAGAATCTCATGTGGAGTGGAATAGGTGGCTACTTTAGGAGTAGTGACTACTTCACATGTTTCGTACAAAAAAAGAAAGATGTAAAATGTGTGGGATTTCTTCCAAGGTATGCAGTGCGTGTGTGTAAGAATGGCCCTGTAAATGTACTGAAGTGTGTTTTAAAGAAGTGATTGTAACACCTTGCTATAAAACACAGTGTGGATGCTTGCACTTACTGTGTTCCTTTCCCTTCTTAACCTTAGAGAATTTCAAGTGAAAGTTAAGGACCTTGTGTCCTTCTCTGCCATAGAGGTGCCAGACGCTTCTGGAAGGAGGGCCAGTTTGAGCAAAAAGGAAAAGACCGTCCCTTCTGACAGCACAACAAGGTGACGAAGTGACTCCGAAGAAATGTAAGTGATTTATAACCGAACTGCGGCTGTGGCTACTGCGGATTTATATGCTCTGAGGGAGGAATACAGTACCATGTTACTGAAATGTATTGCTTATAGACGTAAAACATGGTTTAGCAAAAAATTTGTGGAGCATGCAGAAAATACATACTCTTCCTGTATGTGATGGTAAGCTGTACTATGATTATTTTTTTTATCCAAGTGGCAATTGTTAATGGAATTGAAGTGCTGTAAGAGTCACAAACCTGTTGTTCTACCTTTTTGTACTTATCTAGATCTGAGTTAATTTAGACAGGTAGAAACTAAGCAGCTAAATCTCAGTTAGTCATCCTAGATTCCGCTTACCCTCAGGAGAGAAGCAGGCATCTCCAGAGGCCGATCCAGCTCATCCTAAAAGTAATGCCTAGGGAATTCACTATTACTCCTGGAGTAGCTTGTGTCTATCCGTTGATGGCTTAGCTTTAGCCTAAGTGTTCAGTGAACACTTTAACCTGGTACGTCTGCGTAAGAAGCAGTGCCAGCTTCTTTTCTCCTCCCCATATTGTTTGTCTCTCAGCATGTGTAACTGTTCATAAATTTGGAGAACGGATCTGACTGAAAATAACCAATTATTTGTATGGTTTTGTGCTCAGCTGGGTTTATCCCAGCCTTCTCCCATATGGCTGTCCAGGGGCTGTGACTGGTACAAAGGGTGATGAGGGTGGGAACTAGCGGCCAAAAGCATGGGGAAGTGCATGATAGCTTCTTTTGGCAGCTATGCTAGCTTCTGCAGCTTAAATTGCTTGGTGAGCTACAGTCTCAGACCTGGTGGATATTTTTAGTGCTCTACCGTATATATGAGTGGAAAAACTTGAGTGAGGCACCCTCACTTACCATCTAATGGGCAACTACTGTTTTGTTGTGCGTTTCACGCTGTGGTAATGCAGGGTCTTTTGTATCCTTTGTAAGTTGAAATTTAGATCACCAAAACTGGGAAGTGGTCACAAATGGCTAGCAAGTGAGCAAGTGTCTTATAGTAGTTTATAGAGTAGGCGTGATACAGTATAATTCGTATATACATGCATAATTTCTGAATCTTAAAAATGCTAGCCCCGTTTTGTACAGCACCAAGCATGATGTGTGGGATGGGTGATACTGTATGATTAGCAGTTGGACTAATTTAGGCATAAGATCCTTGCCTCTCCTGAGCAGTAAAATACGGAATAACATTTCATTCTCACATTAAATACCTGATGGGAGGGTGCAAAGAAGAGAGAGACAGACTTTTCCCATTGACGCACAGTCACAGGAAGAGAGGCTGCGGGTTCAAACTGAATACAGAAAATTCCATTTAAACATAATGTAAAAAACTTCCTTACCTTGAGGATGGTCAGACACTGGAGCATGTTGCCCAAAGAGGCTGTAGAATCTGGAGGCACTCAAAACCCAATGGGACACAGTAGCAAGCAGCCTGCTGCATCTGACCCTGCTTGAGCAGGGATTTAGACCAGACGATGGCCTGAGGTCCCTTCTGTGATTTGGGAAATATTTATGTGTAAGCAAAATCAGACAAGATTCTGCTATTTTATTTTATGATATTTTAAATTTTCTTTTTTTTTTTTTTTTTGTTTTTCCTATTTTGATGTATTTAGCTATTCAGTTCAGGCTTTTACTTCAGTTTTGGCTAAAGATGAGGGATGGCAGAAGTTGAAAGCTTTCTAAAATGTGTTAAATTATATTTAAAGACTTGTGAATATAACTACGAAAATCACATTGGAGTCTGTGAAAATATTTTTTAGCTATGAATTAGCACCATAATTCACGTGATTGGGACAGTCATATGATGGGGATTTCGGATGTTTAAAGTGAGTATCTTTTTCACTTGATCCATGGAAAGGAAAATATATTTTTAGTATAATTTTATGTTTGAAAAAGGACAAAACTGAGGATGAAGACTTGGAGAAGAGATCCATTAATCCACAATAGAAATAGCTGTCTTCCAGAAGTCTTGTCAGAGGTCAATGAGACCTGTAAAGCGGCCTAACAATTTCATTATAAGCTCTGTTTTCAGGTACTTGCAACTGGCCATTCTGGGGCAGTCCATAATTCAAGTGGATGCCAATGGAAACATATAAAATCTGGGCAAATGTACAGTGATGCTTCATAATACAGTCTTCTGTCTTCTAGGAATGTGTGATTCAGGGCCTTCCTTGTGTTTTGAAATACTTAGGGAAAAGGAACTCTCTCTTTAAATGTCAGTTTTCTTCAGTTTCCACTTCAATTAGTCTGGCAGACATTTTCTGTCCACAGTTTTGCTATAGGCTGTCTCTGCAACATCTTCTGTGAGATGGGTGTATCATTTCTGAAAATGGAGAAAAAAATATTCCAAAAAAAGGTCCAGAAACTCTCTGCTTTGCTTTTGAGCAAGGACTGGAAATTTGAGAGAAGCTTTAAAGGGTTATGAGATGTGCCTTTTGCCATGCCTCTGGACGTCTATCCTTATTGCACTGAATTATAAGCTTTTGAAAATTGCTGCTTGCTCATAATCAGAAGAGGCATATTACTTTGTCAGCGTATTCTCAAAATATTCTCTGTCTATTCTTAAGCTCCTAGAGATGATTGAGTCTGTCCTGGCTTGGAGATCAAACACTGTATGACATTTCAAATGTACAGATCCCCAGTTATTTTCACAATAGAGTCTTGTTTTTTGAATTTTTCTGGGACAGTGCATTTTGATTTTTATGCTTGTTGAGAATGCTGTTTTTCTGCATCTTATGCTTACTTTTCCATGTACTCTTTGAGAATGATGTCAAGAGTGGGATTAATTTCCCCTGACATGAGCCTTCTAAAAATGTAGGTGTTGTAAATCTGAGCTGGTCACTACAGACTTCTTCAGTCGGCGAAGAGATGGAGGCTTCCAGGGAAGGATTCCCATAGCCTCTTTTTATGTCTGTCTTGAGATGAGATGATGCCTGTTTCTTGTCACTGACAACAAAAAAAAGCCTAAGGTGACCAGCACAAATGTAGACATCTAACTTTTCTATTAAATGTTAAGGGATATAAATTCCATCTCGTGTGACATAATGTGGGACTTCAGAGGCAAGAATGTTACCATTGACATTGACAAAAACATCCTGCTTTCACATGAATAAACAAAATTCTTTTTGAAATTATTCATTTCTTTGTGGTTGTGGTGATACGTACAAGCTCATTAAAAGGACATTTTCCATATTGCTTAGACATTGTGTGTAACCCTTAAAAATATGCTCTTCAAATGCCTTTCAATATCAATTTTCACATATAGATAGATTTTGAGTCTTTTCGTCTTATATTTGTCTCTAGGTTGAGAAATGCAAATATTTCAATTCTATGTCATTATTTAATTTCTAGTAAGATCGTAAAAGGGATGTATCATGAGATTCTAGCATTGTCACTTTAGTATAGCTTGCAGCAGAAGACTGAAAAAATCTGATCCTACTGTAACAGACGAAAATGCCCTTTTAGCTAATTTTTAAGAGCAAGTAATTAGATGATTTGGCAATTTGAAAAAGATTGCTCTACTATCAACTAATATTGATAGTGTGTTCTGTTAAAGGAGAGTGTGATGAAATGCTGTTTTCCATTTGTGTTGAAGTGTTGTAGATTTCTTCAGTAATTTAAACGGCCGTCTATATTTGAGTAAAGGCAACTGTGTCGCCTAACATGGAACAACAACATAGCAGCTTCCTCAGTTCCAGTATTCATTTGAGGAGCTACTGGAGAGAGTCCAACGGAGGGCTACGAAGATGAGCAGGGTACTGGAGCATCTCTCCTACGAGGAAAGGCTGAGGGAGCTGGGCTTGTTTAGCCTGAAGAAGAGAAGGCTGAGAGGGAGCCTTGTAAATGCTTACAAATATCTGAAGGGTGGGTGTCAGGAGGATGGGGCCAGACTCTTTTCAGTAGTGCCCAGCAACAGGACAAGGGGCAGTGGGTACTAACTGAAGCATAGGAAGTTTCACCTGAACATGAGGAAGAACTTCTTCCCTCTGAGGGTGATGGAGCACTGGAACAGGCTGCCCAGGGAGGTTGTGGAGTCTCCTTCTCTGGAGATATTCAAGACCCGCCTGGATAAGGTCCTGTGCAGCC
>Ga0065711_1048681_pt1 | contig 11679 bp, 7 predicted proteins | sample Hoacrofraction12_FD_59098 | JGI IMG/M metagenome (GOLD analysis project Ga0065711, IMG submission 59098) | Hoatzin crop microbial communities from Cojedes, Venezuela - Epithelial fraction 12 v2 (version 2) | ecosystem: Host-associated > Birds > Digestive system > Esophagus > Crop | place... | reverse complement strand
CTTGTCCTATTTCAACAGGCCCTACTAAAAAGTCTGTTTCCATCTTTCTTATGAGCCCCCTTTAAGTACTGAAAGGCCGCAATAAGATCTCCACAGAGCTTTCTCTTCTCCAGGCTGAACAGCCCCAGTTGTCCCAGCCTTTCCTGACAGGAGAGGTGTTCCAGCCCTCTGATGACTTTTGTGGCCCTACTCTGGACCTGCTCCAACAGTTCCGTGTCTTTCCCGTGCTGAGGGCTCCAGAGCTGGATGCTAAATCATGATGTCAAAAGGTGAACCCAAATGCAGTTTTCATCCTCGCGCAGGTAAAAACTTTGTCATTCAGCCGGCTGCTCAATTTCTTTCTTATCTTTACTTTCAAGTGTAATTTGACTCCTTTTCTGGTGAATACAGAAGCTGCAGCACGTGTTAGAGTGGGAAACCTCTGCCAGGCACAACCGAGAAGCGCTTTGGTGGCTCCTGCGCTTCCACTGTCGGTCACGAGATGGGGTATGAATACCCCGAAAGATGACTGACTGTCCAAGCGACACCTTCAGCACTTGAATAACCGTCTTACCATTGTAGTGTGCTTGGGCGCTGTAATAATTCTTACTATCACACAGACAGAATTTACTAGAAGCAGTAGTTATTAAATGTTATCTTTCAGAAGTCGTATTCAGAAAGGTCGTAAGAGGTATATGGAGATCCAAGTACCCGTTTTTAGTAATTTACAGGTGGTGCTGCCTACAGTGAGGATTGCTGGAGGGCTGGATTTGTCGGAGGAGCAGAATGCTGTAATAAGGAAGTCAATCCCAGCTGCCAGCTAAATGAGGAGGGATACAGAAGCATTTTTTGAAAATGAAGCATTCTATAGGTGACGCTTTTATTTTCAAAGCAGGAAATACTTACTGAGTGACTGTGGGGCCTGTATTTTACCAGATGCGTGCTGATTCGTTGGTGCCCGTTGCTCATTATACCCATAATTGGGAAGTGACATTGGTTTTGGCTTAGAGAAGAGAACAGTTCCACAGTATGTCGAATCAGGCACCAGGCAGTTGTTGACACGACAATTTTTTCTTCGGAAACTGAATTGTTTTATCACTTTTTGCCTAACTTAAGTCTTGTATTTTAATAAGAAATGCCAGCCCATCTGTTTTACTGGAATGCAGATAGTTGTGGATTAGCATGCCATTTTCAGTAGCACTGATTATTTTAACAGCAGATCAAGGGACATTGAAACTTCGTGTCTTGAAATGTAATGTCCTAGGAAGAGTCTTTAGTCTTGCAGAATAGAGTCAAATAGTTCTGCTCACCTTACTCTCTATTTATTTAGGACAGATAGGAATTGGAGAGTCTAAATCCTTTTCCTCATCTAAGAGTGTATCACAATGTAGAAAACATTGAAAACAAACAGTGTGGCCAAATGCAGCTGGTATCAGTACAGAAGAAAATAATTTGGATGTATAAACCACTTTATGATAAATCTGTCAAATAAAGTTCTTTGAAAAGGGGTGATGTCGAAAGCCTGAGTTGTGACCTGATAAACGGGTGGTATGTTGACAAGGGCTGCTGCGGATTTCCTCGTACCCTACTTGAGCTTCAGTTGCACCAAGTGTAAAAGGTCAGAAGTGACAATGAAGTTATTCTGAGCATTGCTCGACTGCAGCAGCAAGTGATTAGCCGTGTGAAGCTCAGGTTACCTTCTGAACACGGCATTCATTACAATTAAACAGCACCTGAACAGCGTCTTAGGGCAGCACCTTGGCAGGCTCGAAGTGAGAAGCGAGAGATAAGGGTGATAAAATTCACAGTTGGTGCCATTTCTATTCTTTCTGCATAACAGTGAATATGTCAGTACATGTGCCTTTACAAATTATACAAAATTAGAAGATGGTCAACCTAGTAAAGCATAAAAAGGTGTGAAAAGACCTGGCAGCACTGAGGCTGGAGGGCCTGTCTCAGCCTGATGAACATGGAAGCGCAGGGTCACATAGCACTGGAACTGGTGAAACCTAGATTCCTGTTTGCTTCTGGATTGTCCATTATCTAGTAACGTACGAGTGACAGCTGAAGCTTTTCTCACAGTTAGAGCATTCATATTTCTCCACCGTTCCCATGTGAGTCCTGTAACATCAAAAAAAACCTTTGAACTGCTGTTGCACCCTCTTTTCACAGAGACTGCTAATAGAAAACTATTGTGAAGCTTGTGGGAACTTACTCTGTGCACTTATTTGAGTTAAATTGGCTTGGAAGTGGTTGGTGCATTCAAGAGAAATGAGGGGAAGAAGGATGGACACAGACAGACACCTTAGAAACCAGACTAAAAGCATCAGATGGAATTCGGTAGGAGGACTGTGTCTCTTGCTTCTTGCATTAGGCATGTGCAACAAGACAGGCTGAGATAGAGCTGCTGGCACGTGTTCTCTCAAAATCGTCTGGAGAGTAGTTAGGACAGCAAGTTTGGGTTGGTTCTGTGTAGAACAAGTCAGGGATGCAATATTTGTTCTTTTTAGAATTGATTTTCGCATTCCACCGCTATGTCTGTCATCCTGCTTTCGCGTGGGGTACCAAGGAGTGGCGGGGAGATAACAGCCTTGGCCCCTGTCTCGACTATTACCTTCGTTAGCAATGGCTGTGTTCGCATGAGGAGGCTTGGTACTGAGCGGGGACATGCAGGGCTGGTCGTACAAGCCTTCAGCGTCGGGGCTTTGATCACTACCACCCTCAACCCTGATCTGAAACTATATTTTGAAAGGAAATCATCCCCCAGAATCCTAGGGATCTCTTCTCACAAAGTACCAGGAGCACTATTTGACATGTCCTCTGTGTGTTTGATTTCCAGAAAAGTAGTTCTGATACTACCAGAAGGGCCAAAAGAAAACCAAGCTGATGACTTCCGAAGTTTTCCAAAGTTAAAGTGTGCAGAGGTGGAGCAGGCATTGCCCTGAAAAGAAGACATGCTTCTGCATTAATTAGCAAGGAATGTAGAGAAATGATGTAAGGAAAAAAGTGGTGGGTAGGCTCTGTACCTGTCAAAAATTTAAAAGGTGCACTCACATGAACGTATTGCTGACTGTTCTGGGAAAATGATCAGGCAGATTGCCAAATAGATGAAGTGTTGTAGCCTCATTTTAAAATAAATTTGAATTATTTTGTAATTCCCTAAAGTTATTAACCTAACCTTAGTTTATAGGTTTCTATGGAATTAACTGTGTGTGGTCATGGTTAAAGGCTCAAATTTAGTGCTTAGGATGCGAATTACATTTCTCAGAGAAAATAAACTTGAAGCTGTCGGTCGTAGGAAGGATTCACAGCACACGCTGTACACGGGCTGCTTTTCCCCGGTACCTCTGAATCCGCCCTGGTTAGGCAACCTGTGTCACTCTGTCCTAGGCTACTCTTCTAGTGCCAGCTTCCCAAGGGTTACTGATTTGTGGTGCTACAATAAAGCGTGCAACAGAGCATACATGCTAAATACCTCTCATTCTGTTTATCTTTCAAAGTGACTTTCAGTTGTTTAATGGATTATATAGGCAGCACGTATGACTGGGGAAGTAAGGCTACAGGTCAGGAGATAGTGCTTTAATTTATCCCGCCAGCAAATCTGTAAAAGCTGCATTTTCACTAACTCTAGGTGTTCACGTTACTGCTGCAGTGCAGGAGGGGGTGGGGAAGCTGTGTTTTCAAAATTACCTGGCTGGATGTCATTCGACTTCTCAAACTGCTGCAGTACTTCTTGGAAGAAGCGGTGATCAGGACATCTGAAAAAACAAAGGCAGGGCATTCTGATGGACATGTCTCGGGTATGTCAGGGGTACTTGCAAGCATCTCCTCGCATGCCGTAGAGGGAGAATCCTGGATAGTAATTCTGCTGATGAGCTCTTCAAAATACTGTTGCGCTGAAATTTTATGCTTGGTTGAGTCCTGATGTGAGGCTTGGCCTTCTAGCGCTTTTTCTATCTTTTCCTTGAATTTTTTGTCATGTAGAAATTGTACAGGATTTTCGTGCTGTTCCAGGAGGGTTTTCGTTTGCTGATAAAGCTCTCCAGGAGCTTCGGCCTCATGTGAGATCTACAAAACTGGAGAGACTCCAGGTGAAGAGTCATGATGTAACCTGGATTGCAGTTCAGCCATTGGGTGCCATATGGCCCTCAGCAGGCACAGTCCGACTGTGCCAATCATTACCTTGGTGTCAGTAGCACTGTTAGCTTGTTAACCAGCTTCTTAGTTCCCTGTGTGAAATAGTTTAACGAAAAGTTATGTATTGCATCATAGCCATGTCTCCGAGTAGTGTTCAGAATAGGTAAATGCACTTTTCACTTTCAGAAAGTATGTTCTGTAGATCTACGTTGGAGACTCTGTGCTCTTTGTGATGTTGGCAGCTGTTGGTGCTCAAAGCCAAATGAAATACAAATAATTGTAAAAGCCTTTTGGAACGGTTTGCTATTTTGTCTCCAGGTTAGCAAGCTACCCGAACTGCAGGGTGCTTTTCGAAATGGATCTCTTGAAATGTTTTTTCTTGGCAGTGTGATTTGTTTTCTTTAGGAAGCTGCGGCAACTGTGTGCTGTGCTCAAGGCTTTTTTGTGGAGGTAGCACCAAGGTGAACTCTCAGAGGAGGGGACCAGCAGTCAGCTCACTGAGAGAAACTGTAAATTGTTGGGGTTTATGTGTTTTTTTTCAGGCGAGATGTAGCCTACTTGCTCTTTGTGTACGGAGAATGGAAAGGCTGCCGGTATTTCCGTAACCTTTTCGCCAGGGGAGCTGGGAACAGAGCTCGGCTGCAGCTCTGCCGAGCTCACACGAGAGGCAGCAGCACTTGGGGGAGAGTGGGATCCCCTGCAGACCAGCGAGGCGGGAGCTGGGTTAACTGCGCTGACCGGGGCGCGAGCGTCTCCAAGTGATGTCTGCCCGTCTTCCTCTCAAAGAAGCAGCCATCAGCTTTGAGGCTTAGGAACTATTCAAACACAAGATACCTTTGGATGAAGGTGAGAGAGTAGTGAGGTGGCAGCTTTTTCCACCAGCTCTTCAGTGCCTCCTGCAAGCCTGCTTACCCAGTACAGACATTGGTTGCAGGGTGTGCTCCAGGAATATTTGTGCTCTGCGCATGTTACTACGAGCATTTGGGATGGCAGACTGCAGGTACTGCATGTTCTTTGCAGAGAACAGCAGTTAAAATTTGCAAGCACGCATCCAGTAACGTATCTTAGTGTTTCTTCATATACTTAATGAGCATTAGCAAATTTTGAAGACGTGAGAAAAGCTTTGGTATTCAAAACTCAGGTTACAACTAGGGGAATAGAAGGCAGCCAGTGTGGCCAGGGCTGTAATACAGTCTGCGTATGGATTAAAATATGTTCCTATTCTCTTCCTGCTGAGGCATTTTATCTTGTATACGCTAAGCCCGTTGAAAAACCTACAAATTGACTCTCGGAATAAAAATGCAGCTCTCTAATCTTCTGTCAAACATCCAGGGATCATGTGATTTTGTTCGTATAATCTCAAATGAGTCACTTGTACCTTCCTGGCTTCTTCAGGTTTCTTATGAACTAAGTGTAATTTTTTTATAAATGCATTTTTTTCCCTGCATCATAAATTTCTGACACTTTTGCAACATCGTGGTCCTCGTGTTTTCCAAAGATTTTATAGATTCCTCATACTGGCTCATCATCAGTCAGACACATCTGAGAGAGAAAAAATATGGAAGGAGAGTTAGTATCTATCTATAAGCAAAATAATCCAAGTAATTTGTTGGTCCTTCTGTTGTTAGATGCTATTAGAAGTGCCAAAACTGAGTACGGCTGGTGAAGCTGCCGTGGTTGCCTTCCAAACCAAGATAGCGGTTACGCTGTGTTTGTTCCGTCGGCGTTTGCAGTCCGTGATACGAATTTTGCCAAACCACACGCCTTTTAGTGGCTGAGTAAAAAAAGTGTACTCTCTTCCTGTATGTCGCGTGCGTTTTGATATCAGATGGTACAAGGAAGTTTCACATCTAAGGAACCGTGGGGTTGGACTAGATGACCCACAGAGGTTCCTTCCAACCCCTACCATTCTGTGATTCTGTATTGTTGGACCTTATAGTGTCATGTATTTTGCATCTCAGTGATACGCAGTGCTAGGTATCCCACTGGTGATGGGGGACAGCGGGAGCTGGTGCGTAACTGCAGGCGAAGACATGGTCCGTGCCCAGAAAGCTTACGAATGACAGAGGTGAGTGGTATCTGCAGGAAGGATAAAGACACGGTTTTTCCTATGTTTGTAATTACGTTTCCATGTTCGTTCAGTCACAGGCGCATGCGCTAGTACACCCAAACTGAGGTGTTTTGTAGGAGGGAGACAACTCTGATGTGTGGCTTCGTTCAGGAAGTGCTTGTCATGCCTGAATGAGGAGGGGACTCCTCTGTGTGGGGCGCAGCGACCAGCAGCTTCACTGGTGGAACAGGAGGAGATGCTGAAATGGCACTGCACAACTGAAGAGCAGACCAGAAGGCAGAGGCAGTTATGTAAAAAAATTCAGAGTCTGTGAGTGGGGAGCTTGAGTGAGGTGCAGTGAAATGGGGAGCCAGCGGGAGAGTGCAAAGAGGAGATGCAGTTTTCAAAGGCAAATGAACAATATGCATCCACAGTGTGTTTAAAAAGTGATGACTAATCACTGTCTGTGGCACTGGGTCTTCCGGTCCGCAGGATGAATGAAGGGGTTTTTGTGTCTTTTGAGCTATTTATGATTATTTATGGTGTGCTTCCTCTAGTAAGTGCTGGTGTAGGAACGGCAGTAGAATGACCTAACTCCTTGAGGAGTGAGCTTGGACCTCTCAGAGGATGGGTCCCAACGGGACGACTCACGTGCCTACCTCTAGCCACGCTTCTGTGGCTTTTGCCGCTGGCTTCATCAGTGGATTGTTGGGAAACAGAGTGTTCCCTGCGAGTAAGGGAGGAAAACTCTGGTCCTTTTCAGTCATGTTAGCACAGCGCTCAGGGCAAAGGCGATACCTTACACCGCTTGGTCAGGTTCAGTAAGAACAGTTTTAGTTCTGCTGTTACCCGGTCTGAAAGGCTGAGCTTGACTTTTAAAAAGGTGACAGTTCCTTTGAAGTGTATGAAGCTGCTTGCTAGTGGCTGCAGAAAATGCCCTATTAGTGGGATGGATAAAAATATTTGGGGTAAGAAATCCTTGTCAATATTCAGTATTACCTCATTTTTGTTGTAATATTGGAATAGATTTCTATATCTTAATATTACATAATTTGTTTTTATAATAACTTTGCTATGTGTAAGGACTGCATGAAGTGTTGATCATACACTAGGATTTCCAATAAATAAATTTTAGACTTAGTCAGTTACTACCTGCATGCAAATGCTGCTATGATTATCAGTGAAACTGGTAGCATAAATTGCAATATAAGGACACCCACCTTTTTTTGTTTAATTTTATGGAAGTCCAGTATGCAGTTTAGTAATTCTTATCCAGCCTTGGCTAACCCTTATAATGACACAAAGGTCGCATCGCTCGGGTGGAGCAGGCAGGGACAGATGGCAGTCCCACAGTGCTTCCCGTTTATGGAGCCAACTTGATTGCCTGCAGTCAGTCATTTTTATAAAATACGGCGTCAAGTCCTTCGCTGTTCAAATATGGGCCAAAACACAGCACTGAATGCCCGGCACACACCCGGTCGATGCTGCCTGCAGTAGAGGGAATCACCAACAGGAGCTGGATTTTGGATGGACATTAATATTACAGTAGAACCATATAATTTTTTACTTGTCTGATATAAAGCAGTTCTTAAGAAAAAGGTAGATTTTGAGTAACATGGGCCAAATTCTCCTTAATAGATGTATAAGAGGTAATTTTTTTTTTTTTGCAAATTAGGTAAAACCCTGGAAAAATATTTATATGCTATGCCAAAATAGTCACTGAAAAATTGAGACTTTGACTTTTGAGACATACATATGTAAAAATATATATGTCAGTCAAATGTTTTATTTTACCATCCACTCATTTTTAATAGCTTGCCACCTACTAATTTCTGAGATATGAAACCCAGCTTATTTGCTGTCGGGGCGGATTTTTCCTTTTCAGACTTTGGAGTCGGGCTGTTCAGACCGTATCCGCCTCTGCCTGACCACTGAAGCGGGCGTAATCAGAGCATCTCTTCAAGAACAAGGTCAGCAAAGGTGCTTCAAGACCCCGGGGCAACGCGCCGTGTATTAGCCGGTTTTGTGGCGTGCAGGGTACAACAAATAAAAGATCTGTCCAAGAACATGTTCTGGCTGACAGGCAAAGGAGTAGTTTGATGGGGCTTTTTATTTCAGGTCTGTTAACAGTGAGGTGATATGAGGATATAGAGAGATGCAGGATCTCTGCTCTCCTGGTAAATGTTCATATGTCATCTTAAAAGACCGTACCGACTTTATTGAGGCAGGGGAGAAAAACAGATCGATGGTTACTGTGCTAAGAAATCATAGAATCATAGAATGGTTTGGGTTGGAAGGGACCTTGAAGATCATCTGGTTCCAACGCCCCTGCCATAAGCAGGGACCCCTTTCACCAGCCCAGGGTGCTCAGAGCCCCGTCCAGCCTGGCCTTGAGCCCTGCCAGGGAGGGGGCAGCCACAGCTTCTCTGGGCAACCTGGGCCAGGGCCTCACCACCCTCATGGGGAAGAACTTCTTCCTGATATCCAATCTAAATCTGCCCTCTTTTAGGTTAGAGCCATTCCCCCTTGTCCTATCACTACACACCCTTGTGAAAAGCCCCTCTCCATCCTTCGGTCATGTTTGTGTCCATATTCCTGTGGCCATATTCATGTCCACTATGGGCGGTCAAGTCAGGAAGTACAGGCTGGGATTGTGGCAGCGATGACCGTATTTTTCTCATTTTTGTTTTTTTTGTCAGGTTTTTGTTGTTTTTTTTGGTGGTGGCTTGTTTGGTTTTAGGCCGAGTGCGGTTTTGAGCCAGTTTAAGGGGTGAATGGACAACATCCACACGCATTTTCTTGAGCCTGACTGACTGGAACTGCATAGATTCCCTGCAAGGCAGATACAGGGATTAGGTTTCTCAGTTTTGTTTCAGTGTGAAATAGCTTTATTACTGGAAACTGGTGTTCATAATTCAGCGGTGTGCTGTAGCTGGCACGTGTCCCTAACCAGCAGAGAGAGCATGGAAGCTGCGGGTTTAAGGTAAGAGAAAAAGAAATAAATAGGTTGTTTTATTGCCTCCTGTGAAGAAATCTGTTCCTACCACTGTTTGTAGTAGGTCGGTCCCAGTTCATTCCCCTCCGGAAGACGCTGGGAGGAGGGTTGGTCTCTTCCCTGCTCTCTCCTGCATCACCAGTGTGTTGCCCGTGCCAGCTCAGAGGGTCTTCACTGACCTGGTCCTAAAGCTCTAGCAGATGTAAAAGCTGGTGTAGGAACCCCCCCAAGGCAATTCCGGGGAAGCCCCCCAGACCGGGGCGTGCCCTCCCTCCGTCACCTTCTGCCGTGCTCGGCCAGGCCGGGACGCTTCCAGCTGCCCCATGTCATGTCGTGGCTGCCAAGGCTGGGCACACACCATGGTGCTCCCTGTGCCGGCTCTCCTGTCACAGCGAGAACGGCGGCCGCGAAGCCGTGTAGCGATACGCTTGCTCGCCTTTCCGAGTCATAGCTGCACAGGAGACATCCCTAATATTGCATCTTTTTTCTACTTTCTTAGATGCAAAACTGCTGTCGTGGTGAACTTCCTCGCTGGCAGATGTAGTGACTGAGAAAAAATCTCTGGATGATTTTTGTTTTGTTGGTTCCCCAGGTAAAGAAATACCTGTTTCACAGAATTACCTCTCAGCCCATGCCCTGCTGTTGGGTCCTACCTTCTACCTAAGCTTTCAGCTTCAAACACCCAACTAATGTCTCATGTGTCTCCTTCAGAATGGTAAGTTCTTTCTTTTTTTGATACTTTCATATTTTAATATCTCTTGTTTGGCTGAAGGAGTCACCCTTTACAGGCCTGAGAGCAATCCCCCAGGTGCGTCAGTGGGAGGGAGGAAAGAGCATTTACCTTTTAATCTTCTTTGCACATGAAATACAAGTTGCTCCTTCTGTGGCCAATGCGGTGGGAGCAGAGGGAGCCAGTCGGGCTGAGGGACGTGCCCCGGGGGGCTTTGCCCCGCGACGCTGCCTTTGCCAACCCCTCAGCTGGAGCTGAGCAGCAGGACTGGAGTCTTCCCCTCCCATCTGTCGCAGACTCGTTGGTAGCGATGCTGGTGACCTACCTTTAGACACCGGAGCTACTGATGCTGCTCCGGCCCCCTCATCATCCCCATGGCCCTGCTCTTCAAGCAGGTCCATGTCTTTCCTGCGCTGTTTACCACTGCACAGCCCCACAGGATAAAAACCAGGGGAGAACCTCAGCTGAAGTCAATGACAAATTGCTCAAAGGCAATCCAGAAACGTATCTTGACCTACAAGACAAGGACAAGCTCCTTCCCCCACCCCTGCTCACCCAATGAAAATTCTCAGCACCTTTGGATTTTGCGGAAACCTACCTTAGAACTCGTCTAGGCCTGCTCTGGGGGCAAACTCCAGCTTTTCCAACACTGGCTGCTGGGGGTAGGTTTGCCCTATGGGCAGCCACCGCCATACAGAATCCCATGGAGCACCAGCAGTAGGTGCCCAGCAGCCCTCCCCAGCGCGCTGGCGTGTGGGGTGGCATGGCACAAGCACAGGATCTCAGGAGATGGCGTCTGGCCACAAGTGGCATGATTCGCAGGTTTTTCTACGCCGTCTCTTACTGCAAGGAGCGAGCTTGCTGGTGGACTCGAGGCAAGAGAGGACTGAGGAAGAAGAGTCCTATGGCGACGGAGGTGGACAGCCTGCAGCAGCGGAGGGGCTTCTGTACAGCGTGGCTGGGGGGGTTCGAGATTACGTGTTTTCTGTTGTTTCTCGTAGCAGCTGTTGCAGGGGGGGCTTCAGAGCTGCTGCCCATCCCAAGGCGACCTTCTGGCGGGAGCGGAGATTCCTGGAAGAACGAAGAAGGCAGCAGCTGCCAGCCGGGGACCTCCCGTCACACCGTGCCCCGGCGCACGGCGTTCTGCCGCAGCGGCATTGGGTGATGGGGTGTTGGCTCTCCGGACAAGCGTGGATAGCGACCTGCCCCCGCGGGACCCCTGGCCCCACGACGCTGCGAGTCAGGTGCCGCGCAGGAGGAAGCAGCAATGACAAAGAGCATTTTCTAGGTAAGCGTTTACATCACCCAGGTCACAAATTAATTAGCAGGCTTCTGCTGAAGTCTGCAGGTTTGACTGTTCATTTGGATGGGCTGTTTCGGGGTTTTTCCCGCGTTGGGTTCCATCGGATGTCATGGCCATAACCACAACCGTGTTTGTCAGTGAACCAAAAAATCTACTACTAAAAAAAGCACCCAGTTCTACAACATCCATCCACACAGACTGACCTTATAGCAGCCTGGTGACCTTAGAGCAGCTGCCAGTACCTGAAGGGGCTACAGGAAGGATGGAGAGGGGCTTTTCACAAGGCTGTGTAGCGATAGGACAAGGGGGAATGGCTGTAAACTAAAAGAGGGCAGATTTAGATTAGATATTGGGAAGAAATTCTTCATCGTGAGGGTGGTGAAACACCGGCACAGGTTGCCCAGAGAAGCTGTGGCTGCCCCCTCCCTGGCAGGGCTCAAGGCCAGGTTGGATGGAGCTCTGAGCACCCTGGGCTGGTGGAAGGG